>Ga0123356_10001765_pt1 | contig 23581 bp, 22 predicted proteins | sample TergutEmb28metaG_2_FD_92546 | JGI IMG/M metagenome (GOLD analysis project Ga0123356, IMG submission 92546) | Embiratermes neotenicus P3 segment gut microbial communities from Petit-Saut dam, French Guiana - Emb289 P3 | ecosystem: Host-associated > Arthropoda: Insects > Digestive system > Gut ...
AGAGCAACGCTGTGGCATAAGCGATAAAGACAAAGCTTTAACCATGATTTCATCAAAATAACGTCGAGCAATTGTTGGAGAGAAATTGCTTAAATACTCAACAACATCGTCTAAATCATTTTCAGCAGTTTCCGATAATACGACATTATACTCTTGCACTTAATAATTCCTCAAGCACTTCTCTTTTTTCTGAAAAAACAATAGATGCACTGCGTTTTTCATATAGCGGTTGATTTTCCGCTACTTCAAGTTTATCGAAAAGTTCTTGTTTTACTACTTCTATTTCTTCATGTGTTGGTGGTGAAAGTTTAGTTCTTGAAGTTCTCATCTTGTTCGCTCCTTATAAAGTCGATAGGATTTAATACGTCTATCTCTGAGATTGCCTTATAAATCTTCATCTTCGCACGTCCTTTATGCTCATATTATATATTATATAGCTATGTTTTACAATAAAAACCAACATCGAAAAAAGGACGGAGACTTTTCAAACCCCCGTCCTTGTGCGTATCTTAATACGCTGAAACGAAATCGCCATCGGCAATGATGATGTGGTCGTCAAGGTGTTGAATTAACCCAATTATTAAAGAGATTGAACACATCTATGATAATCATTGAATTAGTACTGTAATTCAAAACAGATAAGCCGTACTGCTCATATATTAAGTAGCACGGCTTTGTAAAGTTGGTGCGCGAGGGGGGACTTGAACCCCCACGTCCATATTGGACACTAGAACCTGAATCTAGCGAGTCTGCCAATTCCACCACCCGCGCATGAATTGTATTGTAACAAGAACAAAAGAGGGTGTCAAGGGAAGACAGATGAACCGTCCCCCTGTCTTGTTACACTTGACATTGTGGTTGTGTTCTATTAGAATACACTATATTGAGTTAAGGAATGTAAGAAATGAAAGAAATTGTTAGAATAGGAGTGGTATAGTGTATTCCGTCGGGTTCGATATTAATAAGTATCTTAAGCTGCAGTCGGAGAAGATTCTTGAGCGGATTGAGATGTTTGAAAATAAGCTTTATCTTGAGTTTGGCGGCAAGCTCTTTGATGACTACCACGCAGCCCGAACCTTACCGGGTTATACGCCCGACATTAAAATACAACTCCTAAAGACACTGACGGACAAATCAGAAATTGTAATAGTTGTTAATGCCTCCAATATTGATTCCAACAAGGAAATAGGAGATACAGGTGTATCATACGATGATGATGTTCTTCGATTAATAGATGAAATAAGAAAATACGACCTTTATGTCGGCAGTGTTGTTATCACTCAGTATTTGGGACAACCTGCCGCTAATACATTTAAAGAATATCTTGAGGGACTTGGTGTCACAGTCTATATAATGCACTACATTCCCGACACGGATTATCCTGCAAATGTTCAGCTAATACTCAGCGACAAGGGCTACGGAAACAACGATTACATAAAAACCACAAGACCTCTCGTAGTTGTAGCGGCACCGGGTCCTGGAAGCGGTAAAATGGCAGCGTGTCTTTCGCAGCTATACCATGAAAATAAACGTGGTGTTAAAGCGGGATATGCGAAATTTGAAACATTCCCCGTGTGGAATAGACCGTTAAAGCACATGGTAAACCTAGCGTACGAGGCGGCAACTGCAGATTTAAACGATGTCAGCATGATAGACCCTTATCATCTTGAAGCATATAACGAGCTTGCTGTTAACTATAACCGTGATATTGAGGTATTTCCGATATTAAATGCAATGTTCACACGCATATGGGGCGAGAGTCCGTATCGCTCGCCAACTGATATGGGTGTTAATATGATAGGGTTCTGCATTGATGATGAGATATGCACAAATGCGGCAAAGCAGGAAATTATAAGGCGTTACTTTAATACCCAACTCGACTATGCAAGGGGAAAGGTACAAAAGTCTGCGTTATCAAGACTTGAGCTTTTAATGAATAATACAAGAATAAAACCCGAGGAAAGACCTCCCGTTGTGCCTGCATTGAAAAAAGCAGAGGAAACGGAATGCCCGTGTGTAGCGTTGGAGTTACCTGACGGCACAATCATAACCGGCAAGACCTCATCACTACTGGGTGCATCATCTGCTGTGCTTCTAAATGCATTAAAGCATTTGGCAGGCATTGAGGATGATGTTTTACTGATATCACCATCGGAAATTAAACCGATTCAAAAATTGAAGGTAGGATATTTAGGCAACGAAAATCCGCGTTTGCAAACAGAAGAAATACTATTGGCTCTTGCGATTAATGCTGCAACGAATGAAACTGCAGAGTTGGTGCTTGAGCAGCTGACAAACCTTAGAAGGTCGGAGGCACATTCGAGTGTCATTTTATCGCAGATAGATATTGCGGTATTCAGACAGCTTGGTGTAAATATGACATGTGAGCCTGTTTATCAAAATAAGAGGTTGTTCCAAAGAAGATAGTCGATTAAGCAATAGAAAAGCGTGGTCACCCACGCTTTTCTATTATTGTATTGTATGTTTTGCTTAGTGGTCGCAGTCTTCATCGTGAAGCTTAAATATAGTTGCAAGGTCTATAGAATGGAATTCCGGCGTAAATTCAAGTATAGCAGTCATTTCACGGAGCCATTCTTCTTGAATAGAGTCAAAATCCTCCAATGCGGCAACCTGGCGAAGGGTACGCATGATTCCTTCTCTGGAAAACCCTGACGGAATAACATCATAATCGATGGGAATTCTCATAATTATATGATATCCATAAGTGGTTTCCACAATGTCGCTTATCTCACCAATATCAAGTGCTGCGGCTGCATCAGAGAATTCAGGAACCATATCACCGTGGAGAAACAGATAGCCGTTGGGATAAGACATAAGGCCACCGTCTTCACTATGCTCGTTCATCAGTTCCTTAAAGAATTCATCGAAATTGCGTGAGCCGACCTTGTCATTTAATTGCTTTAATATATCCTCAGCTTCACCGAACGGGTCGGCGTCAGCGTCGTCTGTTTTTAAGCGAAGAATATGCATTGCCATCATAAAATTATGCTCTTGCGCAAACACAGCCACTTTTTCATCAGGAAAGTCGGAGGCTTCTGTTCCGTACAGCTCGGAGATAAGCAGATTAATAATGTATTCAGCAAGAAACAGCTTTTCAAAGAGCTCAAAATTATAGAAACCACTGTTTTCGTTGAGGCTTGCTTCAAGAGCGTCTTTGCCGTTATAGGATTCTATAAGCCCTTCTAAATCCGTATTAAATCTTTCGTTATCCTCATCACTTAACTGAAAGTTTATAGCGTTTGCACCATATTCAAAGGATAGAAATGATATCGCTTCATCTGTCGAAAACCGAAGAACAACATCTGCCAGGGTATCGTCAAGCTCAAACGGGTCTGACCAGTTGATAGGGACACCATAAGATAAAAGGTCATTGGTTGTGCGGAATAGAAAAACGAATAATTCTGCCCACGTCAACTCTAAGTCGCCGGCTCTCACCATTACTGTATTTGGAGGAAAAGCAGCCATTGCAGCTTGAAAATCGATATAACCCTGTGAGTCGTGGTTATGATTAAAGTCTATATCCGGTTCGTTAAAACCATCGTCTTCAGGGATTACATTATCGGGGTCATACGGGTATTCAATTTCCGGGTCTGAGCAAGCTGCCAGTGCAGAAAATGCAAATACGAGGCAGAGAATTATTGCAATAAGTTTTTTATAGTTCATTAGATTAATTATTTCCTTTCTCGAGAACGTATATAAATAAGACGAATAATTTTGTAATTATCTATCTGTATCCGGGCATTGATTATATCCTTTAATTTATTATATTGCAAATTGAGGGATTATTCTGAGGATAAGATGTATGCATAGCTTCTTACGAACTTGACCGCGTCGTCGACAACTGCGGCACTTGTCAGTTTTAGTGCAATGGCCGGGTCTGTGCCGGCAAGAACCTTTATGCGTCCGCTGTAATCGGGCAGCGTGTAAAGGTTTGAGATGTTCTCTAAGGCAAATTCTGTAAGCTTAAAGTTTAACCAGCCCTCTTTTTGAGAAATTTCTTTTATTCCGAGAATAGATGCTTCGCTCCTTAGCATTGCTACAGATGTAAGTGCTAAAACCTGTACAGGCGGGTCGCCGTATCTGTCAATCAATTCGGAAATAATTTCGTTGCAATCATCTTCGCTGCGAATAAGAGCAATTCTTCTATAGATATCCATTCGCTGCTGAGCAGAAGGCACATAGCTCTCGGGGATTCCGGCGGATACATTGAGGTCGGCGGTACATTCAACCTTGGCGGTTGATTTTTCGCCTTTTTCTTCCAAAACGGCTTCTTCAAGCAGCTTTAAGTACATATCATATCCGACACTTATCATATGCCCTGATTGCTCAGAGCCGAGCAAGCTACCCGCTCCTCTGATTTCCAAATCACGCATTGCGATTTTAAAGCCGGAGTTGAACTCGGCAAATTCTCTTATTGCTGTTAGTCTTTTTTCGGCAATTTCGGAGAGAGCTTTACCTCGCCTGAATGTCAAGTATGCATATGCTCTGCGAGGTGAGCGTCCGACACGCCCTCGGATTTGGTGAAGCTGTGAGAGTCCGAGCTTATCTGCGTCTTCGATAATAAGGGTGTTTACATTTGGGATGTCTATGCCGGACTCTATAATAGTTGTACACACAAGAACTTGGACGGTTCCGGCTGTCATTTGTTCCATTACATCGCTTAGGTCGTCTTCGTCCATTCTTCCGTGGGCGATTGCAAATCTTATGTCGGGGAGCATTTCTGTTAATCGTCCGGCGACACGGTCAATATTTTCGATACGATTGTGAAGGTAATAAACCTGACCACCTCTGGAGACCTCACGGCGTATTGCGTCACAAAGTGTGCCGTAGTCATGTTCCAGCACATACGTTTGAACTGGGCGGCGGCTTTGTGGCGGCTCTTCAATAGAAGACATATCACGAATGCCGGATAATGCCATGTTTAGTGTTCTGGGTATCGGGGTTGCAGAAAGAGTAAGGACATCGACCTGCTTTGATATTGACTTGAGGCGTTCCTTATGAGAAACACCAAAGCGTTGTTCCTCGTCAACAACAAGTAAGCCGAGCTTTTTAAATTCAACATCCTTTTGGAGCAAGCGATGTGTGCCGATAACAAAATCAACACTGCCGTTTTTGATGTCACGAAGAGCGGTTTTTATTTGTGCGGGTGACCTAAATCGGCTGAGAACCTCTATGTTGAGCGGATATCCTGCGAATCGCCTCATGGATGTAATGTAATGCTGTTCGGCAAGAACCGTTGTAGGAACAAGGATTGCTGACTGATAACCGCCGAGAACACATTTCATAACAGCACGCAAAGCAACCTCGGTTTTTCCGTATCCGACATCACCGCAAAGCAATCTGTCCATCGGGATTGGTTTTTCCATATCCTGCTTTATTTCGGCAGTACATTTAAGCTGGTCATCTGTTTCCTGATACCCAAACTTATCCTCAAACTCTGTCTGCCAAATTGTGTCAGGTGGAAACTCAAGCCCTGTAACACGTTGGCGTGCAGCGTAAAGTTTTATCAGCTCCTTTGCCATTTCTTTTGCTGCTTTTTTTGCTTTTGTCTTAGCTTTAGCCCAATCTGTGCCGCCCAGCTTTGAAAGCTTTATTTGCGAAGAGTCCTCACCGCTGCCGATGTATTTTGCAACCATATCAAGCTGAGTTGTCGGAACGTACAGAGAGTCAGTGCCGGCGAAGGATATCTTAACATATTCTTTATCAACATCATCAACACGAAGCTTGTTAAACCCTACGAAACGACCTATTCCATAGTGGTCATGAACGACTAAGTCGCCAACTGCGAGGTCAGCAAAGCTTTGCAAACGCTCGCGATTAGATTTTTCAACTATTTTCTTTATTTTACGGGGAGCAGCCTGAACTATCATCTGCCCTTCGGAAATAACAGCAAGGTTTATACCCGGATATTCCATTCCGGCAGACAGCTCGCCAACCGAGATAACACATGAGCCATAGTCGGGCAGAGATTGAAGAGAACTGTCCAAAGCAGATGTTATTTCCCGTTCCTCAAGATATTCTCTGAGCCGTACAGCTCTGCGTTTGTCCTGGCAAAGAATTACTGTACGAAACGATGTGTTGACATAGTGAGCAACTTCGGAGGCAGCGGTATCTAAGCTTCCGCCGTACGAAGGAAGGCGTTTTGTGTCCATGCTCAGAGTTGTGCGAGGGGCGAGAGGGTATGATGAGCTCGCGAAGCTATCGGTCATAACAACCGGGAAGCTGTCCATTTTTATAAGAAAGCCATCCCAATCCTCAGAAAACCTAACAAGACCGCTTTCAAGAACGCCGGACTCAAGCAGGTTTACACATTCTTCGGCAAGCAGATTAAGAAAACCATCCGCACGCTCTTTTACACGCTGAGGTTCACAAATGATTACAATTGAATCATCAGCGATATAGTCAAGAGCAGTGGTCATAGGCGATATTAGTTCAATATATCTGTCGGCTGCGGGAAAGCTGCGCGCACTTTGGAGTCTGTCGATATCTGCAGAGAGGTTTTTTAAAAGAGAAGGGTTTGTGTTACGCTTTTTTTCAAGTCGGGAAAGGGTTTCCTCCAGTTCCTTGGCAAGACCTTCCGCACCGACACCGCACGAACCACTATATAGAGAAGGCAAAGCCTCGGAAACGGGAACTATGCGGGCTTCGCTGAGAGCTTCGGTTCTACGCTGAGTGGATATGTCAAAAAGACCCATGGAGTCGATTTCGTCGCCGAAGAACTCGCAACGAACAGGCTCATCATGAGTCGGAGAGAAAAAGTCAAGAATACCGCCACGAAGAGCGAATTGCCCGGGCCCCTCAACCTGCTCAGAGCGGCTGTAACCACAAAGCACAAGTCTGTCGGCGAGCTCGTTTATATCATGAGTTTTACCGGTTCTGAGCTTAAGAGATGATTCGAGCAATTGCTTTCGGGAAATTGTACGTTGAAGAATTCCTGCGGTAGACATGACAACAATCGGAGCTTTCTTCTCGGCTAAAGCTGTAAGAGTCGCAATTCTTGACTGTTCAATTTGACGGGAGACAACTTCTACGTCATGGAATATAAACTCCCTTGAACAGAGCGTAAACGCCTGCTCCATTGTTAATGATGCAATGTCCTGTGCAAGACGTTTTGCCTCGTCTTCTGCAGAACACAAGACAACAACAGGATGCATGGTAGATGCCCTGATTGCCGCAGAAGCATGGGCACGATGAATCTCCGAAAGCCCCGATAAAACTACAGGGCATGTTCCGGCATCGATGCTTGCAAGGAGTTTCTTAAAAACAGAATCTTCAAGAAGCGATTTGGTGATTGAAAGCATGACAACACTCTTTCCGTATTGTGTATTTTATTAGCGGATATTTATGTTATTTCGCCCCGGCAAACAAAACCGGGGGATATCTATATAATGTTTCACGTGAAACAATCGGCACAAGTTGTTGTGGTTGTAGTGCGAAACGGCTACATTTCCTTATATAAATTCTCAAGCATGTCGATATATTGCCTCAAAGCAGATTTTGCGGCTGATGTATCGTTGGGCTTTGACTGCGTTCTAACCATGCTGCGAAACTCGTTAGTCATTACTGTAAATTGCTTTTCCCAAGGCTGCATGTCGGGGTGGTCAGGAAACGGGTCTGTACTGTTGAGGGTGTCGTCGCCCGCTGCTTCGGCGAGTTCTTGTGCGGCTGCGGGTGCTCGGCTTACAAATGTTCCGTCTTCGATTTGCTTTATAACCTCTGCGATGTCGTCCTTGGTGCCAGTTGCCAGCTCATGAAGCTGCTTATTGCTTATGTGGAGCTTCCCTGAGAGGATGCCCTGCTTTATCTCGGGAGAGATTTCACCAATGGCGATGATGGCAGAAGCGACTTGAGCGTCGCGTTTAATTGTTTTTCCCGAGACATTATATATTTTTGCGATTCTCTCTGCTGTTGACAGCAATTTTGGTTGAGGGTCACTTTGTCCCTCAACCTCACTATATTGGTTTTTCCCTTCTGCATTTGTAATAATACGCTTTTCTGCGTGATAATGCAACCCCCGATAAAATCTATGCTGCATCGGCGTTAGGTTGCGTCTGTTATTCTGGTTTGTAATAATCCAAATTATTACATCATCCCTAGAGGAAAACTCCATACTGACAGTATTAAATGACAAGTTGTGGTCTTGACTTATCTTATATCTATTATAGCCGTCAATAAGAATTCCATTCCATAAAGTCAGAGGGTCACGAATGCCAAACTCAAGAATACTCGCTTCAAGCTGTGCGAAAACACTCTCCTCCAGCGGAGGCAACAGTCTTTGGAACTCATCATCGAGGATTATTTCGTTACTACTAATGTTATTTTGCATAATTCTTCCCTCCTGATTAGTTACAGCCCAGTTCTGCCAGTAAATTCTGAAATCGCAGGGCTTCTTTTTCAATTACGGGATAGTCGGGGTCGTATAGGCAATGGGACAGGACATCGGCGTCTTTTAGGAGTTCATCGTAAGCACCGGGGTGAACTTTTCTCTTTTTGCTGTGAATAGAAATTGCAGTGGTGATTATTTCTATTTCCTCATCGCTGTATAAGCCAATTCCTTCCAGCATTTGCCTTGCTACCTCTGCACCTTTAACTGCGTGATCTTCAAGAAGCCCGTCTGTAATTTGGTATATATCGTGCAGCATTCCACAAGTGGCGGCAAGCTCCGGGTCTAAGCCTCGCCTGAAAGCTAAAAGTGAAGCAAATTTTGACACGGAGTATAAATGAACAAAGAAATACTGACACCTCTCTGCCTGCCTGTCCATTATCAATCTGTCAATTTGCGAACGCAGAATATCAAGTCTTCGCCCCATTAGTATTTTTCCTCGCTGTGTTGATTATTGCTTACTTTTCAATGCCTTTTTAATTATCGGTTCTGTGCTTTTATGAACGCCGTCTTTTTTATCAAAGCATACGGACAATCGCTTCATTTCTTTTAAAATGAGGTCTATTATTTTGTCGGAAACAGAAACGTCCTCTTCCCACCACCAGTTTTTTATTTGGAAATGTGTTTTTGATTTCTCGGGTTCAAACCGTGCGATGAAGCGGTTTCCGTACAGAACCGGAATTACATAGTAGCCGTATTTTCTTTTATCCGCAGGCACATAAACTTCCCATGTATAGTTAAAATCAAACACCTTGGAGAGCATATCGCGTTCCCATAAGATATTGTCTAAAGGTGCTATAAACCTTACTGCTTTTGTGTATTTTGAATCGAAATAGTGCTTGTCACAGCTTCGGATATAAAAAGGTTCTGAAATACCTTCAACCTCTACCGCCTGAACCAAACCTTCGTCAATATATTCGTCAAGGATTTGTCTTCGGGTAGTTTTGTTAGGCATTAGTGTCGCAAGCCAACCTCCGCCATTTCTATTCCAGAGCATTCCGACGCTTCCGAGCCGTCTGTATACGTACCACTTCATAAAATCGTCTTCGGTTTTGAACGCTGCCGGTTGACATAACGTGTCGTTCGGGAGCAGGTTTTCGATAAGGTCATATACTTTGTTGACGTTTTTTTTGGTGTACACGCCGACTTTCCCTATATGGTACAAGTAATCCAGTGTGGCACTTGACAGATTCCTGTGCCCCCAGCTGCTTTTGCCTGCCGCGCCCAACGGTATCTGTTTTGGTTCCATAGGTCCATTTTTGGCAAGCGAATCAAGCACAACTTCGGTAAATCTCAACGCTTCCTGCGACTCTCTGTGTTTAAGAATTGAAACGGCTTCAATGCCTTTTTGCTCACGCACAAAATGAAAGTATGCCCAATCCTCAGTCGGATAAATTGACATCATTTTATCCCATCCGTCAATTAACAGACGGTCTTGATAAAGCAGCTGCGTTAACATCTCCGGCTTATAGTCCACAACCCTTGCTTGCAACACAAGGTCAGTGTTTCGCCCAATGATGTTGAGCGGGTCATATTGAATACATCTGACTTTTTTCATGTATTCAAGAGCCCCGTCGACCCCTCGAAGCGAGTCAGAACCGGTCAGGTTATGATATTTAACTAAAAAGCTGCGAGCCTCTTCTTTGGTTACTTTCATTTGTGACCTCAAAATATTCTAATAGACACCTACCCCAAAACTCCTAGCAGCTTGCCGATTAAGCCGTAAAAGCTTAGCCAGCCTGTGTTTGAGAAGCAGGAAATTACGGTTTTTGTTTTAGGGTAGTATGCTGTGCAGAAGCCTACGCCGGAGTCGCCGCCTACTGCGAAATGTACGAGTTTTTCGTTATCTTTATAGTGATATACGCCGAGACCGTAGGATTCGCCGTTGCCGTCGCCTTCGTCATCAATGACAACATATGACTTTAAGAAAGCAGTTGTCATGCTTTCCGATAGGATGTTATTTGCAAAAACTGCTCGCCAGAGCTTGTCCATATCTTCTGCACAAGTGAAAAGTCCTCCGTCAGAGCCGCCGACAACAGGCAATGAAAAATGATTTGTTCTCCAGTCGCCTGATTCGTCGTCTTTTATATAACCATAAGATGTATTATTCGGCAAAGAATCAGAGCGGTAAAAACCGGTTCGCATCATAATACAAGGGGAAAAAATGTTGTCGTTAACAAACTGCTGATATTGCACACCACTTACAGCCTCAACGACTAACCCAAGTAAAATGTACCCTGAATTTGAGTAGCCGTATCTTTCGCCGGGCTTAAACTTCGGCGACAGCGGTGTAATCATTTGCAAATAATATTCAAGGCGAGTCCATAACTGTACAGGGTATGTGTCGTAAAGCTTCTGTAACTGCTCGTCGCAATCCCCTGCATCTTCATCAATATAATCACCAACTCCGGATGTGTGTGTCAGTAGTTGCTTTATTATTATTTCCTTATCAATCTGCCCTAATTCGTATGGCAAGACATCGCAAAGTTTATCTTCTAACGAAAGCTTCCCTTCGTCAATAAGCTTGCAAACAGCAAGACCTGTAAAAAGCTTGGTGCCGGAGGCTATTCCAAACACGGTGTCAGAGATGTTTGCTAGTTTTTCGGCTTTATTCCTGTAACCATCGGTATGCTCGAAGATTACACCATCAACTCCGGACACTGAAAACACACCGGAAAACTCGCTATTTTCTTCTTTTAGCCAATCATCAAAAATCTTTTTTATTGATTCTGTCATTTAAATTGCCCTTTTCTATTACACTACAAAACCTGTTTTTCCAGAGCCTTGCAATATGTTACGCTCTTGTTAGATACATATGATTTGTCTACGAAAAACGTCCGTTGTATGTTGTGTCGCCATAAAAGCGGCTGATAGTCTTGCTGTTTTTGTTGAATTTGCGAAAATAATAGTAGTTTGAGCCGATGCTGCTTTGTTTTTCAGCAAAATACTCTGCAACAGCGTTAAAATCTTCGACATTGCACCGGCTATAAAAATAGTCGTACGGAACACGTTTTTCAAAGAGCTTAAAACCACTTTTTTGAGCTGTCCTAAATGACGCCGGATTATCCGTATCCATTACAACACATATATAATCTAGTGATAATACTTCAAGAAGATAATCAGATACTGCCGCTCCCGCTTCTGACGCATAACCTTTTCCGGCATATTTTCCATTCATCATCCAGCCCATCTGCAGTTCATAAATGTACTCGCAGGCATTGACGGTAATAGCACCTATCACTGTGTCGTTTTCTTTTAAGCAAATTGCATAATGGATGCTCTTTTCATAAATATCCTCATTATTTACACTCTGCCACAATAATATTGCTTCTTTAATATCATCCATCGTTGCGTCGCGTTTAATAAATGTAGGGTCATATATCAAAACTTGTTCATCGTATTTTATTTCGTAAATCGCTTCGGCATCCTGCTCCGTAAAATCTCGGACAGTCAGGCGTTCGGTTTCAATATACATTTCTATTTCTCCTTAGAAACCTTTTACTTACGCAGTTTTGATGCAAATCGTATTGAAAGCATTGTAAAATCAACACTTACACACCCTTATGGAAAGCCTCTATGAAATTGCTGCAGCCAATTCAGTATAAATATTCCTTGTTGTTTCGTTATCACGAAAGCTTATGAAAATGTCAACCCCACCGGAGCGAGTGATTTGAATTGTTGGCGAGGAGCTTGCATATACAAACAACAGCACTTGTCCCTGCGATGAAGAGCGGAAATTACCTTTTAAAGCATGTCCGGCACCACTGTAACCGTTTGTTCTTGTGCCAACGCCTATATCTCTCATGCTGTCTTCTATCAATAAAACATCAGAAATATCAGTAAAATTAACGGTTAAGCCGTACATTGCACTGATTTGAACGCTATCCCTATGAACAGTAATAACCGGGTCTTTTTCACCATAATAGAACATAAATCCCAACCCGATAAGTAATAGCACGGTTAAACCAACGGATATTGCAATTCCGACTTTCTTGCCTTGCGTCAGCGGCATTCGCACTCCGGGAGCTGCGACAACCCTGAACTTTTTACTTATGTTTGTGTATAAAACGAAACCGAATGTTACTATCATAAAGAGTGCAAAAGCGACCCAGAAAAGCCACATAGCATCAAGCTGCATAGCGAGCGGGAATAAAAACATAAGAGCCGAGAGGATTAAAAGCAGCGTTCCGACTGCTCTGCATAAAGCTAATTTGTTATAAGAAGCCCTTTTATCGCTGCTCATAGTGTTATAACCCGCAATGAGAAACGCTCCCTTTCCGTTAAAGAGAAAGACAGCAAGAATTATTAACGGCACTGCAATGGCAGCTGTTATTATCCATCCAAACATATATTCCGCCCTTCTGCACTTTATGGTGCTTTATAATGGGGATTTTTGAATCTTTGCAAATCTTCGAGGGTATTTCTCGGGAGTGCTTGCCGTCTTTTTGATGAGAACAGCACGATGGTTAATATCCGTCTCGGGTATACTATAATCATAGTGGTTTTCCACAACTGCACTCAAAGATTTTATCGCACTTTCCGCTTCATCAACCTCATCGGAAGAATCAATACCTTTCATTGCAAGAAACAATCCTCCGACACGCACAAACGGCAGGCACAACTCACACAGGACATTTAGTCTTGCAACTGCTCGAGAGACAACGATATCATATTGCTCACGAAGCTCCGGTAAATGAGCAGCTTCTTCAGCTCTGGCGTTGATACAAGCTACTTCCAACCCAAGTAAAGCACACAGCTTCGCCATAAAAGTTACACGCTTTCCCGTTGCATCCAATAAAGTTAAGTTTATAGACGGCTCTGCAACCTTAAGAGGCAATCCGGGGAATCCCGCTCCGCTGCCGATGTCAATTACGTTTTTGTTTTTGAAGTCAGCAAAATTTAAAAGAGCGAGAGAATCAAGAAAATGCAAACGTGCGACCTCCTCGACACCGGAAATTGCCGTTAAATTGACGTTCTGCCCGCATTTCTCGAGAAAATCGTAATATGCTCTAAACGCCGCCCCTGCGTCGGGCGGCAAGTCGATATTCAGTTTTTTCGAGCCTTGTGCTATGATTGTTACCATTACATCAGACATTACAATGCTGATTATATGCTGTTTTTGATATTAACGCAAGAATTTTTCAAAAAACGCTTGACCTTCCACCTTGTGTATAGTGTATAAGGGAGTTAGAATAAAGCTTTGAGAGGAGAATTAAGCCATGAAAATACATGAAGTTGAAAAGATTACAGGCATCACAAGCAAGAATATCCGATTCTATGAGAAGCAAGGGCTGTTAACCCCGGTACGTTCTGTTGAAAATCGATATAGGGAGTTTTCAGAAGAAGATGTAAGAAAGCTAAAAGAAATCAAGCTGCTCCGTAGATTTGGTGTAGGTCTTGCGGATATCAAGAGCGTTCAGGATGGTGAACTGGAGCTTTCTAAATGTATGGAGATGTACCTGCGATATTTCACAGAACAAAAGAAAGACCTTGAGAAAACAATAGAGTTATGTGAAGACATAAAGGGAAAAGACTCTTCTATTCAGGCGATAGATACTGATTTTTATTTAAACGAAATAGATTCGGCAGAGGAAAAGGGTATAAAATTCGTTGATATTGCAAGGGATTTCATGACAAAAGCAAGAAGCATTCTTCCGGCATATGCTAAGCTCTTTTTTGAACCAGATGAGCCTATTATGAACCCATTTGATTTTATGAAGGAACTTGAAAAATGGGCAGAAAAAGAAAAGAAAGAAATTATTTTCGTAAACTTGGGAATGTGCACAACAATTTTGCTTGACGGAAAAAGATATATATGTGTTTTGGAGATGCCGAGAGTATTACATTTTCCGTTTTCCATATTCTTCGTAGCTAAATACAACTACGGCTACCGTTGGGTTTACTTGTACGAAGATTTTTCAGAGGAGTGGTAACTGCAACTGTAGTATTTTAGGTGGGATTGTGATATATTTTATGGTGCGTTGTTCAATGAATATTCTGAACAATGCACCAAGTCTATTAACCGCAGTGTTTTTCTACAATAAATGTGTATTGCTTCTGATGTTTTGACTAATATGAAATGAGGAGAACTATGATTACACCGTATATCACATTTAACGGAAGGTGCAATGAAGCTATTGAATTCTATCGGGGTATTTTTCATTGCGAAGGTCCAATAATTATGCCATATGGCGATTATATGCCGGAAGGTTCAAAAACTCCGCCCGAACTGCTTAGAGAATGGGTAATGCATGGTGAGATGGTTATCTGCGGCACAAACGTTTGGTTTGCAGATGAAGCTTTGCCGCTAACTACCGGTGATAACGTTAAACTCTCAGCAAACGTTAAGACCGGAAAAGAAGCACACGACATTTTCTCAGCTCTATGCATTGGCGGAAATGTAACATTACCTCCTACTGAAACATTCTACAGCGTTTTTCACGGAGCTGTAACAGATAAGTTTGGCATATGTTGGAATGTTGTAGCTGAAGAAGCCCCAAAAAACCAATAGGAGAACTACATTGACATATAACGAAGCGTTAATAATTGCTGACAAGCACTTTCTTTCGATGGTGTCGGAATTGTATGAGCTTGACGGTTATATATTCTATCATGTCGAAAGGGACTATATTGCCCCGAATATTATTTATCGATGTGAAAAGGAGGGTGCGAAACCAAAAATACTCCGTGTTGCCTTTAGAACCAACCGAAGTAAAGACGATTATTTAGGTGAAGTTGAATACATCCGATATTTACACGAAAACGGTGGTAGTGTTGCTAATATGATTGGCTCTCGAAACGGTAATCTGGTCGAAGAAATAGCACATGAAAATCACATGTTTTTTATTTGCATGTTCGAAAAAGCTAAAGGGAAACAGCTTGCAGAAAATGGCTATCAATACCGTGAAGGTGCCCTGGTTTCTGAATACTACTACAACTGCGGTAAAACGCTCGGCAAATTGCACCAACTCTCAAAAGAGTACACTCCCGTCCATAAGCGACATAGCTTTTTCGATCACTTCAACGCTGAGTATATCGACAAGTTAATTCCGGATTCGTTATTCGTATTAAAAAGTAAACTTTGTAAGCTAATAGAGGAATTAGACGGTTTGAGTAAAGACATCGAAGCTTATGGTATGATTCATTTTGATTTCAGTGACGGAAACTACAACATTGACTTCGATACAGGGCAAATTACTGTATACGACTTTGACAATTCTTGTTTCGGATGGTATTTGTACGACTTGGCAAACCTTTGGGTACACGGCGTAGGGTGGGTTCAATTTGAACCAAATCCCACAAAAAGAAAGTTATTTATGGACGACTACTTCAATACGATTATTGAAGGATATCGTTCCGAAACAAATATTTCTGATTCAACACTTGCACATCTTTCTTTGTTAATTCAAGCTGTTCTTATGGAAAACATCGCAGATGAGTATGAGAGCGCAAAAAGCAATGGCGAAGAAGTCGATTATGATGATGAAGAGCTGTTATATCTCATAAAATGCCTGGAAGATGATATTCCATACAAAGGATTCTTTAGTGAGATTTACTCATGCGATTCCCCTTTTGAGTATAAGGATGCGAGGGAATTGTTCCATACACGTTATAAGTTTCATGAATATAACTAAATAATATTTAAAACATAATTTGCAAATCGGGGGTAGCAGAGATGAAACTACCTGTATTGCAATATAAAGTAGTTTGAAATATAATATAATGCACAAATGGATTACGAGGTGCTTGTCATGCAGTCACAGGAAAAGCTAAAACTCGATAATATTTTGAACGATTTAGTAGCTGAATGTAGTATTGCATTTAGCACGAAGCTCAGTGATGTGCGTTTGTTTGGGTCGTACGCAAGGGGCGACTATAACGAAGATTCAGATATTGATGTTATGATTATATTAGACATGAGCGACATTGAAGCTAAAAAAAGCTTGAATGATATCTGTCGCATAGTAGCAATGCTGGAACTTAAACACTCTACGACCATATCTCCTGTGATATATGGAAAAAATGAATATGACACTCGGAAATCATTTGGGTTTTGCAAAAACGTTGAGACGGAAGGAGTGAGCCAATATGTCAGACATTCATATGCGTAATTATTCATTTCGCAGGCTTGAAAAATCAGCTGATGATTTAGATACGGCAAATATTAACTATAACGCAGAAAAGTATAGTGCTTCTATCAATAGAGCATATTATTCTATATATCATGCGATTCGTGCGGTCTTGGCACTGGACGATATTGAGCGTAAAAAGCACTCCGGCAACATAAGCTATTTTCGCGAACACTATATTGCTACAGATATTTTTGACAGAGCATTCTCAGAAACAATAAAAAAAGCTGAAACACTTAGAAATGAAGCAGATTATGATGATATGAAGACCACAAGTGCTGAAGATGCACAGGATGTTTTAGAAAAAGCCGGGGATTTCTATAGTGTCGTTAGGGAATATATTGAGCGGCGGTTGCTTAAAGAGGATTCGCAGGCTAGGAAAGAGTAAAATGGGTAACCAGAAAAAAGTGCTGCTTGCCCGCAGTCTTTGCGAGCAAGCACACATTTACATTTGGGACGAACCCTTAAACTACATAGATATTCTATCAAGAATGCAAATTGAAGAGCTGATAAAAACTCATAAACCAACAATGATTTTCGTAGAACATGACCGCACATTCTGTGACAATATAGCAACGAAAACGGTCAATCTATCGTAGGTGCAGTGCCGAGGTGTATATGATACCTATACAGACTCGGGAGCTTCGTCTTGTGGTTCAAGAGCTTCTGCAGGTGCGGGTGCAGGAGCGTCTGCAGGTATATTTGCTCCGGAAATCTTTGAAAGTTCAAGGTAAAACGCAGTTTCCGTACTTCTGATATAAGGAACCAGCCAAAAATATCCGATACCCAGTGTTAAGATACACAGGAGAGCCCAGCCGATAAATGAGAGTTGTAAAACAAATAACTTTCCTTTATAGCCCTTCATCATCTCTTTACTTTTTCTGATAGCTTCCATAACACCGACGTTTTCATCCTCAGCCATAATATACTTTGCCATGAAATAACGGTACATTGCAATTATACCGGGGATAACAAACAGTAATGACCATAAAATAATGAAGAGTGCTATCATAAAGTTTAAGCACCATGCTTTAATAAATATCGACATTTTCGAGAAGAGCTGCGAGAATTTAACAGGCTCACCCCTGCACAAACTCATGAAAAATGTTCTTTCACCCAAAGCAATAACAGGACCGATAATAAATGAAAGAACCATCCATACAGCCATTATTGCAAGGATTGGAAGAACAAACGACATAAGAGTCATCATAACGTCATTATCGAAAATGTGAATGTTTAGATTATGAAATCTCTCTGAGACATCATCCGCGGTGCCGCTCTCGTTATAGCCTGCTCCACCGTATGCCCCAAATAAATTCGCAACAATAACGACAAAAATAGCTACAGCCCAATGCCCCTTGAGTCCCGCTTTCGCTGTGGTTTTAAGCGATTTTCTTGATAAATCCATACTAGCCTCCTTATATTAACCAAGTTTACTATAAAAGTCGTGCAAATATTATCATAAAAATGTGCTTTTTACAAGCCATTAGTTAGCGTCCTAAGTTTAGTTGTAAAGTTTAGCGTACCTGTCCCCCTGCTTCTACCTTGAATCAATAGAGGTAACGTTCTTCAAACGAAATAATATATTAGTTATCGACTGCTTCAATTGAGAAAATAACAGGTCGAACACCGTCTGTACAGCATAATATCTGCATATTATCTTTATTATTCCATGGTTTGTATGTTGCACCTGCTGAAAGAGCACTTACACTTCGATATACATCAATCCATGCCCATGGGCAGAATCCTTCCGGCATTACTGCACTACCTTCAAAAATAAAAGAATCACCTACTTCCAGTATGGGACACGCTCCAATTGACTTTCCTTCTGTAATATATAAGTCTGCGATGTCAGCATAAAATTCTTTTTTGATTACGGTTATCTTTACGCTCTTCATGTTTCCGCCTCCATTCACACATAATATAACGTATTCTAGCAAAAATATCATTACCTGTCATTAATATTTGCATCTACATGCTACCGTACCAGTGTACGCATTGGTTTGGTCTTGTAGATTATTCTGCTTATTTATACAATGAAGTAATTATACCTCGTGATACAGGGTGTTAAAGGAGTAAAACGGCAGGAAAATTCTGTTGTCGCAATGGTCTATAATATGTATAATAGGTGCAAAGATGACGATAATTACTATTAATTTAAAGATAGGTGGGTATAGCTATGGCAGCGTTAACAGCAGAAAATGGTCGGCTCGTACGTCGAAAAGGAACTGAAACCTTGTGGATTGAACCTTATGGAGCGGGGCTTAGGGTACGGGCGACACGGTTGCCTGTGATGCCGGATGAGGACAGGGCATTATTACCACCGGATGAGATTAATACTGGAGCAGCAACAATTAATATTAATGATTCCGATAACACAGCCTCCATTAAATACGGTGAGATTACCGCAAAAATAAACCGTGAGGGTTGGGTCAGCTTCAACAATACCAACGACGAGATATTACTCGAAGAATACTATCGCAACCGTGATGACTTATCACGTTATTGTGTACCACTCGGACTGCATGCAAGAGAGCTAAAGCCCGTCATGGGTCGTAGTGATTATGTATTAACAGCCCGCTTTGAAGCATATGAAGGCGAAAACATCTGGGGGATGGGGCAGTATCAGGACGGAATGCTCGATAAAAAAGGTGCGGTTTTGGAGCTGGCACACCGTAACAGTCAAGCTTCGATTCCATTTTACGTCTCAAGCCGAGGCTTCGGATTCCTTTGGAATAACCCTTCTGTAGGCAGAGTCAGCTTCGCCGAGAATATTACAGAATGGCGTTCAGAGTGTACTGATTTACTCGACTATTGGATTGTTCCGGGGGATTCACCGAAGGAAATAGTACGAAAATACACAGACATTACAGGAAAAGCACCAATGATGCCTGAGTTCGGAATGGGCTTTTGGCAATGTAAATTACGCTACCGCTCACAAGAGGAACTGATGAATGTTGCACGGGAATATAAAAGGCGTGAGCTGCCGCTGAACGTAATAGTTGCAGATTTTTTCCATTGGACAATGCAAGGCGACTGGAAATTTGACCCAATCGATTGGCCTGACCCGGAAGCAATGGTAGAAGAGCTTAAAGCCATGGGTACCGAACTTATGGTCTCAATATGGCCGACAGTTGACCACCGCAGCGAAAATTTCGGACCATTATCAGAAAAAGGCATGCTGCTCGGCTTTGACCGTGGTGTAGGCGTTAATATGACATGGATGGGAGACACTATTTATTATGATGCAACTCATCCGGATGCAAGAAAATACGTTTGGGAACGAGCAAAGGAAAACTATTTTGATAAAGGTATAAAAATATTCTGGCTTGACGAAGCCGAGCCGGAGTTTGTATATGATTTTGATTTATACAGATACCATTTGGGACCCGCACAAAAGGTCTCGCTACTATATCCGAATCTATATGCAAAAGGGTTTTACGATGGAATGAGAGCAGAGGGCATTGAAAATCCATTAAACTTAGTACGGTGCGGCTGGGCAGGAGCACAAAGATACGGAGCACTGCTCTGGTCAGGCGATATCTATTCAAACTATCGCTCATTTCGTGAGCAAGTAGCAGCAGGTTTATCCATGGCAATGTCAGGAATACCTTGGTGGACAAGCGACATCGGCGGCTTCTTCGGCGGCGAGCCCGATGACCCGGCTTTTCAAGAGTTAGTTGTACGATGGTTCCAGTTCGGCTGCTTCTCACCCGTATTTCGCTTGCACGGTGAACGATTTCCTATGAAACCGATTGACGAAGAATACAGAGGCGGTGTACGCCAGTTCTCATCAGGGCAAGACAATGAAATATGGAGCTACGGCGAAGAAAACTGCGAAATAATGTGCAAGTATATCATGTTACGTGAACGTCTGCGACCCTACATCCGAAGCCTTATGAAGGAAGCACACGAAAAAGGTGACCCCGTAATAAGACCTATGATATACGAGTTCCCCGATGATGAAAAATGTGCAAAACTATCAGACCAGTACATGTTTGGTGCAGACCTATTAGTCGCACCCGTCATGACAGCCGGAGCAACTGAGCGTGACGTCTACTTGCCATTAGGAGCAAGATGGAAATGCTGCAACACAGGACAAGAATACCCCGGCGGACAAACAATAACAGCAAAAGCCCCAATAGATATAATCCCGCTATACACAAAAAACGGAGCAGATTTACCTATTTGGGAGTAAGATGATGGCTTTGCTGCCTATATTACAACTCTTGTATGGGATTCAATCAGGAGTCCCGACATGCTTTCATTTTATTTTTGTATTAAACAAGCGGAATGTATTGAACATAGTGTAAAATATTCATAAGGTTTTCTACACTTCAATACACGTTTCGCGTGGATTTATGTAGAAAAATTCTACATTTACTGCTTGACAGGAGATAATTTGTGCTGTACTATCCGAATAGTTGAGCAATCATTCAACTGTTCTCGAAAAGGAGCATTTATGAAAAAGGAACAATATACATGTGATTGTGATGTCATACACGAAGATGCTGTTGCGCGTGTTCGTGAAAAAATGCTGGATAACGATGGCTTCTACACACTAGCTAATTTTTATAAGCTTATCGCAGACAAAACTCGTGTCCGTATTCTCTGGGCATTATCTAACGAAACAATGTGCGTTTGTGACCTCGCTGTTTTATTGAATATGACAAAATCGGCTATTTCACACCAGTTAAGGTCCTTACGCCTTGCCAATCTTGTTAAGTACGAAAAACAAGGAAGAGAAGTTTACTATTCCCTGATTGATGAACACGTCAAGATAATTTTCACTCAAACATATGCACATATCAAGGAATAAACCGGAGGATAATTATGTCACATAATCACAATTCACACGAACATGAAACACATGACCACGCACATAACCACGGGAGCTGCGGCTGCTCGGGCGGGCACTCGGATAATGATAAAAATAAGCTGCCTTGGCTTATAGTTGGTGCTGTTGTGTTTACAACCGGCATACTGCTTGAACATTTACTTGAGTTGCCCTTTTATTACATCCTAGGCACATATATTATCGGATATCTTATCCTCGGCGGTGACGTCGTGCTTCGAGCAATTAAAAACATCTTAAAAGGCAGAGTATTTGACGAAAGCTTCCTAATAGCCATAGCAACTATCGGAGCATTTGCAATCGGAGAATACGCCGAAGCAGTAGCAGTTATGCTGTTTTACCAAGTAGGTGAGTATTTTCAGGATTTGGCTGTCGGAAGGTCAAAAAAGAATATTACCAAGCTAATGGACATCAGACCTGATTATGCCAATCTAAAGCAAAGCGACGGAACAACTATAACGGTTTCGCCCGACGAAGTTAAAATCGGCGATATAATCATTGTAAAACCCGGTGAAAAGATACCTCTCGACGGCACAGTAATAGAAGGCTCTGCAATGCTTGATACCTCGGCACTAACAGGTGAATCTGTCCCACGCAGAGTCTCCGAATCCGAAAATGTACTCTCCGGAAGTGTAAATCAAAACGGTGTTCTCACAATAAAAGTTACAGAAACCTACGGACAATCCACAGTATCTAAAATAATCGACCTTGTTGAAAACGCAGCAGCAAGAAAAGCACCGACAGAAAAATTCATAACAAAGTTTGCCGGATATTACACCCCGATTGTTGTCGGACTTGCGTTCCTGCTTGCCGTTATCCCCCCGCTGCTATTTAACGCAGACTGGTCAGAATGGATTAACAGAGGATTAATTTTCCTTGTCATATCGTGCCCATGTGCACTGGTCATATCCATACCACTCAGCTTTTTTGGAGGAATCAGCGGAGCGTCAAGAAAAGGCATTCTGGTAAAAGGCGGCAACTACTTGGAAGCCCTCAACTACCTTGACACAGTCGTTTTCGATAAAACCGGAACACTTACAAAAGGCGTCTTTGAAGTAACGGAAATACATCCGGCACAAAATCATGATAAAGCGAAGCTGCTCGAAACCGCTGCAATTGCCGAAAGCTATTCAAATCACCCGATTGCACAATCTATAATGAGAGAATACGGTAAAGAGATAGAAAAAAACGGACTATCCGACTACACAGAAATCGCCGGACACGGTGTCAGTGTAATATCAAACGGCAAAACAATACTTGCGGGAAACAGCAAGCTAATGAGAGATAATGGAATCTCATTCTCAGAAACAGTAAACATTGGCACAAAGGTATATGTTGCAGAAAACAGCGAGTATCTGGGCTACATAATAATCTCGGATGAAGTAAAACCGGACAGCAATGAGACGATAAGCTTACTTAAGCAAATGGGAGTAAGAAAAACAGTCATGTTAACCGGTGATAATAAAAATATAGCAGAATCAATTGCAAACGACCTTGGTATTGATGAAGTCTACAGTGAGCTTCTGCCGCAAGAAAAAGTCGAAAAACTCGATGAACTTGGAAAACAAAAAACCGAAAAAGGCAAGCTTGCATTCATAGGTGACGGCATAAATGACGCCCCCGCACTCGCTCTTTCCGACATCGGCGTAGCAATGGGGGCACTAGGCTCAGATGCAGCAATAGAAGCTGCCGATGTAGTCCTGATGACAGACGAACCGTTAAAACTAACCCAAGCAATAAAAGTAGCAAAATTTACAAAACGCATAGTCTGGCAAAACATCATCTTCGCCCTTGGTGTAAAAATAATATTCCTATCACTAGGAGCAATAGGAATAGCAACAATGTGGGAAGCCGTCTTCGCCGACGTCGGCGTCTCCCTGATAGCAATCTTCAACGCCATGCGTGTCATGCGAGCCAAGGGGTAGGAGACAGATTAACCCCACTCCCTTGTGTTCTGCTTTATATATGAGCAGGTTGTAATGAATAACCAAGAGCAGACATTACTTTTATTATTGTATCAAACGAGGGATTTCCTGTTTGTGATAAAGATTTATACAAGCTTTCTCTGCCACATTCTGTTTCTTCAGCAATTTTTTTCATCCCTCTTGCTCGTGCAACATCACCAATTGCTGCAATAATTAACTGAGTATCGTTTGTTGAAAAAGCTTCATTAAGATATACAGTAATTTCTTC
>Ga0123356_10001766_pt1 | contig 23571 bp, 17 predicted proteins | sample TergutEmb28metaG_2_FD_92546 | JGI IMG/M metagenome (GOLD analysis project Ga0123356, IMG submission 92546) | Embiratermes neotenicus P3 segment gut microbial communities from Petit-Saut dam, French Guiana - Emb289 P3 | ecosystem: Host-associated > Arthropoda: Insects > Digestive system > Gut ...
ACCGCCTTGTTCTGGGCGCCCGCCGCGGCAAACACGTCGAAATTGGCCAGCACCTGGGTTCCGTTGATGCTCACGTTGAAGATTCGAGAGCCCGCCGTCGACCAAAAGGTCTCGGCAAAGTGCAGCCGCACGGTGTTACTCGAGCCGGCGGCAAATCCCGGGATGGTGTAGGTAAAGTTTCCGATGCGCGCGGTCTGGTAGACGGCCGCGGGCGCCGGGTTTGTCACTCCACTCAAGTCGATGGTGTTCGCGTGATTGATGGTCGAGCCGCCGGAGAAGTCCGTATCGGCGGCAAAGGGGCTCACCGCGGGCCCGGCCGAGTTGATCTGGACTGCGGCAGTGGTGGTAGTAGATCCCGAGCCGACCTCGATCGCGCTCACCAGCGAGTTGTCTTTCACCGACGTGAACGTGATCACGTACTGGCCGCTCGAGTTCGCATTGGCCGTGAACTGCCTTACGACCGCCTTGTTCTGGGCGCCCGCCGCGGCAAACACGTCGAAATTGGCCAGCACCTGGGTTCCGTTGAGGCTCACGTTGAAGATTCGAGAGCCCGCCGCGGTCCAAAACGTTTCGGCAAAGTGCAGCCGTACCGTGTTACTCGAGCCGGCGGCAAACCCCGGGATGGTGTAAGTGAAGTTCCCAATGCGCGCGCTCTGGTAGACGGCCGCGGGCGCCGGGTTGGTCACTCCGCTCAAGTCGATGGTGTTCGCGTGATTGATGGTCGAGCCGCCCGCGAAATCCGCATCGGCAGCAAACGGGCTCACCGCTGGCCCGGCCGAGTTGATCTGGACCGCAGCGCCGCTCCCGGTGCCACCGCCAGAAGATCCCGAACCGACCTCGATCGCGCTCAAGAGCGAGTTGTCTTTCACCGACGTGAACGTGATCACGTACTGGCCGCTCGAGTTCGCATTCACCGTGAACTCTCTTATGACGGCCTTGTTCTGGGCGCCCGCCGCGGCAAACACGTCGAAATTGGCCAGCACCTGCGTTCCGTTGATGCTCACGTTGAAGATTCGAGAGCCCGCCGCAGTCCAAAACGTCTCGGCAAAGTGCAGCCGCAGGGTGTTACTCGAGCCGGCGCCAAACCCCGTGAGTGTGTAAGTAAAGTTTCCAACACGCGCGCTCTGGTAAACGGCCGCTGGCGCCGGGTTCGTCACGCCGCTCAAGTCGATGGTGTTGGCGTGATTAATGGTCGAGCCGCCCGTGAAACCGGTATCGGCAACAAATGAGCCCACTGCCGGTCCGCCTGCGTTGATCTGGAGTGCAGTGGTGCCCCCGCCGCCGCTGCCAGCTTGAGTGGTCGCGCTGACCTGGTTCGAGGGGCCGGATGTGCCACCGGAGTCCACCGCCTCAACCGTGTAGGAATAGGTCGTAGAGGCCTGCAAACCTGTATCGGATAATGTCGTGCCGGTGACCCCAGTCTTGTCGACCGAACCGTTACGCAGGACGGTGTAGGTGACACCAGAGGTTGTAGAAGCCGTCCAGCTCAGGTTGACCTGGCTGCTCGATGCCGCCGTCGCCGTCAGGTTCGTCGGAGCAGCCGGCGCCCCGGTCCCGCCGCCACTGCTGCTGCCGTTCGGGCAGAAGGTTATGGTGTAGTTAGCGCCGGTCGCGCAGGTGTGCAGGCCGACAGGATCGTCATAGGCATAGGCGTACTCGCTGGGGCAGCTGCTGTGAATGGTGGTGATATAGGCCTGGTCTTGCGCCGGCCAATTCGACGTAATGCAGGTGGAGGGGGTGTTGAAGGCTCCGGCGCAGCAAAACTGGGGGTTGCCGGTCGCGGTGCAGGGGCTCTTGCACTCTTGGCCGCCAGCGGCCACATCTGAGGCAAGGCAACTGGTGAGGGGCTCGGCTGTGCAGGTATTCGGCGAGACGCAGCTCGGGTTGGAGACTTCGATCCCGATGGGATTGTCGAAGCCGTCTACATAGCTCACGTCGTAGAAGTCGGTGCCCGAGGCATCCAGGTTAAATTCGGCCAGCGAAGTGCCGGCCGCGCCCGTGGTGCCGGCGCACTGCAATCCGGTGCCACCGCATGAGCCGGTCGCACAGACGGCGGGACTGGCGGTGTTGCACCCTTTGCGGCCCCAGATACGGCCATTCCATCCATTAGGGAGTGTGAAGCTAACTGAACTGCCGGGAGCCATCTCCCAACCACCATTGTCGAAGGTGGCTGGCGCTATGCCTGGGTAAACTGTATAACTGCACTTGTTGTTTACTGTTACGTTGGCGGCAAAGCTGGTTTGCAGTGTTGCCAAAACGGCGATTCCCATCACGGCGATAGCGATGAGATTGGACCAACACGAGCCCCGGTGGGGCCTGTATAGCTTCATCGTACCTACCTCTCTTATAGTTGTTTTGACTTGCTGGCGTTCACAATCATTCCGGGAGAGCGTATGCCAGTTAACCGCTTCTGGTTTCGAAGCCTAACCCGAGAAGACAACGCTCATCCGTGGGTAGTCAAACTATCGTTATTCGCTGGCGCGAACGAATAGAAACTATCGTCGCATTAGGCTCTATCTTCCTCCGGGTTGTCAACAGCAAAACAACGTTATTCTGCGAGAGTGCAACCTTCGTGTATTCAAACTGGCGCGATCAAACGAAATGTAAGCCGCGTGTATCCCCGTCTTCGCTTGTGGAAATCACGAGCTGGCTCTTACCTGTCGCCAATGGCGACATCCATGGCCGCGTTTTTCGGAGCTCGCTGCATTTGCCTTCCCGTCTCGGCGCAATTCAGGTCTTCTCATGTGTCCAGGGCAGGATTCAGCGTTTCTACGAGCCAACGCCCGCGCCGCCGCTCGACCCGAGCCACTGGTTTTCTAAAGTCGTCGCCGCTTGCGGTGGCAAGGACCGCGGCAACCGCCATGCCATGCGAAGGTACCGCCTAATTCCTCGCAGCGCACTCCGGCGAAATGAAAATTGAGAGGCAGCCCGCTATCGTAGAGAAAGGGAAAACCTCGTCGAGCTTGAAACCTGAAATATGTGCTGTAGCAAGCTCAGGGAATGCGGGCTGCAGGCTGACGAACTGCCCGCGCCATCTCTCGCCCGATAAGCCAGTACACAATGCGGGCTGATTAAGTTAGTCCGGCACTGGCTTCGCTCGTGTTCGCCGCCGCCCGAGGGCGATCACTCTGTGCGCGGGAAGAGGGATCTTCGCAGGGCTGCCGTTCCGATATCACCAAATCCACCGCCGTGACGAAATCGTATTAGAAGATAGCTCGCCCTTCGAGCTGGGTTTTGGGCATTGAGCCCGGGAAGGAACACGTCATGTTTGGTCGAATGATGGTATCGCCAATCCTGCAGCTCGGTCGAGGTGCCGATTTGCAAAGTGCAGTCAGTGCACTCTTGCAGGCGGCCGATCAAATCGACAACGTTCACTGGATCGAATTTCCAAACTCTGTGATGCTGTTCCGGCTGGTGCCGGGAGATCCGGAGTCGGGCGCAACTTACATACTCGACCGCAACACGGGAACGTGGTACTCGGTCGACTTCGATGACAAGCAGTACGGCGGCTACAGCATGGGCCAATTGGAAGAACTCCTGAAGGAATGCCGTTTCCTCGAGCTTGCGGAGCGGCCAAGACTTTGGCGAACAGGCTTCAGCTGGTGGGTTGAAAGCGGCGAGTGGCCGGAAGCCCGCGTTTGAGAGAACCATCCTGCTTGGCGGCGCTCAGATTCCCTCAGCCCGGCTATTCAGTCCTGCTGAATCAAAAACGAAGGTCGTGTACTCGCATGATTGCGGAAGGTAGTGTCTGGCCAGAATTCTTCACTTCGCCCATCGTGCCCGATTCCGGTCAAGAGTCTACTTCAGGCCCGGGTCGAACCAATCCGGTCGCCTGCCTCCTACGTATGGATAGATAGGAGGGCTCGTGGGCGAAACGTCAAACTGGAAGCCGCTAAAGACCGTGCGGAACAGAACGTTTCCAAAGACGTCTTGAAGCGGATCCTCGCGTGGCGCTCCGAATCAACATTGAAACCTATTTGAGGTCGGCAGAATGAAGCTGGGGACAGAAAATCCGAAGAAGGTAATTGCGGCGGCCGCGCTCATCGTGGTTGCCGTCGTGTTGATGGCGACCCGGTTCTCGGGTTCGGTGGGCCTGGGTTCTTCGAGTGCGCCTGGACCTCAGCCATCCACCGTTGCCGCAGATACACCCAACCAGCTGACGCAGAGAAGCGCAAGTGGGAATCTGCGTGGAGGACTCAAAAAGAACACAGAACAATGGATTGATCCCACATTGCGCACCGACCTGCTCAGGTCGAGCGAGGATCGGAAATACGAAGGCACGGGAAGGAACATTTTTAAGGTGTTTGTAGAACGCCCCAAACTGTCAAAAGTGATTGTGGCGCCGGTCACACCGCAAGCGCAAGCCTATGTGCCACCGCCTCCGCCGCCAATCGAGCTGAAGTACTACGGGTATACGACTCCGGAGGGCGGAACCAAACGCATTTTTCTCGCCCATGATAAAGATGTATTTATCGCCAGGGAGGGCGAAATCGTTGACCACCGGTATAAGGTGATTCGAATTTCGCCGAACTCGGTTGAGATCCTCGACGTGCTGCGCAACAACAGCCAGAGCATTCCGCTGACCCAGGGATAGGGGTGTGTCGGGCAAGGCGGCGTTAGTCGACGACCTGGAGGCCCGATTCCGCCCGCAGAGTAAGCCTGGTTTAATCAGCAGGGCACAACTCAATGAACGCGCGCGCTTGAGGCTGCGGTAGATCCCGATGTCAGAGAGCTCTGTGCTTTCCGGTCCGGAAGTTCTCGATGAGATAATCGGCCGTGCGCAGAGTGAACGCAAGAATGCTGATGGTGGTTGTCTTGTCCGTGCAATTCAGGAACACGCTGGCGTCGCAAACGTACAGATTAGGCACGTCGTGGGTCTGGCCGAAACGGTTCGTTACAAACAATTTGGGATCGTTGCCCATGCGGCAAGTGCCGGTTTCGTGCAGGCTGTAACCCGGTATCTCCGGTTCGCTCTGTGCTCCTTCCAGCACGCCTCCGGCGGCGCGTAACAATTCCCCGCAAGCTTGTTTCGAATGCTCCCACATCTGCAAGACATTTTCGTCCCATTGAAAATGAAGCCGCGCAACGGGAATGCCATAAGGATCTTTAACCTCGGGATCCAGGTCGACGTAGTTTGTATCGGATCGAAGCGACGGCGCCTGTACGGTAAAGCTGACCGGGGTCGGATATCGGCGTTTGATCTCACGCTTGAACCCGGAACCGAAGCCGTCGAGATCGTTGGCATACCAGGGAAATTCCGCGCAACCGCCGCCGGGATAGACCGAGTATCCGCGAATAAACTTTTCTTCGTGAGGATGCCCGAGGTTCTGCCAACGTGGCATCCAGGCGATCGTGCTGTCGGAAACATTATCGGGAAAGCTGGACGCGCCGAGAAGTTGCGGCAAATATCCTCGGCCTGATTCGCCATAAAGATGATCGCAAAGATTGCGTCCCAGCTGGCCGCTCGAATTGGCGACGCCATTCGGCCAGTGGCGCGATTTCGAATTCAACAGGATGCGCGCGCTCTCTATACACGACGCCGCGACCACGACGGCCCGGCCGCGCACCTCGATTTCCTGCTTCGAAGGACGGTCAATATAAGCCACTCCCGACGCATTGCCATCCGCATCCACAAGAATATTTTTCGCCAGCGCGTTGGTCCGCATTTCCAGGTTCTTGGTGGCTCTAGCCTTCGGCAGCAGGAAGTAGGGGCTCGAAAAAAAGGCTCCCACATCGCATCCGGTGGAGCACTCGCCGCAAAAGTGACAGGCCGGGTGACCGTCGTGCGCTTGTGTCAACTGGGCAATTCGATCCGGCAAGTACGGAATCCCAACTTTTTTGGCGCCCGCTTCCAGAATGCGATCGAGACAACGGAAATTCATGGGCGGCAGATAAGAGCCATCCGGATTGCTGGGCCGGTTCTGCACCGTGCTGGCAACGCCGATCATCTTTTCCGCCCGCGTGTAGTAAGGCGACATTTCCTCGTACGTCACGGGCCAGTCGACGTCGTACCCGTCGAGCGAGGCGGCCCTGAAATCGATTTCGGCAAAGCGCGCCGAACTACGTCCCCAGAAATTGGTCTTGCCGCCGACGGCAAAGCAGCGCGGCCACATCCATTTCGTACCCGGAGCAGTGGTGAACGGGATCTCGTGTTCCCAGGCTTCTTTCGTGTACTCGTTGTCCATGTAGCCGTAGGATTGAGAGCGGTATTGCGGATCGCCCAGGCCGCGGAATTTCATCTCCCACGGCATGCGGTGAAAACGGAAATCCGTGGATGGATCGAGCCGGCGTCCGGCGTTCAAAGCACAAACCTTGAGCCCGGCCTCGCACAGCGTCTTAACCGCCATTCCGCCGCCGGCGCCCGTTCCGATCACGATCACGTCGTAAAGTTGGTCTGCCATTTTGGGGATTTCCGCTTTTCAGGAATGCGCCCGAGACAGATGTTTGTGTTCAGGATCGTCTTTGTGTGGACACTCCGGCGAGGACGAATAAAATTTCAGCCCCGGATTGTCCAGCTCCTTGAATCCGATTTCGCTGGTGTAAAAGCCCGCGACGGTGAGCTCGCGAAATGCCAGAAAGAATCGCCGGCCGGCTTCGTCTGCAGGCCGCGCCCGGTCTTGGTATGCGAGCGGGCGGAGCAGATCTGATTGCTGAGCGGCTGACAATTCGACGAATTCCTTGCCGAACATCCGCCTGCTGCGCGCATTCAGTTCCGTGATTCCGGTGCGGAAATCGTACTGCAGGTCGGGGTCGGAGGCGACCATGAAATCGATGAACTCCGCCGCTCCCGCCTCTTTTGCCCCCGGTGTGCCATCGCTCGGAATGATCAAGTCGGCCAATCGCTCGGCGAGCGCATATTCGGAGGTAGTGAAGAACTGCGGATGGTAAACGGCGGGCTTGATCTGCAGATGGGCATTGCCGATGTGTCCACAACCAAACGCCCATCTGCTGAATCCCGGGAACTGGGCCGCGGCCATCGCAGCGCCCAAGATTCGCAACACGTCCCGTCTTTCAATGCCTTGCCCAGCCATCGTGCGCCAAGTTGAAATTATATCGCCAGCAATAGAAAAGCCGTGCGCCGCGATGAAGGGGTGAAGATTCGAGCGCACCGAGTTTGCCGATTCACCCGAGGTCGGTAACACGGTCGGTAACACGCGTACGAACGGGCGCCTGCTGGTGGCTCACTATGTCTGAAATGTGTCGTGATCCGGGCCGAGTAAATCCTCGCGGTGTCTGGCAACAACACGTGGAAGATCTCGTGGCTGCACTGGACAGCCCGGCCCGAGGGCCCCTGCGATGCTCGGGTTGAGATTCCTGTGCAGCCGCAGTAACCAATTTACAAACCGGTTTCTTTGCTCTGGGGGGACATTAGCGAGCCGGCCGATCACCCAGCGATGGAGCGGTCCTCTTTGATGTTGACCCCGGTGGAGAGCGACGCGGCCATCACGAGGATGGCGAGGATTGCGAGCGCGACGAATTATGGGTGGGAAAAGAAAGTGCGGCGTCCTCCCCAGCCGAGCGCCGCCACCGTGAATTGAACGACGAAAGAAACGACAGAAAGCAATACCATCCTGAAGTTGGTCAACTTGCCGGCCAGCTCAGTTTTTGGCGAAGCGGACTTTTCGTTCCTTTTCCCATTGATCGTGCTCTTTTTGACTCCAATGGTGGATGTCGATCATGTAACCGTCCGGATCCGTGATCGACAGCGAGCCGCTTGGCATGTATTCGGGATATGTGATCGGCGGTGCCTTAACGCCATTCGCTATCAGATGTTCGCGAAAGGTTTGTAGATCCGGCGTGTACATTGCAAACAGCACTTCGCATTTCTTAGTCGTCGGCTGGAGCTCTTCGGCGCGCAGGAACATCAAGGCGCCGCCTTCGCAGTGCATCCGCGCCCACCCAACACGACCGGGGTGTCCCATCTGGTCCATCATTTCGAAACCGAGCAGCGCGTAAAAGCGCAGTGAGTCTTCGATGCTGTTCACGTGCAGCATCGGAGTGTAGTAGCCGGCCTTGGGAGTCATGGCAATGAGTATAGGCGCTGCAGCGTGATTGAAATCCAGGAGACTGCCAGGTCGGCCGATCTCAGTGCACGAACAAAGAAGCTTTCCCGGTTAAATCACAAGTAAGTATCGAACCATTGGCCGTTTGCGAGGGCCCGACTCTCCCGCCATCTCAAAACCAGGCGCTACTATTTGCTGCCTTTATGAATGGCACTTGAACCGGCCCCTCAATGAGCTTTCCTCGGCCTGAGCCTAGCCCATCGTGCCTTGGCCGCTGCCGACATGCCCCTGCGGGCCGCCGTCGACAACCTGCGCCGCCTCGACACCGTCCTTGTCTTCGCTCCCACAATGGGTTGCGCCGGTGTTCGCCTGGCCGGTCGTGCTCGCTGCGCCGTGATCGTGCGTTTCCGCACCCTCAATCTGGCCCATCGTGCCTTGGCCGCTGCCGACATGCTCTTACGGGCCGCCGCCGACAACTTGCGCCGCCTCGACACCGTCCTTGTCTTCGCTCCCGCGGTTGGTCGGGCCTTGGCTCGCCTGGCCCGTCGTGCCCGTCGTCCGACCGCCGTGCGCCCGCGGGCAGCTGCAGAAACCATGTTTCGACCACGCCGGATACCCTGTCGTACGGAGGCAGTGCTTGTGGTCCTTCTATGACGGCCAACCAGTCCTTCAAGTACCGAAATCGCCGAGTCCAGTCTTTCAACGTGCAAGTGGGCTTGCCTGCATTCATTCCGTAGTTGCTGGAGGGCAGTGTCTAAATTAGCCATGGTTCCTCCGGTCGTTTGATAAGGTCTTACAAAGCCAGCTCATTCTAGATGTTCAATCGATCCCATCGGTTGGAGGTTCTCCCATGAAAATACACACGCAATCAGTTGTGCCCAACCGACAGATCCGATCCTGCTGCGCCGAGAGCCAATCTGGAAGGAAGGATTTTCGAGGTGCTGTTCCCGAGCGATCTTGAAAAGAATCAACGAGAATGGATGCGTGACGCCGATCCGCTTCAGATTCATCGACCGCCACCTGCTTGCCGCAGATCCGGTGTGTGCGAAGAGCGCTGGTTCCCACCCAATGAGGAATGACGTGGTGCATTCGGTCTCGGTGCGTTTCCCAGATACCCGCTAAAGATACCCGCTAAAGATACCTGCTAAAAATACGCGCTAAGCCGTAAGTCCACGGTGTCGGGCGATGCCAATACGACTTAGACCGCAGTAAGACCACCATCCACCGTGAAAATCGCTCCCACGCAGTAGTCTGACTCGTCCGAGGCCAGGAACACCGCGATGCCGGCCAGATCCTCTGGAGTGCCCAGACGGCGGGCCGGCGTGATGTCGGCATACCTCTCGCGTGCCGCCGGGTCGGATAGCTCCAGCGCGTTCATGGGCGTGTCAATCGTGCCGGGAACAATCGCGTTCACGCGAATATGATTGGGTGCGTAGTCCACGGCCATCGCGCGCATCAGTCCGAGGACACCACCTTTGCTGGTGCTGTAGGCAGTCAGACGCGGGAATCCCAAGAAGCCGGTTGGCGAGGCCACGTGAATGATGGAGCCGCCGCCGCGGCCGAGCATTGTGGGAATCACATATTTCGAGGTTAACCAATAGCCGCGAAGATTGACCGCTAACGTCCGGTCCCAGGTTTCGGTGCTCAACTCGTGGGCGCGGGTCTCTTCCCGGAACAGAAGCACCGCGGCATTGTTGCACAGCACATCGATCTTGCCGTAGCGATCGAGGGTCTTCTCCGCCATAGCTCTTACCTGTTCCTCGCTCGCAACATCCGTTTGCACGAAGAAAGCAGATCCTTGCGCTGCGCGGATCTCCTCTGCGGCCGATTCGCCCGAACGAGCATCGCGTTCGGCAATGATTACGGATGCACCTTCGCGGGCAAGACGTCGGGCGATCCCACGGCCGATTCCCGCGCCTGCCCCGGTGACAATGGCTACCTTCCCCTGAAGTCGCATGTTCCTCCCCAGTCCCAATGCAAATCGTCCAATGCAGAAACGTTTTGCTCGGGCACACCGCCGGTTAGGGTAGCAGTGATTCCGGCCTTCGCGTGCACCGTTTCAAGGATATTTTGCCAAGTATCCATGCGAGCCTTCGCGATAAAGAAATAAAGAATTCTGATATATTCACCCGTCCTGCGGAACTACAATTCTCGGCGTTCGCGCAGGAGACCCCTACATGAAAAGACTCATGCTGCTTAGCGCAGCGCTCGTGGTCGCCGGTGGCATGGCTGCCAACGCGCAGGACCTTGCTAACATCGTGGGCACGGTGCAAGACCCGTCGGGCGCCGTCATTGCCGGCGTGCAGATTACGGTTTCCAACAGCGAACGCGGCTTTACCCGGACCGTGCCTTCCGACGAGAGCGGCACGTATTCCGTGGCTCGCGTGCCCGTGGGCACTTACACCATTACAGCCCAGAAAGACGGATTTCAAAGGCTGGTCAACACCGGCATCGTCCTCGACCCCGGGCAGACGCTGCGGGTGCCGCTGCAATTGAGGCTGGGTTCGGTCTCGGAGAATGTGGTGGTTTCGGCCGATTCGGTGCACGTCGAAACAGAGACGGGAGCGATTTCGCACGTGGTCAACAGCACCCAGGTGGGTGAACTGAACCTTGAGTCAAGGAATTTCGCGACATTAGCCACGCTGGTGCCGGGCGCCGCGCCCTTGGCCACGGGATTTGATCCCACCAGCGTCGGCGTACTGGCGAACGCGACCATTTCGTTCAATGGCACTCCGGGAAATTTCAACAACTGGGAAGTGGATAGCACGAACAACGTCGATCAAGGGTCGGGCAGCAATTCGCTGATGACCTTCCCGAGCATCGACTCCATCAACGAATTCCGCATTTCCACGTCCAATTACAGTGCTGAGTATGGGAAATCCGGCGGGGCCAATATCGAGGTCGTCACTAAATCGGGCACCAACCAGTTCCATGGCGATGTGTTCGAATTTGTGCGCAATGACGCCTTCGATGCGAATGACTGGTTCCTCAATCAAGCAGGACAACCACGAGAACCCTTGAAGCGCAACGACTTCGGGTTTACCTTGGGCGGCCCTGTGGTCATCCCCGGACACTACAATACCGCGCGCAACAAGACCTTCTTCTTTGTTTCCGAGGAGTGGCGCTCGCATCGCGAAGGCACAGTGATCAACCAGATCGTCCCCTCGTTGCGAGAGCGGCAGGGCGATTTCAGTGAGTGCGACTCGGCGTCGCACAATTACAATCCCGCGGTTGCCGCCAATGGCCTGTGTGTGGTGCCCGTCAACCCGACCACCCATGCCCCATACCCGAACGATATCGTTCCTGTCGATCCAACCTCTGCCGCCTTGCTCAACGCGCTCATACCCCTGCCGAACGCGGGCGACACGGTTTACAGAAAGGCGCCCAGCCTGCCCACCGACTTCCGCGAGGACATGTTCAAGATCGACCAAAACTTCAATGACAAACTGCGCGCGTTCATCCGGTTCACCCAGGATTCCTATAAGCAGAATTTCATCCCCACGCTTTGGTCGGCGCCGTCGTCCAGCTATGGAACGGTTCTTTCGAAATGGACGAGTCCCGCGATATCCAGCGTGCTCCACATAACCCAGACCATCCGGCCGAACGTGCTGAATGAGGTGATTTTCAGCTACTCCGCCGACGTGAATACGGTGCACAACTTTACCGGCTTTGATTCTGTGGCGAACTCCATCAACAAGCCCCAAGATTTTTCCATGCAGACGATTTTCCCGGGAAACCAGAGTCAACCCAAACTTCCTGGAATTCAATTCAACGCGGGCGTGCCCTTTGTTACCGGGGAATCCACGGGCTTCGAATTCGACTTTGTCGACCCGCAGATCGCCGTCAAGGACAACCTGGTCTGGTCGCATGGAAAGCACACGTTAAAGACTGGATTTTTCCTTCTCGACAATCACATCAACACAACGACCAACATCGGCCTGAACACGCAGGGAGCCCTCTCGTTCGGCGGCGGCCAGGTCTCTACCGGCAATGGGCTGGCCGACATGTTTACCGGCATCATTGCCCAGTACCAGGAGTACGGCCGGGTGATCAACGGCCAGCTCGACGGCGGACCCGGACAGGGTCGCTGGCGGCAGTGGGACTTTGAACCCTACGTGCAGGACGACTGGCGCGTCACCCCTCACCTGACCCTCAACCTCGGAGTTCGCTACTTCTGGCTTACGCCGTTTTTCGACGCCAAGAATCCCACCAATGATTCCATCTTCGTTCCCTCGCAATACAATGCCAGCCAGCAGGCGCAGTTGGACGTCAATGGCAACCTGATTTCCGGCAGCGGCGCAACCCCCATCAATTACGGCAACGGCCTGCTCGAGTGCGGGCACGGATCGGTGCCGAAAGGCTGTTCGACAAGTTTTCGGGGAACGGTTTCGCCCCGGATTGGATTCTCCTGGGATCCTTTCGGCAAAGGCAAGACGGCGGTGCGGGGCGGGTATGCTCTGAACTGGGATTCGAGCAACCCGCTGCATGCCGGCGCCGGATTCAACGGCAACCCGCCGACCACGGCCAATCTCACCGCATTCAACGTGGTCGGATATCAAAATATCGGACCAGGCCCGCTCGGACCGGTCGGTTTCTCCAACATACCCACGGTGCGGAAGTGGCCTGAGATTGATCAGTACAGCCTGGGCATTCAGCAGGAGCTTCCGGGCAGCACGGTGCTGAGCGTCAGCTATGTCGGCAGCCTGGGTCGTCACCTGCAGCAGACGCTGAACATCAATCAGGTGCCCGTGGGTGCGACAACGCAGTTCGTTCCGGCTTTTGTCGGCCAGAACGAACCTGGTTGCGACAAGGCGGGAAACTGCAATGTGCAGACCGCGCTGATGAATCTGGTGCCCACTGTCTTCTTCACCCCCTACCGCGGCTATACGGGCATTGGGATGCGAGAGCCGAACGGGAATTCGAACTACAACTCTCTGCAGGTAGATCTGCGGCATCGCATCACGCACGGCCTGACGTTTGAAGCCGCGTACACCTGGGCACACACCCTCGACAACATCGTGGTTAATGGTGTAAACGACGCGGACGTCAAGCGCTGGTACGGAACATCGACCCTGAATCAGGCGCAGGTGTTGACCATGAACTGGGTCTACGAATTGCCGTTCTTCCAGCACTCGCCTTATCGGGCTGCGCGCTATCTCCTCTCAGGCTGGCAACTGGGCGGCATCAGCACCTTCGCGATGGGGCCGCCGATCGATTTCTATTGTCCGTTGAACGGCGCCGCCACAGGAATAGGCGGGCCCGTAGTCTGCGATGCTCTCGGAAATCTTGCGGTCAAGAAGGGATCACAAATCGATCCCAACCTAGGCGCGCGCACACCCACCTGGTTTGATCCCAATGTTGTGGGGCAGGTCACGGCCGGCCAGTTGCTGGCGAATAACCAGCCGGGCATGTTCGGCTCCTTGCGGCGGGATCCGTTGCGCGGGCCGGGCCGGAACAACTGGGATATGGCGGTATCGCGGAACTTCAGGTTCGACAGCGAGAAAATGAACCTGCAGTTCCGGGTGGAGACATTTAACACCTTCAACCACCCACAATGGAGCGGCGTCAATACCTATTGTTCCGATCAACAGCCCGATGGCGGCTCCTGCGCGGGCAATGGTTTTGGAGAGGTAACGTCGGCCTATCCGAGCAGGATCATCCAGTTGGGATTGAAACTGATGTTTTAGCCGGGAGATCCCGCGCGGCGGTTTTTCTGTCCATGCAATGTGGGACAGAAGCTCGAAATACCGTTGCAGTCTGACCGCAGTTTGAGAAGGCGTCCGCATCGTGCGGTGGGTGTTCGGAAACGGCGGCTTGCCGCGACACTCCGGGCGCTCTCGTTCCTCCCGGGACACCCGCCATCCCAAGGAAACGAGTTTGGATCGGCGGGCCGCGAGGCTTCCGTGCCCACGATGATCTGCTGCGCCCAATGGTCCAATCGTCTTCCGCAAGCGGTGCCCGAACACTGAAAGGTCCGGCACCAACAGCTATCCGGGCGGCATAAGGGAGGAACTTCTCATATTGCTGCGATGGAGGCGCGGTTTTTCTTGATGGTGTGACGGCGATGGGCATACTATGGCGTAGAATTACTTCCCATTTGCGGTGAGGTATGCGAGCCGATAAAGGGTTCTGGGAGCAAGCCGACGGCTTTGTCGACCGGCAAATCAGCCGTGACAATCTTCACGTATGGCCCTTTCGCCGCCATTATCCCGTCGATGTGCGCTTTCTGGTGTTGGACCGCGGGCGCGGGCACGTCGTCTCTCCGCATCGTCCCGATCATCTCGAAATCGTCGTTTTTGAATCGGGAAAACTCGGCTATGAGGTGGAAGACCGGCGCTGCGAGGTGGGGAAGAATGACATCATCGTGGTCGGCGACCGGTTGCGGCACCGGTGTTTGCCGTTGACCGCATCGCACACCGAGGCGCGCAACGTTGTGCTCTCCTTCCTGCCGCAGACGGTTCATCTGGGAGCTCCCATCGGAGACGATTTTCACTACCTGATGCCTTTTAGCGTGTATGGGGAGGTAGTTCCCAATGTCATCCCCGCCAAGACTGGACTGGCGCGCGAAGTTCTGGGTTTCATCCACCGCATCCGAGCCGAGCTTCCGGGCGAAACCGAGCACTCGCGGCTTGCGATCCGTACCTATCTGAAGATGATCTTGCTGGCCCTCGTGATCCACTGCGAGGAGTTCAGCGGGGCGCGAACCGCCTTCGATGAAAAGAAAGAAGCAAGAGAGCGCCTGCAGCCTGTCTTTGAGCACCTGCAGCAGCACTATGACGAACCCATCCGCGTGACCGATGCCGCCCGGCTGTGCGCCGTCAGCCCATGCTGTTTCATGAACCTCTTTAAAGAGGTGACGGGGCAGTCGTTCGTGACCTATTTAAATGGATATCGGGTGGTGAAAGCGCAAGCGATGCTTGCATCGACCCAGAAGGCGATCTCGGAGGTCAGTCTGGAAGCCGGGTTCTGCAACCAGAGCTATTTCGGCATGGTGTTTCGGCGCCTGACGGGGGTGACACCGCTGGCCTATCGTCTTCAATGCAAGGGAGTAGAAGCCGCGCCCAAACCCCAGTGACGCTCAAGTGCCGTCGTCGTGTTCGATCTCAAACACCCTTTCGACTTCCCCGTGGCGAATCCCATACATCTTGCGATGCAACTGAATCGTCCCATCGTGATAGTGCACGGCGATTTCGATCTTATCGCCCACTTCGACGCGTATGCGCGGGTCCAGGATCTCAATCGGCGCATGTTCCGCGTGTAGCGCTTTCAGCTTTAGGCCCGGGCAATTCTTCACGGCCGGCAGACCGCGTTCGCCGCTGAGCGCTTTCACTCCTGCATCGGCCACGATGCGCTCTCCGGGGGTCTTGCTGATCACCGTCGCGAGCACGCTGAGCGCCTGCCGGAAATCGGGGGCGAAGGGAGCGTACCAGCTATCCATCAAGAGATAGGAGCCGGCTTGGTTCTCCGTGACTCCCGGACAAGCCGCCGCGATGTCGTAGTCACCCGTACCTCCGCAGCTAACGATCTTCACGGGAATTCCGGCTGCTTCAATTTTCCGCTTGGCGTCGATCAGACGCTGCATGGCTTCGCGGACGGCTTTGTCCTTGTCCGGGCCGGGCGGCAGCGGTTGCAAATGGCCTTCGTACCCCATCATGCCCGCGAGATGGAGGCGATTCTCCACGACGGTTTGCGCGAGCGCGGCGGCGGCTTCTGCCGAGGTTACGCCGCATCGGTGGAGGCCCAGGTCAAGATCCACCACGACGTTTACCCGCGTTTCTTCTTCTCGGCAAAAGCGGGCCATATCTTTGACGACCGCGGTGTTGTCCACGGCGACCATGACGGGAACCTGTTTCGAGAGCTCCACAAACCGGCGCAATTGCGGGCCGTCCACGAGTTCGTTGGCGATCAGGATGTTCTGAATTCCGGCGTTGGCCAGCTTCTCGGCCTGCCAGAGCCGCGCACACGTGATGCCCACAGCGCCGTAGGCGATCTGCTGGCGCGCGAATTCGAGGATGCGATGATTCTTGAAATGTGGGCGCAGTTTCGCGGTTTGTTTCGCGAAGAACTGCGCCATGGTGTCCAGGTTCTGCTCCATGGCGTCGAGGTCCACGAGCAAGGCGGGCGTCTCCAGGTGAGAAATCTTGTGCCCGATGCGGTCGCGCGCCTGTTGTTCGCCGCGCGCCGCCTCTCCCACGCTCGCGGCCACGCTAGTCTCCCACGGCTGCAGGCACGGCGACCGACGAGGCGTTCCTCTGGCGATCGACCTCGGTCTGAATAAACGCAACCATCTCCTCGGAGAGGTTCAACATGCACTCGAAATCCTCAGACGGGGTGGTCAAGGGGGGCTTGAACTTATAGACATTGCCCGCGAAACCGCCGAATTGCGTGATCAGGCCTTTGTCGATGGCGAAATCCCAGGCCTTCCGGCAGGCGGCGGCGGCGGGTGCTTTGGTCTTGCGGTCTTCGACGAAATCGACGCCCACAAACAAGCCGGGGCCGCGCACATCGCCGATTACGTCATAGCGGTAGGCGAGCGATTTGAAATGTTCCGTGAATTGCGCACCCAGGGTCGTGGCCCGCTCGGCGAGTTGTTCGGTCTCCATAATGTCGAGAACCGCGAGCGCCGCGGCGGCGGCGAGCGGCTGGTTCATAAACGTCAACATGTGCCAGGGCTCGGATTCGAAGCCCCCGGGGACCAGCTCGGGACGGGTGATAAACGCTCCAATCGGGAAACCGCCGCCCAGAGCCTTGCCAATAACAAGAATGTCGGGCCGGACGTCAAACAGGTCGCAAGCCCAGGTCGTGCCGCAGCGGGACAAGCCGGTTTGAATTTCATCGACAATCAGCAGCACCTGACGGTCACGGCAAACCCGCTGCACACCAGCATAATATTCCGGCTCGAACAGGCTGTGGCCGTTCGGACCCTGCACGATCTCCATGACCAGAGCGGCAACCTGGCATGAACTCGCGCCGTCGAGATCGGCTTCGAGGGCGTGGATGGCCGCGGCGTAGCTGTCCGGCCCTTCGCCAAGCGGGGGCCGATAGGTGTCGGCCGACGGGACCTGTCGGAAATTCGGCCAGCGCGCCGCGCCCGGCATCCACCTGCGCAGCGCAGGCATGCCGCCCAGACCCATCGTGGCCAGGGACTGCCCATGATAGGCGCCCGAGAGCGAAAGCACCTCGACCCGGCCCGTGATTTGCATTGCGAATTTTATGGCGGCTTCGATCGCTTCTCCTCCGCCGGTGCACAGAAAAGTCTTGCTCATTCCTTTGGGGGCGATGGTGGCGATCCGGGCGCAAAATTCGACCAGCGTAGTGCTGTCATGGATCAGGTTCACCGAGGGAAGTTCTGCCATCTGACGAGCGACTGCTTCGGCGACTGCCGGATGCGCATGCCCCACCATCCCGGGACCCGCGGACCCGGACATCGTGTCGAGATACATTTTTCCGTTGATGTCCCACATCCGCGAGCCTTGGGCGCGCTGGAAAATCACCGACTTGGAGCGTCTGAGAGCGTGAAGCACATGCTGCCGTGACAGAGTTGCGTAATCCAAAGGATTCCTCCTGGCCATGCGACGCCTTCGCCATACAGTTCTAGCCCGGCCGCGCCGGGTTATCTATCACGAATTCACAAATCTATGTCACAACTGGAACGGAGCAGCCACGATTTTCGAGCGTTCTCTTCCCCGTTTGTTTTCTGAAGTGCGCACCGATCTTCTTGTGCATTTCTGATAAAAACCAATCGGAAACTTATAGACCCGCTGACCTTGCCCTGTTTTCATGGGCACGGGGTGTCATGCTCAATCGGGTGCTCACGTTGTGGCTGCTGTTGTTCGTGTGTGGCGGGTGGTTGCAGGCGCAAAGTCGCTTTCCCGTAAAGGTTGGACCGGATCATCGTCGTCTGGTTGATCAGTCGGGGGCGCCTTTCCTGGTCCAAGGTGATGCCGGTTGGTCGCTCATATCCGGGCTCACCGAGGAAGAAGCGGAAAAGTACCTGGAAGCAAGGCGGCGCCAGCACTTCAATTCCATTATTGTCAACTTGATCGAGCACAAGTTTCGGGGCCCGGTCAATCGTTACGGAGAAGGGCCGTTCACTACGATCGGCGATTTCTCCACTCCGAACGAAAAGTACTTCGCCCATGCCGACCGGGTGATTCGCAAGGCGGAGGAAAAAGGCCTGCAGGTGTTCCTGGCGCCGATTTACCTCGGCTACACCGGAACCGATGAAGGCTGGATCGAAGAACTTGTCGCCAATGGCCCGCAGAAAGCCCTCGGTTGGGGACGCTACGTGGGCAAGCGCTACCGCGATTTTGACAATATCGTGTGGATCATCGGCGGCGACCACAATCCGGACAAGGCTCGCGAGGAAGTGGACGCCGTTGCCCGGGGGATTAAAGAGACCGACGACCGCCACATCCTGACCGCGCACTGCCATCCCGAGAACTCCGCTGCCGACCAATATGGGAATGAAGGCTGGCTGGACCTGAACACCACGTATACCTACGGAATCGTCCACCACAAGCTCACCGCGGACTACAGCCGACAGCCGCCGATGCCGTTTGTCCTGATTGAGTCGACCTACGAAGGTGAGCACAACGCGTCGGCGGTTCAGATTCGGAGGCAGGCGTATTGGGCGATTCTCTCCGGCGCCACCGGGCAGTTCATGGGGAATCGGCCGATGTGGCTGTTTGATCCCGGCTGGGAACAAGCTCTCCATTCCTTAGGGGCGGAAGACATGCAGCGGCTGGTTTTGTTGTTCGCTTCACGCCCGTGGTCCCAGCTGGTGCCGGATCAGAAACATGAGGTCGTTGTCGACGGCCTGGGCGAGTTCAATGGCATGGATTACCTCACCGCCGCGCGAACTTCCGGAGGGGGAACGGTGATTGCGTATCTCCCTACGGCGCGGACCATTACGGTTGATATGAGTAAGCTTTCCGGACCGGCTGCGGCCGGGTGGTGGTTCAATCCCCGATCGGGAGAGGCGACCTCGGCAGGGAAGTTTCCGACGAGCGGGAGTAAGCGATTGACACCCCCATCCGATGGCGACTGGGTAATCGTGCTCGATGATGCTGCGCGCAATCTGCCCGCGCCGGGAGTGCCGCAATGAAGACAAATGTATTTGCGACAGGTCTGAGTGCGCCGGAAGGTCCGGTCGCATTGCCGGATGCCACGTGGCTGGTCGTTGAAGGTGGAGCGGAGCGCGGCTGCGTGACGCACATCGGTGCGCATGGGAAAACCAGGCGCACGATCAAGAAGACTGGACGACCCAACGGGCTGGCAGTGGATGCGCACGGCGTGATCTGGGTCGCGGAGTCGAAGCAGCCGTCGCTCGTGCGGCTGACCCTGGATGGCAAGGCCGAGGTTTTGGCAACGGCTTGCGATGGCGAACCGTTTCTCTTCCCCAACGACCTCTGCTTCGGACCCGATGGCGCGCTGTATCTCACCGACTCCGGTGTTTTCATCGACGAGTTCGCGCCGAATAATCAAATCCGTCCCGACTATATGCAGGTGAAGTATGACGGGCGGGTTTACAGAATCGACGTGGCTTCGGGAAAGGTGACCAAGATTGATTCGGGCATAAAGTTCACCAACGGCATCGCGTTCGGACCGGACCGCCTGCTCTACGTGAATGAGACGCTTACCGGGAACGTTTACACTTACGGCTGGCGGGGTGGCGATATCGCCGGTCCACGAACCCTGTTTGGAAATGTGATCCGGCCGGATGCGCCGCCTGGCTGGAAAGGGCCGGACGGCATGGCGTTTTCCTCCGACGGCCGACTGCATGTCGCGGTCTTCGGTCAGAAGGACATAACCGTTCTCGGCCGCGACGGCCGTGTGGTGGAGCGCGTTGAGACCCAGGGCAGGCTTCCCACGAACGTCGCATTCGCGCTCGCCGGGCAAAAACGCCTGCACATAACCGAATATGAATTCGGACAGATGGAGACTTTTGAGGCTGCAGTGGACGGGTTGCCTCTGTGGGATGGCGTACCGGCAACCGCGGCACAGGCCCACTGAGGCCATGAGAAATTCACGAAGGCGATGAAAAAATTCATCAACCGTCCCGAGGACATCGTTTCCGAGTTGCTGGAAGGTTTGGCGCTCTCCCACCCTGACAAGATTCGTCTTGTCGGTAGCAGTCTGGTCGCGCGGGCGAAACCAAAACCAGAGGGTAAAGTCGGCGTGGTCACGCTGGGAGGAAGCGGGCACGAGCCTGGCCTCAGCGGCTTCGTAGGCAAAGGCATGCTCGACGTGAGCGTTCCGGGAGAGATTTTTGCCGCACCCGGTGCGCCCCGCTGTCTCGAAGCTATTCGTCTGGCCGACCGTGGCGCGGGGGTGCTGTTTGTCGTGCTGAATCACTCGGGCGATGTCTTGTCCGCGAATATGACGATGACGCACGCGCAGCGTGAAGGGCTTAATGTCAGAAAGATCGTGACCCACGAGGACATCGCCGGCGGCCCCAATCCCGAGGACCGCCGTGGGCTGGTTGGGTTTTTGCCGGTTTACAAAGTCGCCGGCGCCGCGGCGGAACGGGGAGACTCTTTAGAGGAGTGCCTGAAGATCGCGGAGCGAATGGAGCGCAACACCCGAACCGTGGCCGTGGCAGTGACCACGGCCACGCACCCCGCAACCGGCCAGCCGATCTTCACCCTCGGGGATGACGAGATGGAAATCGGCATGGGCCAACACGGCGAGGCCGGCACCGGCCGCGCGAAGTTGAAGCCAGCGAACGAGACAGCGGAACTCATGCTCGAAATGCTGCTGAAAGATCTGGACGTCAAAGCCGGAGAAGACCTGCTGGTCGTCATCAACGGCGCGGGCGCAACCACGCTGATGGAACTCTTCATCGTGTTTCGCCGCGTGCATCAGGTTCTTGGCGGCAAAGGCATCCGCCTGGCACGCGGCAAGGTGGGCGAGTTCATCACGACGCAAGAACAGGGTGGTTTTCAGATGATGATCGCGCGCATGGACCCGGAGTTGATCCGCCTGTGGGATGCTCCGTGCGACACGCCATACTTTGTCGTTTGCTGAGAGTGGGGCATGAGGGAGCCGATGAACAGCAACGATTTCCTCGCCATGATGCAAGCTGCTGCGCGGCTCATCCGTGAGCAGCAGGGGAAATTGTCGCAACTCGATTCCGTCGCTGGCGACGGAGATCATGGCAGCACGATGGTACGCATCATGAGTCGCCTCGAAGCGGCGTTCAACTCGGAGAGGCCGGTGGAATTGCGCAAGTGTTTCTGCGACGCCGGATGGAATGTGATGAACGCCGACGGGGGCGCCTCCAGTTCCTTGCTGGGGACGTTTTTTCTGGGAGTTGGCGAGGGTGCGCCCGAGCAAGCTTGGGCGTGGGACTGCGCCGACCTCGCGGGCGCGTTCCAGGCAGGCCTACGGGCGCTGCGCGCCCAGACTCGGGCCGGGATTGGAGATAAAACCTTGGTGGATGCCCTCGCACCGGCAATCGACGCTCTCCAAACCGCCGCGAACGCGGGACAACCAGTTGACGATGCTCTCCAGGCCGCCGCGGAAGCCGCGAAGGCGGGGGCGCAAGCCACGGAACGTATGATTGCGCGTTATGGCCGCGCGCGACTGCTGGGCGAAAAGACCTTGGGACACCAGGATGCGGCCGCGGCTTCGGTCGCCTTGATGTTTCAGGGCTTCTCGCAGGCAAGGACTGAGAGGAAAGGAAACGTCGCAAATGCCAGACGTTGACGACAATCAGGATGGCAAACAGTATCACGTTTGCGTTCCCATGGAGGCGAAGGCATTCTTTCTTAAAGGAGGCAATTCGCTCGATTGGGGGTTGCAGAACCGATTAGCTCGGATTTTCAACCCGGGAACGGGCCGCAGCGTGATGCTCGCGGTCGACCACGGCTATTTTCAAGGGCCCACGACCGGCCTGGAGCGAATCGATCTCAACATCGCCCCGCTGGTGCCCTATGCCGATGCCCTCATGATCACGCGCGGTGCGCTGCGAACCTCGATCTCGCCTGAGATGCAGAAGCCTGTTGTCCTCCGCTGCAGCGGCGGGCAAAGCGTGCTCAAAGAACTCTCCAACGAACTTGTCGCCGTGGATATTCAGGATGCGGTTCGTCTCAACGCGTCCGCCATGGCGGTGCAGGTTTACATCGGCGGCGAACACGAACATCAGTCGATCGGGAATCTGGTAAGAGTCGTCGATGCCGGCAACCAAGTCGGAATCGCAACTCTCGCCGTGACGGGGGTGGGCAAGGAATTGGTACGCGATTCCCGTTATCTCGGTCTGGCCACGCGCATCTGCGCGGAAATGGGCGCGCACTTCGTGAAAACGTACTACTGCGAGAGCGGGTTCTCCCGCGTAACCGCGGCTTGTCCCGTACCGGTGCTGATCGCCGGCGGAAAGAAATTACCCGAACTCGATGCCCTCAAGATGGCCTACCGCGCCGTGGATGAAGGGGCGGCGGGAGTCGACATGGGACGCAACGTATTCCAGTGCGAAGCACCGCTGGCGATGCTGCAGGCGGTCCGCGCTGTGGTTCACGAAAAAGCCAGGCCGGAAAAGGCTTATGACCTCTTTTTATCACTCAAGAGCCAGGCAGCATTGGCTGCACAACGGAGTTGACCATGCCCCACAAGAACAACACCCAGGTTGTGTGCGTCGCCGAGTTTCGTGCGCTCGACGGCAAAACCGAGGCTTTACTTGAGACTCTCCACAGTCTCATGGAACCGACGCACAAAGAATCCGGTTGCATACGCTACGAATTGAACCAGCGGGTGGACGATCCGCGATGGATCACCTTCATCGAAAAATGGGCGGATCAGAAGACCTTTGACAAGCACAACGCCATGCCGTACATCGCCAAATTTTTCAACGAACAACGCCCCTCCCTGGTCGAGAATTTCGAAGTCAAGCTCTATCGCGAAATCTTGCCTTAGCCGCTCGCATGGCCCGCGTTTCACTCATGTGCGACCGCCTGAAGAATCAAGTCGCGATTATCACCGGTGGTGGTTCCGGAATCGGACGGGCAACTGCGCTGCGTTTTTCGCAAGAAGGTGCGCTCGTCTCTATCCTCGACCTCGACTCCATGCGGGGCCAAGCCCTACGAACGCAAATCGCTGACCTCGGCGGCAAGGCCCTTTTCTTCGAAACCGACATCGCAATCGAGGAGCAGGTGCGGGAGGCAATCCGCAAAACCGAGGCGGAATTCGGAGCTGTCCATATCTTGGTGAACAACGCTGCAGCCTTCGTATTCGGGTCTTGCGAGGTTGCGCAGCAGGATTGGCAGAGGGCGCTGTCGGTGAACGTTCTCGGCACTGCCACGTGCTCAAAATACGCGGTGGAACCCATGATTCGCGCGGGCGGCGGCGCGATCGTGATTGTGAGCTCGATCAGCGGATTCATCGCGCAGGAGCGCAGCTTGCCCTATAACACGAGCAAGGCCGCGCTGCTAGGCCTGAATCGCTGTATGGCAATGGACTTAGCGCGGCACAACATACGCGTCAATGCCGTTGCGCCGGGATGGATCGATACTCCGCAATTGCGCGCCGATATCAAGCTCGCGGGTTTGACCTACGAGCAATCGCTCGAGCA
>Ga0123356_10001767_pt1 | contig 23569 bp, 53 predicted proteins | sample TergutEmb28metaG_2_FD_92546 | JGI IMG/M metagenome (GOLD analysis project Ga0123356, IMG submission 92546) | Embiratermes neotenicus P3 segment gut microbial communities from Petit-Saut dam, French Guiana - Emb289 P3 | ecosystem: Host-associated > Arthropoda: Insects > Digestive system > Gut ...
AAAAAGAATGTTTATATCTGATTCGTCAAACCCCATGTCAACTTCAAAATCTATTTCAGGGAATATCCCTTTAATATCCTGTAAAGCGAAAACATCCCATTCACCCATCGCTGACTGGTTATTCATAAAAACATTGCCCGACACTTCAAGTTTTTCATCTACATCAACAACGCTCATGGTCAAATCGTAGTCATTTTTCCTTAGCAGGTTGTCCATTATCGCTAATCTTTGATGCCCCGAAACAAGGGTCATAGAGCGTTTATTAAGGACTAAAGGACACCATAAACCGTTATCTTTCAGGAATTTTTGCAGTTTTTTCTTCGCGGATTCAGTGATTTTTCGAGGGTTATAATCAGCCCCGTGTATATCCTTGCGGTTCACTACCTCAATAGTGAAAGATTCTAATTTATTCGCCCCCATACAACGGCCTCCAGTTTAGGAAATTCTTCAATTACTTTTTTATAGTCATTCGGGAAATTATTTTTGAGATATACTAAACCGTCAACATCGGGAACGGAAAAATCACGTTTCCAGCCGTGGGAGTACTCAATGGGGATAGGGAGTTTATTCAGTTTGATATAAGACATAACATCTTTAGCGGAAAAATCGGCTATGGGGTATATTTTCTTGTATTTTTCGTCTATCCCATAAGGAAGGTGTTTTAACATTCCCCTTCTTGCCAGACTTTCATCTCTCCGTACTCCCTGGGCTATGTATGATATATTGAATTTAGCCCTTAAACCGTGTTCAATATCACCCATTGTATATTTCTTGCCGGTTTTTAATGATAACGCGCCGTAATGCGGCTGTTGATGAATGGTAGTATTCCAGCGTTTTTCATAATGCTCAATAATCCGTTGTTTTATTTCTAATCCAGGCACAAAGTACAGAAATACAAATTCCTTCTTGCCGGAATAGTTTTTTACCAGTAAATCAGCCATTACGATGCTGTCTTTTCCGGTGGAAAACATAACAATTATGGGTTCATTTTTTAGTAATTCGTTTATTTGTTTTACGGTGTCCATAAATGTACCGGCGCTGTTACACGCCGGTTTCTGAATAGTGTCAGCCTGCACCTGAACCGCTTACAGCGCCGCTTCCGGTAAAGGAAATGCCGGGAGTCATTGTGACACGTCCGCCAGTACGAGAAATTGCTCCTCTCATAATATACTCCTATACATTAAGATTATAGAAATATACTATTGTTAAAAATGATTCGCAATTCGTTGATATATACTAAGTACAAATGATCTAGGTTTCAAATGTCCACAATCTGAGGCGTCCTAATACATTAGTAATCGGTTTGTTATATATTATTGGTTTCTCAAATATCCAGTGATAATGTCCTTTTTCCGCAAAAACGTCATCGGAATCCTGGATTATATCTACCAGATCAGCTTCGCCGATTATAGCGGTTGACTTAAAAAAGAAGCCGTGTTTTTTTACCGCTGCCTTAATCCATTCATTTACCGGCCTTGAGTCATCTTGCGCTATACCGTAATGATTCCATATATCTTTTGCCATTTTATAAGCGTTTTTAATATTTTCAGGCGCGTTTTCAGGATAATTCCATTCGTCTTTTTCAATATAGTCATACCATGTATTCATAAATTTTTGCGGCATTGCTTCCATATTGAAAAACGACATATTATCACCACTCGCGTGGATTAAGAGCTTGCCTCTATAATCAGTTTTCCATGTGCGGTTTTCAGCCTTTTTTATTCCATAGCATATAAGACTTGCGTAAGGCTGTCTAACGCTCAATACTTTATTCAGCACGGTTTATCATACCTCCATGTATTCAATGTGTCTACCAGTTACAAACTTTTGTTTGTTTCGTGCCTAATTTGTTATAAATCCAGCCGGAATTCTCTTTTCTTTGTTTCGGTGCTCTCTTCACGACTCTTTTTCGTGATTCCGATTTTGTGTCTTCATTCGCTTTTTCCATAGATATATAATCATATTCCAGCACTTCCAAAAACCGCACTGAATCGATCTTTTTTGTCGGTATAATCGCTTCTATGTCGCCTTTAACATACAAGTTTAATTTATTGTGTTTCATGCAGGCAAATTCAAGCGTTTTGCCTTTTATGTGATCAAGATGCTTTTTAGGAACCATAACCGCGCCATGAGCGTCCGCTTTACTTTCAAGCCGCCATACACCGCTTTCTATGTAATTCCAGCTTGCAATATCCATAGAACCGTTATAAGCCGATAATACAATGTTATGCTCTTTTTCGCCTTTATTAACGATATCGACTCCGTTCACAACTTTTCGGAATTCTCTACCGGTTACGGAAAAATGGTTAGATTTTTCCGTTTCAAATAAAATGATAAATTCGCATATTTTTTGCGCTGTTTTATCACCGTCTTTTCGACTCATTGATTCCAGGTTTTCTACGAAGGTTTTTCCGTCCTTTTTATTCCATGAATCAATATATGAGCAGAAATGTAGTTTATTATCTCCATAAATGGTTTGACGGTATAATACTTTACTTTTGGCGTAAATAGTGATTCCGCCGGTAAAACCTTCAATGTACAGTCCGTATCCGTTCAATGACATTTCGTAATTCATGTATCCTGTTTTGACGGATTGAAAGAGATTAAATAATACGCGGTTTTCAATATTCATTTATCGCCTCCTTTTCCGACAATCTTGAATTCGATACTAGGATAATGTGACCGTAATTCGTTTTTTACATCTGCAAGCATTTTGTTTTGGCTTAATGCCAGCTTCAAAAGATTTTTAGCGATTAATTTTCCATGAAGGTAAGCATTTACATCTTTCATTTTTGTCCTCCTATGCCGCCAGTCTCAATCTGGCGCCTCTTATATCACCGTCAATGACCGCCAATTCCGGTACGGTTCCTAAAAAAGCTTTTATAACAGCGGTCTCGGTTTTTGGCACGTAGCCTAACCGGTACACGTTTTTACCGCCGTCTACCATGACTTGTACTGATATGGCGTTTGCGTCATACTGGTTGTCAAATTCTGGAGCCAGAAAAGCGCGGATGTTTTTCGGATCGTATTGAGTAAGCCTTCGTAACGCTTCTTGACGGTTTTCAAATGATACACCGGCGACTTTTATCTCATAACCGCCATTCTTGACAATTTTCCACGCTAGAGCGAAAGCGTCTTTTCTGCTCACGGATCGCGCTATTTTATTGGCTATCCTGAATACCGCTTTTTTATCCAGTTTCTTTTTTTCCGGTTCTTTGTAGGAACTGCTATGTGGACAATTAACCTGGCATTGTTGACCGTAAGGACATACGCCGTTTATAACTGTTTCATTCCGGCATTTTTCGATTAGCGATTCCTGTGATTTTCCTTCGTTTGGATGCCTTTTCTGTTTTGACCTGCTTTCCAGTGATTCTCCATTGTGGTATGTGCCGTACATTTTCTTACCTCCTGTATTGTTTATACTTTAATTATAACGATATAGTTGCAATTATGTCAAGTGGTTTTGGAAAATATTTTCAAAAAAAGCAAAGTTTTTATTGATTTCACTATACGACTGTATAGTGAATATTGTATTTATATCGTTATTTTTTCTATTTACAGAAATAATTTGGTATGTTATAATTAAACCTATGAAAGAAATAACCATCAAAGAAATTGCTGAGAAACTAGGCGTAAGCCAAACAGCCGCTAAAGCAAGGCTGTTCAGGCTAGGCGTAAAACCGGAAAGGCTTATAGGCAATACCGGAATATACAATCCATCCGTGATTGAAAAAATACGCTCCGTCAAGCCAGTTGGCAGGCCGCCAAAAAAACTACCTGCTAAAAAACCGGAAAATAAATAGCTCATTTTTGTTCCTTTAGCTTATTATTTTTCATACCTGTTGTAATGACGGCGCTCGCCTCTTATTTCATTGCGCCTTTCTTGCTCCATAGTCAGCGGCTTGCTGTTTGTAAAATTAACGACCTTGATTTTACCGGCCTTAATTTGGTCTTGAATGACGGATTTTTCATAATCAGTCAATCTGCTTGTCATTCTTGCTAATCTCTCTCTTGTAATTGTCATTTTCTTGCCTCCTGCATTGTTTATATTTTTAATGTAGTACATAAATAACATTATGTCAATAGGCAAAATAAAATATTTTCAAAAAACGCGATTTTTTTCGGTTTTTGCTTAACGGCTGTGTAGTAAATGTGGTTTTTGTACTATATATATTGACTTTTTTATTAAATAATATGACAATATAAACATGGAAGGATACACAATGAAAGAAATGGCCGACATTTTAGGCGTTCAAGTTAAAACAGTTAATATGCGGCTTTTTAGGTTAGGCATAAAGCCAATAACAAAAGATGCTATATATGATAAATCTGCATTAAAAGATATTAAGGCAGTTCCAGGAAAAGGCCGTCCGAAAAAGCAGCCGGAAAAACCGGATAAAAGAAAATCGAAAAGTAGAAATGGGGAAATATGAGTATTCAAGACATTACTGAAAAATACCCGGAATCTGCCGCGTTCGCAGGGGTGGCCGCGAGCGTCTGGAATGGCAGCAGTTCTCCGGCAAAAGTTGAAATGACAGTATCAGGCAAATTACACGCGGAATTAAAACGACTGTTAGATAAAGACATTCAGACGGTATACATTACGGACAGCGATATAAGGCACATTAAGAAAAAACACGGCAGCAATGAAGCTCTGAGAGGTCAGATTGATATTACCCCCGAAGATTTCGCGCTTATCCCCCTTGTGTTAAATGAGTTCGATAGCGCGGAACATGATATAACAGACAAAAAGGGTAATAAAAAACTGCTTTTTCAAAAGAACTGCGGGGGAGTGGTTTACGTTGCAACAATCGAGAGGGGAGAGCATAAAGTAGAAGTGCGGACTTTTTGGAAAATGCGCATCCCGGGTGCCTCGTGCTAACCGTTACCGGTTCCCTTGAGCTTACGTCCGAAACGACCCCGGGCGGCTATTAATAGTATAGCCTAAAGCTGTTTAAAAAGCAACTAAAAAAAGCCAGGTAATGTCTGGATTTCATTTTATCTTGCGGCTAAGACAAGATTAATAAAATGTATAAAGGCTTATAAATAACGTAATTTGTATCAATCCCTTTGCTTAATACTCCGATGATCAAGGCAAAGGAGATTATTATGACCGAGCGAGAAATCAGAGTAAAAGCCCTGGAACTTTCTGTTTCTTCATTGTCCCTGTTGACTAAAGAGGAAGTAGCGCGCTGCCTTGATGAACAGCTAAAAATAGGATTACTTCTGCCTGATTTTGTAATTCGTTACTCAAAAACTTTTGAGGATTATATCAAAGAAAAAACCGCATAGCGACTCTACGCCATGAAGATTCCTTCAATGGTTTTTGCGTACAGGCTGACAAATTAACATTTATTGCCATCGTATTCCGTTCTGTTGAACTGGGCTTTTCTTCAATGTCAACGGATAAACGATAGCCGTACCCCTCCATTTCTTTGATAAAACGATCTACGCAGATAATTTCTTTTTCTTCCATTGCCGACCCTCCATATTTAATGTTTGAATATTTAACATATAATCACATTATAGCAGCCTGTGTAGCGTTAAAGTCTTTGAGGTACTCTATGCAGAATAGCTGTTGTTTAGGGTTTAGTTTGGGTTCGTCAGCCATTTTCTGCCTTGCTTTTTAGTACTGGTTTGCCATTAAGCCCTATACCAAAACCATTGATTACTTGAACAAACATATCGCAATATTCAGTAACAGGGCACTTTTTACAGCCCTCACCACTATCGCAATTTTTAAGACTTTCGATTATCAATTCCAGTTTATTGATATTCTTTATTTTTAATTCAAGGCTTTTATTAATTGGTTCTATGCGAGTTTCTTTTTTCTCCCAGCCGAATAACCTGCGTCTTGCAATAAATCTTTCACGGCTTAATAGATCAAGAGATATACCGCATTTTTCACATACAAAAGGGTCGTAATCAGGGTATATCTTACCGCAATTTTTACATTGACTAACCTGTTTCCATTTTCCAGCCATTACCCAGCCTCCCTGAATAGATCGCCCTGAGCTATCTCTCTTTCTATCCGCTTGCAAGCAATATCAAAGTACTTTTTATTGAGTTCTATTCCTATGAATTTGCGGTTGGTTTGTACGCAGGCAACCCCTGTAGTACCTGAACCCATAAAAGGGTCAAGAATAGTATCGCCTTTTGTCCAGTTGATAATTTTACGCATTAGCACCTCTGGTTTCTCTGTGGGGTGATAAGCATTTAATGTTTTATCTGCGTAAATTATATCGGTCGGTCTTTGCCCCCCCCCATTCATGTCTTTGGCAGGGGTAGAAAAATATCATTTCTGTCTGTCTTGCATGAGAGTGTAACAAATCACCGCTTCCCCAGTTGTTTTTAATCCAAGTAATTACACTTTTTGGAACAGGATATTCAATTATATTTTCCCATCTACCAAATGCGTAAACTGCATAATTAGCATTTTTAACCGCCCAATCTATAACTTCTTTTGCTATATCAGCATTATTGTCATTTTCAATAGGATCGTATTTATGTTTCCGCCTGGCGGAAACATAGCTCATCCCATAAGGCGGATCAGTGATAACATTATCTACTTTGCCTAAAGTGTCGAGTATTTCTAGGCAATCAGCATGGTATAAAGTACATGAGCCTATCTGTTCTTTTATCACTTTTAATTCCTTGATTTAGCTTAAGGGATGGAGGGGATTAAACAATATCAGGGCTTTCCTTCTAAAACTTCAAAAGTTGTAAATACCATAGTTATACTGCCAACTTTAAGATAACCGTTATTAATAACTCTATTTGAAAAATATTCTTGCAACATATCAATTACTAATAATCGTTCAAATTTCCTTTTATAAATAAAGAATTTCCTGCCTTGTACAAATGAAGCGTTATTCTCTGCTGGTTGTTCAATTTCAAATAATTTTGTTAAATCCGCAATCACTTGTTCAATTTCAATTTTTTCTTTCATTTTTTCCTCTTTTCAATTTCCGCGAACATAAGTTGGTCTGATAAAATACGATAACAAAACCAGCCAACTGGAAACCATACCGATCCGCCGGTGAACTCTACGCGCCTGTTCAGAACCATTAATTCAAGCCCATGTTCCCCGAATAGCTTTCCTCTCTTTACGCCTTCCAAAGCGGTCAACGGTAACAGCAGCGCCCAGGGTTTCTTTAATTCATAGCACCGCTCGATAAACCGGTCTTTAAGCGTGTATGGCGGGTTGGTAATGATATAGTCAAAATCAAAGCCTGGCGTGTCTGTCAAAAAGTCAAACTCTTTTTTACTGGTTGATACCACCTCGCAACCATGGTTTTTAAGCGCCGCTGATATATTGCTTTTTCCGGTTGTGTCAGTAGGTTCCCATACTATTCTTCCCTTTGGGATATGTGGCATCAGAGGAAATACCGCGTAATCCGGCGTGTCAAAGTGATCGTGTTTTGGTTTTCGCATAGTGTCAATCATCGCCTGTTTCATTTATTAGACTCCTTGTATTCCAATAGAGTTTTAACTTTTATGTAGTCAAAAATGAAATTGCCGTCATCATTTGTATTGTCTAACCTAAACAGAAATTCAGCTTCCTTTTTTGCCTGCTTTCTATTTACCGCTTCAATAATATATTCTTGAGTAAATGGGGTTGTATAACCAGTTACGGAAATCTTAAACTTTTTCATTTCTCTACACTCCTATTATTCTGTTATTTATTAGCTTCAAAAAATGCCATTGCAAATCCAGGCGGCGTTATTGATCTTAACACTGCCCTATCTTTTCCAGGCGGCAAGCGGTGCATCTTACTGCCCTCTGTCGGCTCTACAGGGTTTTTTATCGGTATATTAAATTCACCCCATAATAAAGTTTTTTTTGTATACGGATCGCCATAATCACAAGGATTAAATATCAATGCCGGATCACCCAGCCATCTCCTTACCCTACCTACAGGATTTTCCAATACCCAAAACTTTGGCTTGCATTCAAGAATTATTCTCAAACAGGCAATTAAAACGCCTTGGCTTTCAATAGTTTGCCCGTTAACGTCTTTTTCTTTAAACCACCTGGCTCCGCTGCTTGCAAAATCAGTACATGGCGGAGCAGCTAATATGCCGTAAACATTTTCAGGCGGTTTGTAGGTTAGTACATCGTAATCAGGCATAGTAATGAGCCTTACATCATATCCTGCGTCTTTATACGGCTTAGACCATGAGCCGGTACCGCCGCAAAGATCAAGAATAATCTTGCTCACCCCATTACCCTCTCAAACTCATAGACCCAGACCCAAGGGTTGTAAATTAAAGCACATCCTTTTCTTTTTTCGTTAATACTGTCCCAAAGCCAATAAAAACTGTCTACATAATCTGGGCTGGGTTTATCACACCCACAAGGATTAGGAAAACTACTGTTACCGCAATTTGTACATCCGCCATCTGTTATTCCTTCCGCTTTTGCATCCGCTTCGCTAATGTCCTTCAATCTCTCTACCCTTACACTGGTAACTTTAAGAAACAGTCGGGCTGCTTCTCTTGGCATGTGGATAGAGGGTTTCCATTTGTAATCCATACTTGCAAATTTTTCTAATTGCCAATCTACATAATCCGCTTTGAAAATAACTCCATCTGGATCATTCGCCCAAGTTTCCTGAACCCATAGAATATCTCCTATTTCGTATTTAACATCAATGTATTGTATGTTACTCGGTTCACGTCCATTAATCACAAATCCATATCTGCCAAATCCAGGTCTAAAGGCGTATGAGCATGGAAATGTATTAAGCACTTCACCTTCGGGCTGCGGTTTAATTACCCGCCTTGTTTGACTTTTTCTGCCAGCTAAAATAGCTTTCACTTCCTCAGTAGTAAATGGTATTGGTTTCATTTTGTTAAACTCCCATTTGCTAATTCAAGCAAAATATCCGCATGACAAGGCTTGTCCAGCGGACACCAGCAAGCAAGGTTTTTGCCGCGAAGTTCTTCAAGATTTATTTTTCTTGGGTTTTTTAATATCCATTCTTTGAAAAACTCTACTGATTTATATATGACAGCGATGGCATCTAGCCATTCCAATTTTTGAGTTATTGTCAATGTTATATTCTGTTTTGCAATCCCTACAGTAATATCTCATAAACCATTCCCTCCATCGTTTTGTTTTTCCTTTTCGGTAAGCATTGCGTCTGCGAGCGAATAGGACAATTCAGCTATTGTTTTAATGAATGTGCCTGTCTCTTTGTCTCCAGTAGGCAATCGAATTATAACACTCGCCAACGCTTGTCCTGCGAAATAATCCCTGAGTGTCATACCGAACTCACGGCAACCATATAACTCATCGATCCTCGTGCTATCAAAAACAGGAAACGCCGATCCACCGTTATTCATAGTGCCTCCTTTGCAACTTCTACTATTTTTAATTGCAATTCTTCTATTTCGTTATGTATTTTATTCATTTCATCTGCGTATATTTCATTCCAACTTTCTATATAGCCATTATGTACTTTTGCATATAACATTGTATTAATTTTTAATTCCTTAAAAAGCATTTTCAGCTTTTCATTCATAAACTCCCTCCTGTAAATTAAAGCCGGGTTATAGTACCGGCATTGACGCTGTCTAATCGGTCAACTATTGCACTCGTCGTAGAGTTTCTTCCTCATGCAATATAAGGAATATGCGTGAACCTCGGACTCGAACCGAGAGTCATGACCTAGTCCCCTATATCCCGTACAACGGTACTTACCACTCAGGACATATTTCTACGCCCCTTTAACATGGAACTATTCACACATCCAGTTGGTTGCATTCCACAACCTTCAATTGCATAAAACTGGCAAATGCTACAGGCGAAGGGAGTTGAACCCATTTCTTACAACTTAGCCATAAACCTGTCCATGCTGTTATACGATACAGCCAAACGCTGGTTACCGCTTTTTTTGGGAGGAGCAATCGAACCAGAAACTTTTCGCTCCTTTGGGGACGGCAGGAATCGAACCAATGTCAAGTACTTGACTGCCATAATTCATCATTAGCATGGTTTACTCACGCGCTTTCAACCTATACTTTTTTTGAACTGTGTTACCATTACACCACGTCCCCTTGTTGCCGATTTAACGCACCGGCAGCGTTAAATACAATAATTCTCCATCTGTTCTAATATTTTGCTTATATCCTTTTTGCAGACATAATCGCAATCCCTTATTATTCCTACACCTACATCAGCTTCATTTTTTACAAATGGGCAAGTTTCACAACGATGGTTTTTCTGAAACTTTATAGCCCATTCTCGCTTTTTATCCATAATTGGATCGCCAACATATCTATATCCTGAATTGCCGGGGCACTTTTCATTTTTCTTTGTGTACTCGTATTGGAAAGGGCAAACATCATACGGACATTCCATGCCGGGACAATTTTCATCACATATTTTTGGCATTACGCTCCATCCCCTTTGCTACATTCAACGGTATTGTTTTTAATATACTCACAATAATAACAATTCCAGCAATCAACCGAACCCGCCTTTCTAATTTTACCTTGACCATCTCTTAATCCATGTGGACATTGAGGTAATTCATAATTATCATCCGGCAACTTTATTTTCATCACTCACCTTCCTTGCTTTGCCGTTCAGATTCATACTTGTCAAGCAGTGTTTCCGCATGTTCCATTTGTTCTTCAATAGTTGCCATAACATGACAAAATTCTGGATTATCCGTCCCTGCTTCCTTCGCCCTCTCCCTGATAGCGTCAAGGCGGTCGGGCTTGCGCTCTACCATGCGTACAGCATCAGCCAGCGCGGTTAATCGGTCTATTTCAGATAGTAGCGCAGGAATATCTTGTCGGGCATGGGAAATGAATCGTACATCGTTTTTAAAGTTTTTATTTTGTTTATTTGTGTAAACAATATCAATATCACTATCCGAAACAACACCATTAAATGTATGCGGCGTTGCCCATTCCGGCGTTGCCGCATCGCATCGTTCCCTAATCGCATCCAGTTCTTCACGGGTTATTCTGTTTATTTTTACCTCCTTGCAGTTAAGTGTGCATGATTCGCAGTCTGTGTTATCATAAAAATCCCGACAAACGTCACAGTTAAAATCAGGATGGTTTTCACAAATATTTTCACAGTATTGGCAAACATTTTCATAAATGTCCTTGGCATAATTAACAGCAGTACACCTTGTTACATTGCTCACTTCCCACCTCCACAGGCGGCTATACAGGAAGGATGCCGCGCTGTACGAAAAAAATCTTTTTTAGCGGGTTTATATTTCAATTCTCCAAAATATAAACATTGAGCTTTATTCTTAAATTTTACCCCTTGTAATTCACACTTCCCGCAATACTTATCCTCACAATCCAGCGTTATAGTCAACGTTTTGCCAGTGTCGGGGGTTGGTGCTGGATAGCAATGCCTATTGTAAAAACAATAACAGATAGCGCATAATAACTTATCAATCGGAACATTGTTTTTAAGCTTTTCTGCATCATAAACAGTTCCGCAATAATCACACCTATTCTTCACGGTTTAACCTCCCCTCAATTTATTTTTTCCGGCAACACCGGATCGGTTATGTACTTTTGAAACTTACCCATTAGTAGTACCTATAAGTTCTAATGCCCTCTCTCTTTCTTGGTCATATTCAGCTTTTGATATTTCTTTAGTTAAAACGCATTTATGATGCGATATGCCAATTGAAAACCTGACTATATTATTTGGCTGTATTTCTATTACGTTACAAATATAATGGTCTTTTTCTTTATCTTTTTTCATAACTTGATAATAAACAAACCATTTTCCTTTATAAGATTTTTCATTATGCTTAAAATACATATCTTTTTTTATCATCTTATACCTCTGCTTTTTTTTAGTATTTCAATAGCGTTGTTTATTGCCTGTTTCATTTCTCTAATTCTTTTCTCAAAGTATAAATTATTCTCATTTTTTCCAGTTAATAAATAATCAATAGATATTCCCAATGCTTGCGCTATCGCCACTGCTGTATCAATTCTTGGCAGATGCTTTCTATTGTTTCTGTAACAATCTATAGTTCCCTTAGAAACACCAGTTTTATAAGCCAATTGCTTAGACGTTATATTTTGTTGCTTCATTATCGAGCTTAATCGTTCACAAAAAAACATATTCTTTTCTATTGCTATTGTAGTTTCTGTTAATTTATCTGCAAGTTTATGAGAAGCAATTGTATTTATCGCCATGTTTATATAATCCGGATCTTCTATTTTCCGTCTGTATTCAAGGACTTGTAATTCTGTCAACTACTTCCCCCCTATTATTTTTCCGGTAATCCCGGATAATCTACAATTTTGAATATGACGTTTTTGCCGTCTTTGCGGGAATATGACTGACAAGAAAAAACCTCGGAGCATTCAAGTTCTACTTCTCCGCAAACACATTGCAAATAGCTCAAATCAAATTTAACTTCCCATATACATCCCGTGCAATTATTATTCTCAATTGCAACAATCGCTTTTCCAATAGGCAGATCAATCATTCTCCACTCCTTTTATTCCAGGCGGCGATTGCTTCTTGCCAGCTATTCTCTCTTACTTCTTTCCAGCAAGAAAAACATTTTATTATATACCAACACCATAACTGCCCCTTGCGATAATTAGGTTTATTACAACACGGTTTTAATTTCTCATCCATGATTTTTCTCCTTGTTTTTCTTTAATTCAACATATTCATCGCCCCATATCGTACTTAAATCAATTTGCCAACTACTAACAGAATCTTCTTTCGCGAAAACAACTTCATAAGGACTAACTCGTCTTATTTGAGTAACTTCATGCTCATACATGCAATACCCTAATTTTTCCAGCTCTATCGCGTCTAACGCGGAAAACCAGTGGGGCATTAATTGTTTATTATCAGTAGCGGCAAACCACCTTTTGCCTTCATATCTGTAAAAATCGCTATCATCCATAGGCATATCTTTACATTTACCTTCGGTTAAACTTGAAAAAATTGGGCTTACTGTACCGTCAAACTTTCGCCAAATACCAAGTTCAGATTTTTGATTTTCAAATCTGTATACGGTTATTGTTTTCTTGCTAAATATTTCTTTTGTGTGATCCATTACTTGCTACCCTCCGGCGGTAACAATTTAACCCCGCATGAGGGGCAGTGCGGAGATGCCCAGCTATTACACATGTGACATTTATCACAGCGCATATAATCAATTCCTTCTGCTACATTCGTTTTTACCCACCTCAACCCCTCCGGCTTGATTTCAAGCAGGCACGATGGATGACAAATGTTAGCATAAGTACTAACGTCCCCTGCCATTATGCAGTAAAGCCGGTATTCTGGGTGTATATGGGTTACTAATCGACATATACTACACGATTCCGGCGTTGGTATTGTTAATGTTGATACGCTCATAAATCCTCCAGCAATTCTGTAATTTCTAAATGTAAGTCACTTTCAAATCCATCCTCAAAAGACGGGGAATCGTTTTTACCATCGTCAAATTCTTGTGAGTAAACAGACTTAGCCAACTCAATAATTCCATTACGGAGCTTGTCTAGTTTATCTTCCTCAATCCGCAAAGGGCAATCAGGATGGCGGCTGATGGTGTAATAAACTGGATACTTTTTATGCTTGCAGTTTATAATTTCAATCTCTCTGCACGCATCGCAACTTTCCGGCGCGTCAAATTCAAGTATTGCTTTACTCATTTTTTCCTCGCCCAGATCGTAATTCTCTTTTTTTGTACCGGTAATCATCACCGGTGAATGTCATTATTTCTCCACATTCGATTATGCGGCTTGTAATATCATTCCCGATATAGTTTTCAAGGCAATGCTCACATTTACAGTCGTCTTTCAGGTGTTTGTTTGACACAAATATAATAGGTCTTATATTCTCATAACGCTTATTAACGATATGGGATAAAAAGTTCAATTCCCATTCCCCTGTTTTATGTCTACCTATTTCGTTAATAACCAGTAACGGAGCGTTGCATAATCGTTGGTATACAGCCCATTCGCTGATTTTTCCGGCGTAACTCCGCTTTAAGAGCAGTTCTATTTCAAACACCGAATACATATAACCGCCTAATTTTTTAAGCATGGATACAGCAAGATGATCCTTGCCATTTCCGTGATTACCAATCATCACTAACATACGCCCTTGGTGATCGTTGGCAAAAGAGACGCAGGTATCAAAATGACGTTTTAATTCTTCGGTGTAAGGGTTAAAGGTATAGAAGGTCTCATACCAGAATTTTTCGCCGATATTCATTTTTTTGAATTGGTTAATCCGGGCTTCTTCTTTTTGCCGTAGGCGTAATTTTTTCGCTTCTTCTTTTTGATTTTCTATTTCGCCATCTCTCTCTTTTTCGCAAACAGGGCATGGCGGATCGATTATTTTTACTGTTCCCAGTTTCCATATACATGGCTTGCCGGTATAAAATCCATGTTCATTACACCAATATTCTCGTTCCGGTAAATACTCGTGTGTTGTATTTAATAAATCACCTACAGTTGCCATAAGCGCCCCCTTAAATAATTGGTTTAAGCCCTGACAGGGACTTTTTTTCTGTTATTGTTTGTGGCGGAGCGCGTTGTTTGCCGTTTATTAAGCCGTTAAGAATATCACTTGTAAGCATCGCGCTCAGTGAATACCCTTTTCTTGACAACACCCATTCGTCATTCATAGCTTTATTCAAAGCGTTAATAATCAAATCGGGAGTTATGTTTTTGCTAAAAAGACCTTTTAGCATTGACCGTATTTGTATCCAGCCGGTATTAGTGATTATTGGCTGCTCTGTTTCAACAAATTTTTTGGCGTATAATTTATCCCAGTTCTGGAAATACGCTTTTTCCACCCGCTCATGGTCGTTCTCCGGCTCTCTTTCTCGCAATGGCGGTTTTTTGGTTTTTATTTGTTTTTCAAAAATCGGTTTATCATATCCGGCACAGCCGGAAGAATTTATATTCTTGTCTATTCTTCTCTCTTCTCTTCTTTTCTCTTCTGTATGTAAATCGTTGACGATTTCGGCATTATCGCTGTTGATTTTGGCAAAATCGTTGACGATTTCGGCATTATCGCTTTTTCGCTGTTTTTTTCGCTTATTAATTGTCTTAGAATAAAGCTCATTAATTCTATCGGTAGTAATTTTTCCATTGTCAAAATTGATTAAATCAATCTCAGGATCGGATAGAAATTTCAGAAAACCATCCAACCCCGCGCCGTCAAATCCTAATTCCTTAGCGAGATCAAGTTTATTTACCTTGCGTGATATATCAATGCAAGCTCCTGTGGTTTCTGCTATACGCTCGTTTAATACCCAAAATCTGCCATACCCTTCATAGCCAAATTCCGCTATGAGAGCTTTCATTTTTGGATGGTTTCTCGCGTTATTATCATGTGAAAAATATGGAAGGTCATTTTTCATTGTTTTCCCAAATCTCCCTATTCCTATTCAAGTTTCCGCTCCCATTGCCGATACTAACGATAATGGAGAATTGTTTTTATTGGCTGGTGTATCTAAAAAATAAATTCTTTTTCCAGTGCAAACGGTCATCATTAAACTTCTCCATATTCCTGTTGGGTTAAATAAAAAGCAGTAACGTTTATTATCGCTTGCCGTTGTTTTGGAGTTGGTATCCAGTTATTGTTTTTTAGTTTTAACGCTACATCATAAGCCGGGAAATGCTCGGTGACTTCGTTTAATTCTATCCCGCATTGAATGGCGATGTCTAAAATTTCATCATCTGTTTTATCTGATAATTCATCTTTATTATTATTTACATCTTCATAAAACGCTTCCAGCCTGTAAAATGCTTTTTGTTCATATATTTCGTATGCGTATTCATCAAAAAAATGTCTATTCATTCCCATATTATCCCGCCATCCTGTTTAAGCTGTTTTCTTCTAACGTTTTGAGTATTTCGTAGAATTTTCTGGCTTGTACGCCTGAATTAAGCATCTCCGTTATTAAATTCTGAATAATAGCAGTCCGTTCTTTTTTGGTATAATCACTGAAACTTTTTAACTCTCCCCATAGCATTTGATCGCCATTTTCATCAATGGCTATATTATTAGGAACATCGTCATAATTATTAACACATCTTTTTCTGATTCCTTTTTCTGTTTGTTCAATAAATCTGTACCGACTGTACCCAGCACCTAATTTGAGCTTTACTATTTTCTTCAAATCATCATAAGTATCAGCCTGATATGAATAGCAGCCGGAAACAAACCATACTTAAAGCAAGGCATGAAATAAAGAATTCTGTAGTTTTGTTCCCGACTCGTCTTTTTCACAAAAATAATAACTGTTGACATCCAATTTACTACCAGTGAATTCTCCGTCATTAGTTATTAGAATTCTCACCATGAAGCTCCGTTGTTGTTTTGATAATCATTGTTTGATTGTCTTTGACCGCCGTTTCCATTGCCGCCTAAAAGCTGGATAGAATTAGCGTGAATAACTACCTTTGATTTTCGCTCGCCTTCCGGTGTAGACCACCGCTCCTGACGCAATTCCCCGTCAACGGCAATCTGTTTTCCTTTAAGCAGGTATTGATTTAACGATTCTGCCTGTTTGCCAAAAATAGTTACATCAAAGAAGTTTGCTTCATCTATCCATGAGTCCCCGCTTTTCTTTCGATAATTCACGGCAATAGAAAAGTTACTCACCGTAAATCCGCTTGCTGTCGTTTTGTATTCGGCGTCTCTTGTAAGCCTGCCGATTAAAACTACACGATTCACATCCATAATTTCCTCCTAAAATATTTCCAGTTTTTCTTCTGGTTTTTTTTCTTGCTTTTTTTCTTCAACCCAAGGAATATCATTTTTAAATTCTTCCGACGATTCCGCAGGCTGGCTGGCTTGCGGCTTATCGTCAAAAGGGACAGGATCAAATGCCGCCTCTCTTTTTGCTAGTTCTTTTTTTAACCGTTCATGCTGATTTCTCGCCGCCTGAATATCCGCGTTGCCATTAAATACAGCGCGTTCCATATCAAGGTCTTTATCGGAGAAGTAAGGCAATTGGTCAGGGTTTTTTGCTTTAAGAATTTTTCCTATTTCATTATTAATCCATTTCATTTCATCTTTTTCATCCACCTGGCTTTTAGGCCGGCTCGATTCGTTATCCAGCGCTTCTTTTGCTAAATCGTGTCCATTCTCATTTCCATTCAGATCGTCAGCGTCTTGCGAGAAAATATCGGAGGCGGCGCAGGCGGTTATTGTCGCGTCAACATAAGCGCGTTTTTTACTTATTTTCAGTACGGTATTATAGGTATCAGCTATATCAGGATTCTCGATTTTTCCAATTTGTTGGCCTGTAATTAAAGGATCGTCTGTTAAATATTTTGCGCCGCACCCTCCTTTTTTTGTGAAGCAAACCCATCCGCCGCCGTATTCTTTTTTGCCTTCAATAATGGCTTCGATTTCACACTTGGGGCATTTTCTGCTTAGTTTTCTCCACCGGTATTTTGACTCCATTGTGGACGCGATACCGACGCCCTCGGCTATTTTATTACCGCTTTCAATGTGGAATAGCTGGCATTTGGTTAATACTTCCCTGTGTCCGTTTGGAAGTTCTTTTATATCCTGCCAAAAATCAGAACGCAGGCGAAATGTAAAGCACAGTTTATCGGCTCCGGGTTTTAGCAAATTCTTTTTTGTATCGCCCTGAAAACTATTCCCATAATGAACTCCGTCTTTCATTATATCCGCCATAAGGTTTTGTACTTTGACAACCTGTTCCCTTACCTCAGCTACTGAAAACTCTTTTTTTTCAATAACCATTACCGCGCTTTCATTCATTTGATCCTCCTCATATGTTAATAAACCTTAAAACAATTACGCCGTTTATGATCGCAAGTATTACATTGAGCGAAAACAGCGACCATTTTTCTTTTGTATTCGTTATTTTTGGAATAACAATAATTAATAAAGCGATATGTAATATCGCGAATATTCCATGAATAACTGTTAAACCCATTATTACTTCCCTTCTATTTTTTCGTAGACAATACCATTTACGGTCATATATTCACGCAATTTGAACAGTTGTTCTTTTGTCCCTCTGAATCTCAATGTATATTCAATTATTTCTGGTTCAATCTGTGTTTCAGGTTCTTCAATACACAGCGCTTCATCAACAAGACTTTTTATCGCTTCTTTTTTTTCTGCCTCTTTTGCTTCTTCTCGCTCAATTGCGTTGTTGATAGAGATCAGGGCTTGCCGTTCCCGTTCTTCTCGTTCGATTTTCTCACGGGCAAGGCGCTCGGTATTTTCTTTTAAGGCATCTACCCGTCGCATTGCCGCTCCCATGTCCAGCGTATCTAGGTAAAACGCTTTCGCGATAATTCCGTGTTCGGCGATGCTTTCAAGAATTTTGATATTGGTGTAAATCATCGAAATGGTGTCGTCAATTTCTTTTTTGATTTCTGCCATCTTGACGGTTTTATTCAACCACCTATAATTGAATATTTTTTCCAGTGGTGCCAGGACAAAGTTTTTGCCGTCAAAATACGCTTGAATTTCATTATGTTTTTCTGCTTTTTGTTTTTCTTCGTAAGCCTTCGCCGCGCCGTCAACGACCTGTACCGCTCCTTTTATGGAGCTTGTGATTTCGGCGACTAAACCATTAAACTCTTCAAGTGGCGCGTTATACATCACTCTTACCCGCCGCGCTTCCGCCGAGATTGCCTTTTCCAATCGGTTTAATTCCGCTCGGTCTGATTTTGCCGATGCCTCGTTCGGTATGTAGTTTTCATCGTGGTATTTTTCCACGCCTTTCCTAACCGCCGCCAGCATTTCCGCCGCGTTTGTTGTTATCTTTCCGATCGATATTTCGCTTTTCAAGTCGGACAACATTAAATCATTCATGTTTTTTCTCCTTCTAAAATTAATTTCCATCATCAAGGCTGATGCTGATATTCTCGCATCATATCGTTATAATCATCATAATCCGTGTATTCGTTCGCATTTATGCAAATGTCAATCCAATCTTGATCTATTTCTTTTATCGCCTGCCTGACTGCTTCTTGAAGAGCTTCCTGATACGTTTCGTCATTGTCTTTTCCTTGCATGGCCACTTTTACCATACCTTTGAATCCAAAGGTATATTCAGTCATTCTTATTCCTTTCATGCTTCATCCTCCACGCAGTCTTCCATGCCTCTCTCGTAAGCGATGTTAAATTCTTCATCGGTTATTTGATCTTTGTATTTACTCCACACATCAATCGCGTCATTTCTTAAACCTTGCGACCGCAGATATTCAATTCGTTTCAAGATTTCTGTTTTGCTCATTTCCTTGCCTCTGTTTACGCGCTCAGTCCGGTTCTTAACCGTCTGCGTTCTGTTAATTTTTTTCTCAATTCATCATTTGCCGGAATGATTTTTTGTTTCTCGATAAACCTGTCGGCTATAATAACCGGAGCCATTGAATATCTGCCTAATGGCATGGCGTTTTCAGAGTCTTTAAATTCATAAACCGTTACTCTTTTTACGCCTGTAATATTGGAAGAAATAACGATGGTTTTATTTGTGCGGCTTAACACCTCAAACTCCATGACGCAATCATGATCGCAAATTGACCTTGTGTAATAAGTTACTCCTATTTCAAATCTTTTCATTTCCTTACCTCTCAATCAGTATTTAAGGCTTTTGTTTCTTGCCTTATAATAGAAATATACCATGTTTATATAAATAAGTCAAGTAGATAATATAATAATTTACAAATATTTTCAAAAAAGTTTCGTTTTTTGCTTTACAACTGTTAAGTATTATTGATGATTTCGGCTATTTCTGCGTCAATTTCGGATATCTTATCTTTTTTCCATGCTTCTGCTACTTGCTTAGGTTTAAGATTTACCGCCTGTCCTAATTTAACGAGCATAGAAAGAGAAGCATATTGTTTACCATTAAGTATTCTCGACAGAAAAGATTGTGCTATTCTTGTTTCTGCGTCTATATCTTTATATGTCTTACCACTTTTTTCGTAAGCCGATTTTAAGAGACGTATAACATGGCTGTCTTTATCCATATCTCTCATTTTAATGCACCATTTACCGTTTTTCAAGCCTTTTCCTACCTCCATTATTTACACATTCCTTATCCAATTGATAAGGTTTTTTCCCCTCTGATTTATTGTTCTTATAAACAAATACCATATTTTTAGGCGACAGGTTAAATTTGTCATATCCCGCTCTTAATACAGATATATCATTCTCTTTTTGAAACTGGACAGAAAAGGTTTGTTCAAACGGATTGCAGCATGGGTTTGTAAATAGCATGTTCCAGTTGGGGAAATGACTAACCAATTCTTCAAGGTTTACATGGGCATGGACAAGGATGAGATTGCAGTTAGATTTTTTTATAGGATCCCAAGGTAGCGGTATGTTTTGAAACTTGCTGTCTATCTTTAATAACCTTTTTACTTTTTCTCTTGACTGCCATTCTGCCACTTTATTCATATTTATTTTAGGATCAATCGACACGCTTTGCCCTTTTGTAATAAATGAAAATAAAGCTCCGGTTAAACATAATGAACCATCGCCAATAAAAATATTGGTGATAGACCCATCTTTTACATCAATAAACTCTTTCACGTTTTTGTAAGCACTCATGCTTTCGGTGACTTCTTTCCAGGGATTACTGGATTGGGAAAATAGCTCTTGAAGTTGGCCTGAGCATTTAAGTTTTAAGTATTCACTGATATAATGGTTTTTCACGCGCACGTCTTTTTATGCAGATTTTTTGCTTTTATTCTTTTCGCTTTATCCCGATAGAATTGTATTGCGGTTTTTTTAGGTACTATCTTATATCTGCTCATGTTAGGATTGATGCAGATAACCCCATACTTATCACCAAACCGCTCTTCCCTCAGTCTCCGGCTTATTGTGTCCGCGTGAGTGTACTTTAACGGTGGGTATACCCGAAAAATGATGATTTTCAAATCCCACAACCCAAATTCGTAACCCATTGGAAAATTATCCAGTATCTCCCTAATAACACTGTTTATCGATCTCTTTACAAACATATATCCCCTCCTTAATGAGATATGGATCGGGCAAGTAATGAACTTGCATCGGATGGAAAAGGAGATGGCAAAACCATCCTGTTTTTCGTTAAACTACCGATCCTTGTTCCCGGCACGGCTCCGCCGGGGTGGAGATTTATGGGACGGCAGGAAGTTGAAGCCCATGCATCTTTATGCTTGAACGTCGCTGCCATACATCCTTTATGTCGTGTCCTCATTTATAATCCTTTTTCCTTTTTTAACTGTTTAACTTTTGCCCGGTACTCAATAATCATTTCCCGTAATTGATAAGCGTCATAAGCGCCGCCTATTTTAGCCTTATATTCCATTTGTTCTATTGTTTCTTTACCGTAATTTTCTATAAGCTCCTGTCTGAATATATCGTGTTCGCCGCCCCTGAACCGGTTGCATCGCTTACATTGAGGCTTGCAATTCATAGAGTCATACCTAACAGCTTCTCTCGCCCTGGGTATAAAATGACCGCAGTCAATATCCTTCCAGTGGTGGATAGAACCACAGGTAATACAAGAAACAAACCCGTTATCATCAGCCGCTTCTAAACGGATATATTCAGAAAATATTCTGTCAAGAACTTTTATCAGTTCCTTTTTAGTCTTTTCACCAATGGTTTTTGACTTGCGGTAATTTTGAGCGCGATTATATAACCCCATTACGCTACCTCATAGTCGAATTGCAAACAATCTTTTATCGTGTAGTTCATTTCGTCAAAAAACCGTAACAATTCGTGCATTGAATTAAAGATAAGCGGATCGCCGTTTTCGCCTCTCAGGTAATCATTGGCAAACGGTATCGCGATCATTATTTTTTGCATCTGTTGTCCCTCACGGTTATTCCCATGCGTCTCTGCCATTCCGCGTATTCATATATGTACCGAACCTTGTTGATTACTTTCCCTTTCAAAGACAAATTAAGGAATTTCGCGTATTCAAAATTAATCATTTAGAACCTCCCTGTTTTTTGGCATAGCGATGCCATTCCGGTCAAAAACCGGATTTTTTCTTTACACGCTTTCTTAACCGAATAAATTGGCGGCCGAAACACGCTCAATCTACTTTTTGGTTAATTTGTCTCTCAAAATCCTTTGTAAGGACAATGCGTTACTTCATCATTCTTCATTGCTATTGCTTTCTTCTATTGGCATGAGTTCCCCACATTCATTTACACGATGAAACTGATTGGCAAACCCTAAAGCAAAATTCTTTATTTTAATAAAATCTTCATCATCGCATTGCATAGAGCAAACGTGATATACAAGCTGACAGGCGATTCTTTTACTAATACGCCATTTAAGCCCTCCGCATTTAAGTGGCATACAAGAAAAATCAATATCGGCATCGCGCAGGTTGGCACCGCACAGGTTGGCACCGCACAGGTCGGCACCGCGCAGGTTGGCATCGCGCAGGTTGGCACCGCACAGGTTGGCACCGCACAGGTTGGCACCGCACAGGTTGGCATCGCACAGGTTGGCACCGCACAGGTTGGCATCGCACAGGTTGGCATCGCGCAGGTTGGCATCGCACAGGTTGGCATCGCACAGGTTGGCACCGCACAGGTTGGCATCGCGCAGGTTGGCACCGCACAGGTTGGCATCGCACAGGTTGGCACCGCACAGGTTGGCATCGCACAGGTTGGCATCGCACAGGTTGGCATCGCGCAGGTTGGCATCGCACAGGTTGGCACCGCACAGGTTGGCATCGCGCAGGTTGGCATCGCGCAGGTTGGCACCGCACAGGTCATAATCAAGAATCGCTTTTTTACATCCATTTCTTAATAATTCAAGCAACTCATCTCTGTTAAATGGTTTGGCTTGTCCAATGACTTCAAAGTATTGCGGATCAACTACGTGTTTTCCTGTTTCATTATCTTTATGTTCAAGAATTTTAACAGTTATTGTATCGCTATCAGTCTTAACAACTACCCCGCGAGTCATCGCGCTGTTTGTATTCGTATACTTGCTATCGCTTTCTGGTTTGCCTTTAACAAAATCGCCTATTTTTATACTCATGCCACCAGCCTCGCATTAAAAAAACCAAGCAAGATAGAGAATCCTGCATCGCCGGTTCTTGCCATTTCGCATAACTCATTAGCATCTGACTTATTGTCAAACCAGATGTTAAAAGCAGTCATTCCCGGCTTTTCTGAGTAACTGTTTTTTGGTTTTTCTTTACAAACCCTGTTTTTTACACCCTGATTTGTACCCGAATAGCGGCCATTAAATAATTCCGCTAACACGCAATAAAATGTTTTCATCGATCAACCTCCGATAAAAAAAGGGATTCGCCGGGGTGGTTGATGCCCCATTGAATCCCTGCAAGGCCAGGATTATACGATAGTTCAACCACCCCTATCGCAATGTTTGGCTATCTTTTTTGGCTACAAAAGCAAAAAGAGAGCCTATTTCATTACTGGGTAAGGAATTACGATTCGCAGTGTGATAACACACGATTAACGCTTCGCCGCCTGAGGGCGGCTCGGCTTCCGGTTTTGCTAGGTCGGTCGCTACGCTCGCTCCCACGCAAAACCTCCAGCACAGTTTGCCAGCCCTGCAAACCTGCGGT
>Ga0123356_10001768_pt1 | contig 23565 bp, 23 predicted proteins | sample TergutEmb28metaG_2_FD_92546 | JGI IMG/M metagenome (GOLD analysis project Ga0123356, IMG submission 92546) | Embiratermes neotenicus P3 segment gut microbial communities from Petit-Saut dam, French Guiana - Emb289 P3 | ecosystem: Host-associated > Arthropoda: Insects > Digestive system > Gut ...
GGCCGTCGCCCGGACCTCGGTCGGAAAGCGTTCCGCCAACCAGCCGGGGTTGAGCGCATCCTTGCCGCTGACGAACAAGACCATCAGCATGAACCAAATCAGAAACATGGTCGGATCAGTCGTCGACAGATAGAGCGGCGCGATGAAGATGGAGATGAAGGTGGGGATCATCAGCGCCCAGCGGCGCCCGACCTTCTCCGAGGCTGCTCCCCAGAAGGCGCAGGAGGCGAAGACAGCGATGTTGCCCCAGAACACCGGGACCGACACCTGGGCCGGCGTCCAGCCCAGCTCCTTCTGCAGATAGGTGCCGAGCATGGCCCACATCGAGTAGTAGACCCAGAAATTCGCAGCCATCCACAGGCAGCCGGTAAGAGTGTTGAACAGGTATTTCGATTTGAAGATGGTGAACAGCGGCAGTGACGCTTGCTTTTGTGTCGCGTTCTGGATCTTCCTATTCTCTGTCCAGACTTCCGGCTCCTTCACGTAAATCCGGATCCACAAACAAGCCAAGGCCGGCAGCACGCCCAGAATCAGCATGCCTCGCCAGCCATAGCCTTTATGCCAGGCTTCAAGCGGGGTGTAGAGAAGGCCGTACGCGGCGGCCGACAACGCGAAGCCAAGTCCCCATGAACCTTGCAGCACACCGGACATGAAGCCGCGTGATCGCGCCGGCCAGGTTTCCATGGCAAGTGCCGCGCCAGCCGGCCATTCGGCGCCCATCCCGAGGCCCAGCAGCGCCCGAACCACAAACAGAAATGTGAAACTGGGTGACAAGCCCGCGAGCAGGTTGCAGACCGAGTACCACAGGATGGAGATCATCAGCGGTGCCCGGCGCCCCAAGCGGTCGGCCAACCAGCCGGAGGCCGTCGCCCCGCTCAGACGCATGATCAGGGTGACCGTGAAGATCGCCGTGACATCGATAAGCGGCACGCCGAATTCCTGCGCGATCGGCGCCATGATCAGCAGAAAGACGGTGAAATCGAACGCATCCAGCGTCCAGCCCAGCCAAGCCGCTGTGTAGGCGTACCATTGGTCCTTGGTGGGCTCCTTCCACCAGGGCACAGCCGATCCTCGAAGCGTTGCAGACATACGGAGCCTCCTGTTTTCTTCTCTGCGTCTCAATCCGACGTCGACGTCGGGTAAATCGACGACGCTCCTCAGACGAGCCTCAGTCAACCCGACGGAGAAACAATGCGTAATTGGCGAGATCTCGTCTAGATTATCCATATGGCGGCCCCCCCGGTGGTGCGAACTCAGGTTCGGAAAGGAAATTTCCGGTCAGGGGAGCATTCTGATGCGGGTCCGCGTATTCCCGACATAACAGGCGACAGGGAGCGGCGGCGGAGCATCGCGCCCGGCCTGAGTCGCATGTCGGCTTTGCCCCTCTCGCCCGAAGCGGCCGGTCGGCAAATCACCCTGCTGCATGCCAATGTCACCCACGGTTGCCTGACGACACCAGCCCGAACCTTTGCCGGAGAGCCGAACGGATGATCCCGGATCCGGACATCCACCATCACGTCAGGCCGAGACCACAAGGTGGCGGTCATTTAGCCAGAACGCGCCGTCAAAGCATTCCAGGTCGCAAGAGAGTGCATATGATCTCTCCGGTAGACGATTTTTCGACCTTCAACCTTGATGACTGAACAAAACCGATTGTTGGATTTCGTGACAGTCGCGACGACGTTCTCCTGGACCTCGTATTCGATGATGATGACGCGGCCATTGTCTGCCTTGTGGGTGATCAGATCATCCCAATGTTGAAGCTGGATGTTTACGTGATGGCTGCTGAGCTGAACCATCGGATTGACGCGCCCTTGGATAATGCGAGGCCAACCGAGGAGGTCATAGAGGACGCCGAAGAGGACGCCGTCGGTGATGACGGCAACGAAATGCGGGCCATCAACAAGATCACCTAACGCCTCACGAACACCACAAGACCTTACGGCACACGCCTACATCAACCTGCGCTTGCCCACGCGTGGTGGGAGGTATGCGTGGGAGTTTGTGAGGGGGGGGCGTGCGATAAGAATTCGGGGCGAGGGACAGCTCGTATTCAACGGCACCACGCCGATGATCGACGCCGCATTGGCGGCCTTCGGCCCGGCCTGCGCGCCGAAGGGCGCCCTGCAATCCCACCGGGCCGAGGGGCGGCTGATACGAGTGGGGAGCGAATGATGCCCCCCCCCCGATCCGGGCTACCACCACCATTACCCAAGCGGCCGCCAGCCCACGCAGGCTTCCGCGCTGTTGGTCAGTGCGCAGCGCCACCGTCGCTGAGGGGCGTCGCGTGATTGCCGTGCCAGGTGCGACCTCGTCAGTTCAGCTGCGATCGACCCACAGCGGCGCTAAATGATGAACTGGTTAGCTTTGGGCGGTGGGTCGGACGATGATTTCTCCGACATCGACCTCAGCGGGTTGACTGATGGCGAATGCAATCGCCTGGGCGATGGTATCGGGTGAAATCGCTATCTTCTGCATACCTTGTTCGATCTGCTCCCTCAGTGCCAGATCGTTGATCGAGCTTGCCAAATCCGTCTTGGTAAAACCTGGAGAGATCACTGTAACGCGCAGCCTATCCCCGGCCTCCTGGCGCAACCCTTCCGAGATTATGCGGACCGCTGATTTTGCTGCGGCGTATACGGCCATGTTGGGCACAATGCGATGGGCTGCCGTGGAGGCAACGTTGACGAAGTGGCCGGTTTGCTGCGCCCGAAAAAGCGGCAGCGCAGCTGCGATGCCATACAATAGACCTCTTATGTTGGTATCGATTATTGCGTCCCATTCGTCCACCCTAAGATCGTCGAGAGGTGAGATAGGACCGACACCGGCGTTGCTGATGAGCACGTCGAGACGGCCAAACCGCTCCTTCGCCAATCCGACGAGTGCGCCTAGGTCCTCCCGTCGCCGGACATCGGTAGAAGCGTAAATGACCTGTCCACCAGCATCAGCGATCTCACTTGCGAGCGAAGCCAAGCGTTGGATTCCGCGCGCGCCAAGCACAACCCTGGCGCCACTTGCGGCCAACCGCCGAGCCGTGGCTGCGCCGATTCCACTGCTGGCGCCCGTTATCGCGACAACTTTGCCTTCGTTCACCGCTATCCCCATCGCCTCGTCCTTCTCAGGCAGTTAGGTTCCCAGACGTCCGCTCGCCACCCGAAACGGGGTCATTGAATGCGAAACTGGGGCGGCAAAGGATCGGTCCCTGATCTCGACCCGAACTGGCCGTTCGTGCCGGATTTTTGCAACAAGAACGCCATTGAAGCGGTTGGGCCACGGTATGGCACGGAATTCTCGAGTTTTGCGACGATTTTGCTCGCGCAGAGACCCCGCGCCTTCTCCTGCCTTGCTGCTTCATCTTTCGTCCGGAATGATCAAAATCAGGCCTGCGACCGCAGAGGATACCCAGCCCTCGGGAGAATTGCTGTCGCAGCCCACCATGGCGATCGCAAGCAACCCGGCGCTGCCGGAAAATCCTCGGCTTGCTATTGCGTGGTATCCGATAACGTCGATGAACGTCGTGTCTGTTACCGGAATGACTGCGCTCAAGAACACCTCTGCAGCATACATTACTCACTGGGTTGCCGCAAATCCATCTCGATCCGGCACTGAATTCCCTCTTGAAATTGTTAGGTGGCATACATATTTGTACGGCCACTAACCGATGGGAGTTCATAATGCTTGCCGAGACCCAAGCGCCGCTGCCGTACCAAGGGCTTGACGGACAATACATTAGCGGCTCGTGGACCACTCGCCGTATCGGATCATTTGGGTCCAATTTGTTGCGCACAGCGACGCTGTGCGCGGCCGCAGTCGTGGCTGCCTGCACGGCACCTCTCATGAGAGCGGCATCAACACCAAGTGTGCAGCCGCCTGCGACGGCATCGTCAATCATGCGGGCCGAGCAAGAAGCAGTGCGGCTGGACCAGCTTCCGCCTATGCTTGCGCCGCACATGGCAGACCATTCTGGCCGAAAGGTCGTCGGCAACGCCTCGTTCTATGCCAGACATTTTGCTGGCAAGAAAATGGCGGACGGACGCCGGTTCAACCCGGCAACAAATGTTGCGGCAAGCAAGACACTGCCGATCGGAACAACCGCCAAGGTGATCAATCTCGATAACGGAAAATCGGCAACCGTGACAGTAGAAGATCGTGGCCCGTATGTGCGCGGTCGTATGTTGGACGTGAGCCCTAAGGTCGCCGAGACGCTGAGGATGAAAAAGAGTGGCATTGCCCGCGTGGTGGTTAAACCAATCTCCGTGCCGCAACCGGACGGCAAGGTAAAGCTCGGCGCCGGCGCCGCAGGCATGACGCCATCACAAGTGGCGACCCTCGCTACTTCCCGCGTGTCTGCCGAGTGATTGATATTCCGACAGCGAGCCGCAATGCTGGCCGGCGGCCGCATCGGACGGCTGCGCTCAATCGCCCCGACCTCGTTCAAGTCGAGATCTGACGGCAGCGACGATCCCGGACCGGAGCAGCGGGGCAAGTACGAGACCCAGGGGGAGCCTCCGCAGCCCGGGTCGCAGTGCAACCTCACGCACCGGCCTATCTCTACACCGCGCGTAGCCTGTTCCAGGCCCGTCTGCTCGATATCGATGCGATGAGCAAGGCGCTGTTCAACACGCAGAACTTTACCAGCCGACAGGAACCCGACGGACTGGTCATGGCGCGTAAGACTGCTAAGGTCGGCCGAATGCCTGTTAAACAGGTGAGGTTCGAATGGCTCAACCGCACCCCACGCGTTCCATGTTTGGGTTCCTGGTGCTGCTCGCTGTTGTGATCGGCGGCGGCGCCGCTGCTTTCGCTTACACGGCAGGGTGGTTCTCACCTCAACGCCTCACCCCAAACAAGCTGGTGGCAGCGTTCACGCCCCCAAATGACAAACCACCGCTCGGCCATCGCCGAAACCACGCTAAGGGTATCTGCTTCACCGGCGTATTCGAAGCGAATGGGGCCGGTTCTGCGCTGTCACATGCTCAGGTTTTCGCCCGCGGTCAGTATCCTGCCGTCGGACGCTTCAATCTCGCCACCGCAGATCCTAACGCAGGGGATGCAACAGTCCGCGTACGGGGCATGGGACTGCAGATCTCGACGCCAGACGGGCAGGAATGGCGCTCCGCCATGATCACCGCTCCGTTCTTTGCGGTGTCGACGCCGCAGGCCTTTTACGAGTTGTTGCTCGCCTCGGCGAGCGACGACCCGAACGCAATGAAGACATTCGCTGCCACGCATCCCGAGATCGCAGCGTTCGGCGCATGGGCCAAGACCGCCCCTTGGACCGGCAGCTATGCGGAGGAGCGATACAACAGCCTCAACAGCTTCGTGTTCACCGACAGTTCCGGCGCGGATCATACCGTACGGTGGTCGCTCGTCCCCGCGGCGCAGCCTGTACCTGTCTCGCCCGGCGATCTGGCAAAGCGTGGCCCTAACTTTCTTGAACATGAGATCACCGAGCGGATTCGTAGCGCCCCGCAGCGCTGGACAGTGGTGGTGACCGTCGCCAATCCCGACGACCCCACCGCAGACCCGAGCAAGGCTTGGCCCGAGGGGCGCCGCACCGTCGAGGTCGGCACGCTGGTGGTGCAGCAGATCGAACCTGAGCGGGACGGACCATGCCGCGACATCAATTTCGATCCCACCGTTCTGCCTCCTGGCATTGGGACTTCGGACGATCCGTTTCCCGCCGCGCGATCCGCCGCCTATGCGAAGTCATACGACCTCCGCACAGCGGAGACGAAGTACTATCCGCGAACCGTACCGGAACCCAAGCCATGATCAGGAGCCGCGAACGTTTCACCCCGCTCCAGCGCATGCTGCACTGGCTCTTGGCTGTTTGCATCCTTTCCATGCTGTTTATCGGCGTCGGCATGGAGTCAACCATCAGACCGACCTACCTGACACTGGTTTCGATCCATAAACCGCTTGGGATAGCCATTCTGGCGCTGGCGCTGATCCGACTGGCGGTTCGGTTGCGTGCTGGCGCACCCGCGCTGCCGCGCGACCTACCCGGTCCGATGAAGCTCGGCGCGCAGCTGTCGCATTACGCGTTATATGCCCTCATGGTCGGAATGCCACTTATCGGCTGGGCCTTGCTATCGACAGCATCCTATCCGGTCGTAATGTTTAGAAACGTACACCTTCCGCCAATTCTGCCGCAGAGCGACGGCCTGCATGCGCTGCTCTGGGACGCGCACTTCTGGCTTGCTTTCGCGCTCTTTGCCCTGATCCTGTTGCATGTCGCGGCGGCTCTCTTCCATGCGCTCGTCCGACGTGACGGTGTATTTGCGGCGATGGCACCCGTGCCAACGCGTCACCAGGCCTCGTCTGCCAAGTGAGAGGTGGTAGCCATAGGCGGACTTAAGCCTGCGTTAGCTCGGCAACATACGCCACATCTGCGCGCCCTGCGTTCCCATACAGTGGGCGACCGCACGAATGATAAGCGCGTCCGGCCCCTTCGCCGCAGCGACGGATAACAACACATATCGTCAGCAGGCACCTCTGAACTGCATATCCCCGGACGGATCGACGACGTTGCCGGTCTGGCCGCTGGCGTCCTCGGCGTGAAACTTCGGATTTTCAGACGCAGTCAGCGGACATTCCGGTTGGCGGCCGGTTCTGGTAGGCTTTCAATCGAGCGCTTTGCTGAGGCGCAAGCTCGTCTATCACAGACGGCGAGGAATGCGACTCGAAAGCGCGGACGATGCGAGCATCATCGTGCCGGCAGCAGCAAAGACCGAAGGCAAACTGAAAAGCGATAGCAGCAATGAACAAACTACCGGTGGCGCGAGCTGCGCCACGTCACGAAAGCTAACAAACACAGTGGTCATTTCCGGGCGCTCATAGGGATGTACCGCACGGAGGAACAGCAAGTTTCCCGCGCCGTCAATCGTTTCAGTGCCCAAAGCAGCCAAGACCAACATTGTAGCGCCCAACAGAGGCGTGCCAAACGACAATGCAGCCAAGAAACTCAGAAAACCTGCCGCAGCATATCCCGCTTGCAGCAGCCGGCGGAGCCCGTAGCGTCGACCGACCCAGCCCCACACCGGCACGAGCCAGATCCAGGCAGTGCCGATGGATGTGATGACACCACCAGCTTCAGCGCCGAGTCCCGCCGTTACTGCGAATATTGGAGTGTAAACATAAAACATACTCCACCAGGAGGACCGTGCGGCTGCGAGTGTCCATGCCAGCCTAAGTCGAGGTTGCGCAAAGAAGCGGTGCAAATACAGAGCCGGGTTGGGTGCCGATCTTCGCATCGCGGTGAGTGCCCCGCCATCAGCAAGCCGCAGTAACCAGAACAGGATAAGTAATAGCACTCCCGCCAACGCCGCAACGGTGAATGGGGTAACGAAGCTCACTGTGCGCTGCAGATAGACGCCAAGCCAAGGACCGAGCGTCCAGGGCCCTGCAATGGCGAAAATGCGAATCGGCTCAAAGTGCTTGAGGGCACGTCGTGGCACCGTGTCAAGAAGGTAGAGTTGGCTGGTGATTTCCAGACACGCGAATGCAAATGTGCTGAGCACAAGCCCAGCGGCCAACAACAGCAGTTTATCGAATGCAAGTAGTGTGCTGCTGATGGCAAGGCACAGTGTTCCGAGGGTGAACACGAACCGTCTTTGGATGAGCATGAAAAGGTACGGGATGCTGAAACGACCAACCACCGCGACGAGCCCCGTAGCGACGTAGAGCAGCGTCACCGACCTTGCATCGCCGAGTATGCTCAATGCCTCCAATGGGACGACCGTGAGCAGGAGTGCTTGCGCCACCCCTGGGACAAAGAACAGACCGAGAAACGCCAGCGCCAGGGGTCGAGGCAACGTGGCAATCGTGGCCGGAATGGGCGAGCGGACGGTCAGCATGGGGCAAGCTTCCGTCAGCAAGCGAATTCTGCCAACGTCATCGAAGGTGTTAATCATGGGAGCCTGCGGACAAGCAGGGCGTCGCTTCACACGGATGCTCCAAGAGTGTCGCCTCGATGTCGCGCCGGATGTGCGCACATCCTGCACTAGTTAGAGTCCGCCTTGAAGGCTGACGTGGTTCATCGCGCGACGTTCCGCCGGAGTCGGTCGAAAGCGGACCTTTGGCGAGATGCATAGATCAACGTACATCAAAAGATGCCAGCCAGCCAGCGATTGTCCTCACCGTTCGATCAGGATATCCACTTCTTCGTCGTTGTTGTGGATACCGAAACGTGCGCGCACCCAACCTGGCAGCGCAGGGCTCGGCGTCCGAACTAACTGAAGTATATCATCATTGGGAATCCACAGCAGTCACCACACATAGGGGTGCGAGCAAAAGGCGCCTTGGCGAACGGCGATCACACGCCATTTCGCCATCTCGCGTGCAACTTCGCCGCGAAGTCTTCCAGCGATATTGAACACGACGATACCGACCTTGTCCGCGATGTTCTCAAAATCGCCGTACAGCGTGACTCGGCCGATCTGTTGTGCCTTCTCCGCCGACCCGCGATGGTAGAGCACGCTCAGCGAGATTCGGCATCGTCGTGCAGCAAGCGCAGCCCTGCCACCTTCTGCCGGCAGCGCAGCCTTCTTCACCGTGCACCACTCCCGTCACCTCTCGACGTGCGACGTGGCCTTGACTGCCGCGCATCAGCACTCGTTCCTGAGCTACCGCAGAAGACTTCAGACGGACAGCTCGCACGATCGGTGGCGGCAAAATCTGCGCGGGGTCGACTGGGTCCTTACCAGCAGGACCGTTACGGTCGCATCTCCTCCCGGTACAAATTTAGGGCTTTCATCACCGGCGCGTCGGTGAAGCTGAACAGGAAGGCCGGCCGGTCGCTCGTGTTGACGTGTTCGCAAAAGGTCCATGTAGGCACAGTAAAGACGTCCTTGTCTTCCCAGTGGAGCCGTTTTTCGCCGACATCGGAATAGCCGGCGCCTTCGACGACGTGATAGTTCGTGCGGCAGACTCGGCGCCATGCCCGCGTCGCTTCTCCGGGCTGCAGCAACTGCATGTGGCAGCTGATCGTCGGCATCACTGGCCCGTCGGTCGCCCGGTTCCGGTACTCGAGGACGGTCCCCTGGCCGGCGTTGCCGCTGTCGGCGGCCTCCCGGTTCAGCGCGGCCCGGATCTCCGACATCGGGTAATGGCACGGCGATCCGTTGACAACCGCGCCAACCTGCTGCCGATCGTGTGGGTACTCTTCGAAGAACCCGGCTTCGAGTAGCCGTACCAGCGGCGTATCGAGGCCGTCCAGCCAGATCATCGGCGCGTCGGTGTCGTTGGCGTGGTCGTGCCATGACCAGTTAGGGGTTAGCACGAGATCGCCGGGAAACATCGGAACTCGCTCGCCATTAACGACCGTATAGCCACCCTTTCCCTCAATGATCAGACGTAAGGCCGCCGCGGAATGACGATGGGCGCGCGCGATCTCGCCCGGCATCACAATTTGGATGTTGGCAACAAGCGTTTGGCTGGCGATTCCGGTAAGCTTGGGATTGCTGAGGCGCAATACGCGCCGTTCCGCTTGTGCTGTGCCGACCAGCTCGGCTGCCCGTATCGCTTGCGGCCGCAGATCCCTCCAGTGCCACAGATGCGGCAGTGCGGCGCTTTGCGGCGCGACGCTAACAGCTTCGTTGAGCCAGGCCGGCATCACATGCTGCGTACGCAGCTGCGTGTAGTAATTCTGCAATTCTTCCTGCGACGACTGAATGTCGGAAAGCTCAAGCATGGGCCATCTTCCTCGATTTTTTAGGAGAGCGCCGCGCGCACTGTGGCCAATCGCTCCAGCGAACTCAGCACTTTGGGCTGATCGTTGGTCAAATGGCGCACGAGAATTTCATCGTAGCCGGCCGAGGCGAACCTGTGAAACTTGTCCACGACTTCATCGACTGTGCCTGCGATCAGCGCATCCGCCGGCATGCCACGGTAGCCGCGGCTCAGCGCCTGCTGCAATACCGCCTGTGCTTCTGTCGACGACTCACCGATGTAAATGTCGCGCCGCAATACGATCGCGCCCGGGTCTCTGCCGTAAGCGGCGCAACGCTCGCGGTACAGGTCGGCCTGCGTGCGGGCCTCCGCGTAAGTGAGGCTGGGACTCGCTATCCAACCCTCCGCCAAGCGTGCCGCTCGGTCGATGGCCGGCGGGGCACTGGCGCCGATCCACACGTCGACTGGCTCATGCGGGCACAGAGCAAGGCTGGCCTTGTTGATCCGAAACCGATGCGCAGAACTCACTGTTTCACCTGCTAGCAAGCGCCGGACAATGTCGAGTGCTTCCTCGAAGGCCGAAGGACGCGTCCGTATGTTCGCGCCCATCGCGGCAAAGCGATTCTCACCCCAGCCGAGCCCGCATTGCATTATGAAGCGGCCTTGCGCAATGGCGGCAAGCGTCCCGATCTGCTCGGCCACCAGCACTGGGTGCCACAACGGGAGCAGGAACAGACATCCGGCCGGCGCGTCGCCCCATTCCGCCAGCAGCCGCCCGAGGATTGGTGTGTTTTGACAATAGGGCGTCGGCGACGCGTGCTGATCGCCAACAAAGAGCGAATCAAGCGCCGCGCGGCGCGCTGCCCGTGCCCTCTCGACCATCCAGCGCGCCCCGACGCGCGCGTTTCTCGCGTCCGCGTGATTGCTCGTGATCGAGATCCCGACTCTCATAGCGCCACCATTGGTTGTCACGTGATAGTCCGATTAGACTCGAACTCACCGACCTAGCCAATGACAGAATGGATGACCGCGGGTGGGCTGCGGAACAGCGCACAGCGGTGCAGCGGTGCTGAAATCGGTCCAGACGGCGGCCCGACCGCCTTCAGCGTGAGCGACTCTCCTGCCAGCCGCGATTGGCGACGACCGGATATGACGTCTGCCCCCGTAATGCCCGGATCAGGCTGCCGGCAACCTCAGGCCCAGCCGCCGCAGTCACATTACCGCCGCCGCCGGGCGGGTGCAGTCGTCACCCGGCCGGCAATCAAGGAGCCAGTCGCATTGCCTTTGGTGACCGGACTAAGAGGGGGAAAAACTACGGCTCTCGATTGCCAATAATTCCAAACCATCTCATCAATTCCGGAGTCTCCGGGCTGTTGTAATCCAGCAATTTTGAGATACCAAATTGCCGCAAGGTCAATCACCGATGTCAGCCGATTTTGCGAAGAACGACCGCCTGGATGTGGCCTCGCCGCCGCGGAGAAGCGGTCGGCGGCGCCGCCAGATTCCTTCTATTGCGGGAATCTCCGGAATCCCCAGGATCACGTGATGGCAAGCACTGAGACGCGTGACGCTGTGATCGTTGGCGGTGGCCACAATGGATTGGTCTGCGCCTGGTATCTGGCGAGGGCAGCGCTGAAGGTGACGGTCTGCGAGGCCCGTCCAGTGGTCGGCGGCGCAGCGGTCACCGAGGAATTCCATCCCGGCTTCCGCAACTCGGCGGCCAGCTACACCGTCAGCCTTCTCAATCCGCAAGTCATCGCTGATATGAACCTGCGCAGCCATGGTCTGCGCATTGTCGAGCGGCCGATCGCCAACTTCCTGCCGGTTGATGAGACCAGGTCTCTGAAACTCGGCGGTGGCATCGCTCGCACCCAGGCCGAGTTCGCCAAGTTCTCCCATCGCGACTCCGAGACGTTGCCCGCTTATTACGCCATGCTCAATGAGATCGGCGATGTTCTGCGCGACCTGGCCCAGCAAACCCCACCCAGCTTGGGCGACGGCCTTGCTGGCCTGCTGCGCGGTGTGCGCCAAGTCGGCAAGCTTGCGTCGCTGTCGTTGCGGCAGAAGGGCGAACTGCTGGACCTGTTCACGGAAAGCGCCCGTAGTTTCCTGAATGGCTGGTTCGAGAGCGAGCCGGTCAAGGCCGCATTCGGTTTCGACGCCGTGGTCGGCAACTACGCAAGTCCTGACAGCCCGGGATCGGCCTATGTGCTGCTTCACCACACGTTTGGCGAGGTGAATGGCAAAAAGGGGGCCTGGGGCCACGCGATCGGAGGTATGGGTGCCATCACGCAGGCTATGGCCCACGCATGCACGGCTCATGGCGTAAAGATCTTGACCAATGCGCCGGTCAGAGCGGTACTGGTCGATGGCGGCCGGGCGGCGGGCGTCGAGCTGGCCGATGGCCGGCGTATCGCGGCCGCCATAGTCGCCTCCAACGTCAATCCTTCGCTGCTGTTCCAGAGCCTGATCGCTCCGGCCGATCTTCCGAGCGGGTTCCGTACGCGCATCGCACGCTATCGCAACGGCTCAGGCACGTTCCGCATGAATGTCGCCCTCTCGGAGTTGCCGGATTTCACCTGCCTGCCAGGTAAGGTGGTCGCGGAGCATCACCAATCCGGCATCATCATCGCACCATCGCTTGACTACATGGATGACGCCTATCGCGAGGCGAGAACTTTCGGCTGGTCGCAGAAACCGATCGTCGAGATGCTGATCCCCTCGACCCTGGACGACAGTCTGGCACCACCCGGCCTGCATGTGGCCAGCCTGTTCTGCCAACACTTCGCACCGCACCTCCCGGACGGACGCTCATGGGACGACACGCGCAAGGCGGTGGCCGACCTGATCATCGACACGGTCAATGACTGGGCGCCGAACTTCAGGGCCTCCGTGCTGGGCCGTATGATCCTCTCGCCTCTCGATCTGGAACGGAAATTCAGCCTGACTGGCGGGGACATCATGCATGGCCACCTGTCGCTGGATCAGCTGTGGGCTGCGCGTCCGGTGTTGGGCCACGGCAGCCATCGCGCGCCAATTAGGGGGCTCTACATGTGCGGCGCGGGAACTCATCCCGGCGGCGGTGTATCCGGCAATCCGGGGCGCAACGCCGCACGCGAGATCCTCCGCGACCGCCGCTTGTTCACCGCGATTGGCCTGGCGCTGCGTGGCCGTTAATCCTGCGACCGAGTACTGGCTCGCGCGCGTTACGGTGAGTCGCTGTTGGCCCGAAATAGTCGCCGATCGCGGTGGCGCCTTCGGCCGAACCTCGCAGCCTCAGGCCTGGGAGCGATAGCATGGCCCCATGCTCGCCCGTGAAGTTAGACCCCATCGCATGGCGAGTGGCGTCGAAGTTTTCCCATTGGCCGACCGCTGGCAATGGCCGGGTAGTGATAGTCTCGCGTCGGTCGAAACCCACCAGCGCCGCGTCGACGAGTGCGCCCACCTCCATCACGTCCTTGATGTCGTCCGCGTTTCGCCCCGAGCGCTCCCAAATTTCCGTACGTGTTGCAGCTGACAGCACCGCCTGCACGTGCAGGCCACGCGGCCCGCGTTCCGCCTGCAACCCCTGCGAGCAGGTTAGAACGAAGCTCTTGGTAGCCGCATAGATGCCCGGAAAAATCTCGGGTGCGAGAGCGACCACCGAGGCGACGTGGATGATCGCGCCGCTGCCTTCATGGAGGAAGGGTGGCACGGCGACCCCGGCCAGCTGCGTGACAGCCGATCCTGCGCGTCGAGGTCGGGATTAGCGGAACCGCCAGTCAATGCCACTCCGGCGTTCTTGATCAGCACGCCGATACGCCCGTCCTCACGCAGGCACGCTTCAACGCGAGCCGACTCGCGCGATTCCGTAAGATCGGCTGGCGCTCGTAATGAGGCGGGAACGCGTCTGGGCTAAGCGGCGCGATCGAACCTACCGGTGGCAGCGAATTTCCCGGGTGCCGCGGCGATGCTTCCGTCACAGGAGCGCACAGCGTCACATGTTGGCAGAGCCGATTTTAGTCGCGCTCCGATCGAAGGCGCGGTGACTCAAATCGCTGCCCGTTATCGCGCTCGTTTCGGTGTCTGCGCGACTGCGGGGCGACCGCCGCAGTGATGCCGAAGGAGTCCTGATCGATGAACCCGCCTGCCACCTTGCACGTCGTGGTAGTGAACACCTGGCGGGCGAAACCGGTGGGCTGGTCCGCCGCTAGCTCTGCAAACCAGCATGCTCCGCACACCCGGCGAGGAACCCGGCCAGTGTGCGATGAAAATCCGGCTCATCCAGGAGGAATGCGTCGTGCCCTTTATCGGAGGGTATCTCGACGAACGATACGTTCGCCCCTGCCCTGTTCAATGCGCGCGCAATCGAACGGCTTTCTGCCGTCGGAAACAACCAGTCAGACGTGAACGACACCAGTAAAAACCGCGTCTTCGTGCCGCGGAACGCGTTCGCCAGATCGCCCTGGTAGTCCGCCGCCAGGTCGAAATAGTCCATCGCCCGTGTCAGGGTCAGATAGGAATTCGCGTCGAACCGGTCGACGAACGTCGAGCCCTGGTGCCGCAGATAGCTCTCCACCTCGAACATCTCACCGAACAGGGAAATCGCCTCGCTCGGATCCTTCGGCGCGTTCTGGATGCGGCGACCGAATTTGCGGGTCAGCGCCTGCTCGGACAGATAGGTAATGTGTGCGCACATGCGCGCCACCGCCAGGCCGCGCGCCGGTTTGCGTCCGTCCGCCCAGTAACGTCCGCTCTGCCAGTCCGGATCGGCGAAGATCGCCTGGCGGCCGACTTCGTGGAACGCGATGTTCTGCGCCGAGTGATAGGCGGCGCATGCAATCGGCAGCGCGGCGAACACCGCATCAGGGAACAGCGCCACCCACTGCAGCACCTGCATGCCGCCCATGGAGCCGCCGAGCACGGCGAACAACCGTGTGATCCCCAGGTGCTCCGTCAACCTCTTCTGCGCGCGCACCATGTCGCCGATGGTCACCGGGGGGAAATCGGTGCCCCAGAGCGTGCCGGGCGCGCCATGGCGCCCGGTCGCCGGACCGGTTGAGCCCATGCATCCGCCGAGCACGTTGCAACAGATGACGAACAGGCGGTCGGTGTCGATCGGTCGGCCGGGGCCGACCACGTCCTCCCACCAGCCGTCCTTGCCAGTGACCGGATGCCGCTCCGCAACGTACTGATCCATTGTCAGTGCGTGGCAGATCATGACCGCATTGCTGTGATCCGCGTTAAGCCGCCCATATGTGCGATAGGCCACGGTAAGCCGCGGCAGGCGCGCACCGCACTCCAGCGTCATGCCGTCCTCAAACACGACATGGGTGTGGCTGACCCGGTCGAACGCCGCCGTCTGGTCCATTCCGCCCGACATATGACGTGCCGCTATCCCCCGCAACCGTCCCGCCCGCTGTTTCCACGCCCGTGCGCTTCGGCTATCTGTTCCGCCCCTCGTCCGGCCAGAAGAATGTCGAGCCTCACCCGCCCTACCGAGACCAACCCGACCACCCCAGACGCCAAGGAGCCGGCCCCGCCGGCGCACTGGCGCGGCGAGGATAGCAACGGCCTGGCCGGGCTGCGCGCGACGCTCGATGGCATCGACGACCACATCCACGACCTGCTCATCGAGCGCGGCCGCGTCGTCGAAGAGGTCGCCAAAACCGGCAAGCGCGCGGCGCTGCGTCCGGGGCGTGAGGCATCGATCATCCGGCGGCTGCTGGCGCGGCATAGCGGCTCGCTGCCACCACAGGCGATTATCCGCATCTGGCGCGAGTTGCTGGCGGCAACCACCGGCATGCAGGGCGGCTTCACGCTGGCGGTCTGCGATCCGCATCCCGGCGGCGCCTACACCCAGCTCGCACGCGAGCAGTACGGCTCGCTCACCCCGCTCCGCGTCCATGGCGGTGCCGCGCAGGCGATCGCTGAGCTGTCCGCCGGAAGAGCGTCGGTCGCGATCCTGCCGATGCCCTCCGAGAACGAGACCTGGTGGCTGACGGCACTGCGGCACCCGGACATTCATATCGTCGCCCGGCTGCCGTTCTGGGCCCCCCGGCCAGAGGGCGCGCCGACAGTGCAGGCTTTGGTAGTCGCCCGCTTCCCGCCCGACGCCAGTGGGTACGATCGGAGTTTCGTCGGCCTGGAACTGGACGAAGGCGTGAGCCGCGCCCGGCTGACGGCGGACATGACGGCAGCCGGATTTGCACCCCGCACGGTCGTGCTCCGGCGCGAGCGAGGTGCCGGACTCGCGCACGCTCTGGTCGAAGTCGAGGGCCGCGTTAGCGACGACGACCAGCGTCTGCACCGGCTGTCGGCGACGCGGCGCGCTGTGGCGCTGGGCGGCTATGCCGTGCCGGTGGGAGGCCCATGACCACGACACGTCCGCGGCCGGAAATCCTCACGATCTCGCCCTATATCGGCGGCGACTCGACCCTGCCTGGTATCAACCGCACGATTAAGCTATCGTCGAACGAGGGTGCATTCGGTGTGCCGCCGGGCGCGCAGCAGGCGATCCGCCGCGCAGCCGAGGAGGTGTACCGCTATCCCGATGGTGGCGCCGACGCGCTGCGTGACGCTATCGGCCGGCGTTGGGGGCTCGACCCGGCGCGCATCGTTTGTGGCGCGGGATCGGATGATCTGATCTATCAGTTCTGCCTCGCGTACGGCGGACCGGGGCGCGACATCGTCATGTCGGCGCACGGGTTCGCGATCTATCAGATCGCCGGCACCTACGCCGGCAGCCGCGTGATCAAGGTGCCCGAGCACAATCTCACCGCTGATGTCGATGCGATGCTGGCTTCGGTTTCGCCGTCGACGCAACTGATGTTCCTCGCAATCCGAACAATCCCACCGGCTCCATGCTGCGCGCCACGGACGTGACGCGACTGCGGCGGGAACTGCCGCCTGAGGTCCTGCTGGTGATCGATTCCGCTTATGCAGAATACGTCACACGCCCGGATTACGAGCCGGGGATCAAGCTGGTCGATGCGACCGACAACACGGTGATGACGCGGACGTTTTCCAAAGTGTTCGGGTTGGGCGGCATGCGCATCGGCTGGTGCTATGCGCCGCCGGAGGTGGTGGACGTGCTCAACCGGGTTCGCGGGCCGTTCAATGTCTCGGTTGCCGCGCAGACCGCGGCCATTGCGGCTCTGGCCGAGCCGGGCTGGGTCGAGAAAGGTCGCGACCACAACGCGGAATGGCGGCCGAAACTCGCCGCAGGGCTTCAGGCGGCCGGCATCAGGGTCTGGCCAAGCGAGGGGAATTTCGTGTTGGCCGATTTCGGAACGTCGGGCCTCGCCGAGGCGGCCGACACGTTCCTGCGCGAACGCGGCATCATCGTACGCGGTGTGCGCGGCTACGGTCTGCCGCATTGTTTGCGCATCACGGTGGGGCTCGCCGACGAAGTCGAGGCGGTGATCGCCGGACTGACCGCGTTTATGCGAGGCGGGCGTGGATGAGTTCGGGCTGAGCTGCTCTCCCGCTGTGCCGGATAGGGAGAGATGGGTCGGATCGAGGTTGAGCGGCGCGCCGCATGACGCGTCGGCGCAATTCACCGCTCACGTGCTGACGCTCAGCGCGTTGATCCACTTCGCGGCTCGACCCCAATTCGTGGAACCGGTGTATGGCTGATTTGCTCTTCCGCCGCATGGCGCTGCTCGGCATTGGGCTGATTGGCAGCTCCGTCGCACGCATCGCCCGCGAGCGCGGTGACCTCGCCGCCGAGATCGTCGTGAACGCGCGCACGCAGAAGACGCTGGACCGTGTGACGGAGCTCGGCTTCGCTGACCGCGTGGAGCCGGATCCCGCACGCGCGGTGGAAGGTGCGGATTGCGTCATGCTGTGCGCGCCCGTCGGCGCCTTCGCCGAACTCGCCGCACGCATCGCGCCGCACCTGGCGCCGGGCGCTATCCTGACGGACGTCGGCTCGACCAAGCAGTCGGTGATCCGCGATGTCGGGCCGCTGGTCCCCGCCGGCGTGCATTTCGTGCCGGCACATCCCGTTGCTGGGACCGAATACTCCGGCCCGGACGCCGGCTTCATCACGCTCTTTCAGGGCCGCTGGACGCTGCTGACGCCGCCCCCCGGCACCGACGCGACGGCCGTGGCGAAGATCGAGGAACTGTGGCGCCGCTGCGGCTGCATGGTGGAGCGAATGGAGCCGGGGCACCACGACCGCGTGCTGGCGATCGTCTCGCATCTGCCGCACCTGATCGCTTTCACCATCTGCGGCACCGCCGACGACCTCGCGGATGAGAGCCGACAGGAGGTGATCAATTTCGCCGCCTCAGGCTTTCGCGATTTCACCCGCATCGCGGCAAGCGACCCCGTAATGTGGCGCGACATATTCCTCAACAACCGCGAGGCGCTGCTCGAGATGCTGGCCCGTTTCCTGGAGGACGCGCAGGCGATGGCACGCGCAGTCCGCTGGGGCGACGCTGCGTATATCGAGGACATGGTAGAGCGAGGGCGGAAGATCCGGCGCAGCTTGATCGAGCAGAAACAGGCGTAGCTCGAGCATTCCGAGCCCCACCAGCGGGGTTATCGTGCGCCCGCCCGGGCGACGCGTTCAGGTGACGGATCGCCGGCCCCGGGGCAGTGGGCAGCTTGCGAGACATTCGGCTCCACGCGACACGCCGACCGTTGCGGCAGCGCGTGCGCGAGATCGCGCGCGCTCATCCGGAATGTGTAGGCGGGATGAATGGAGGCTGCGCCGAGCACATAGTGCTGCGCCATCGGATCGTAATCCTGCATGCCGATCGGACGCGCGATCTCGTTCGCGAACGCTTGGTAGATCGACCGGCCGGTTGCCTTCTCGTAGATTGCACCGAGCACATTGAAGTCCCAGTTGTTATAGTACCAGAACGTCCCTAGGGCATGGCTGAAGCGGGCCGGCCGCTTCGCCGTCATTGCCCGCGTCTCGTAAAGCACCGGATGATAGACGCCAGACCGCGGCTCCAGCAGCATCCGTACGGTCGCCTGCTTCTCTTCGTCCGAGAGCGACGGCGGATTGTCGTCTATGTTGAGCTGCGCCATTGTGTTGTCGAGATCAATGCGACGCTGCCACACTGCGATGCCGATCAGGGCGTGACATCATGCGCACCAGCAAATGTCTCGGCTTCCGCCCGCATAGGCATCGCCCATCCGGGACTGTGCGACGCCTCCCAGGTGCCCGCCGGTGCTGCCAATGCTGGCGCAGTGGCTAGGACTAACAGGATCACGCGAGGCAGCGCCTCATGCCCATCCCTTTTCGGCTCACGCGACCAATCGGATGTCGCACCTGACGCCTGCCGGCGCAAGACGTCTCGTGAGCCGACATTCACCCCGTCCAGGCTGCGGTCGCCAAAAAACAAATAACGTCGTCTTCAACGCAACGTTTGCCGTTCTCAATCCCAGCCTGCGAGACGCCAACTTTGCCGCGCACCTCGAACGTCGCGAGGTTGCGGAAGAGACATTGCCGCGAATGTTTTCGTCGGCATGGCGAGAGAGAACCAACAGGCTGGCAGCGAAGTAGCACCGAAGAAACGTCAGAGATGCTTACGGCGCATCCAACAATGAAGGAGTCGCTATGCGTGCTCTCTATCAAGCATTATCGGGCATTTTAGGCCTCCGGCGGCGAAATCCAATGACATTTCTGCTGTCGGAGGCACAAGAATTATGTGAATGGTTGTTGGATGCCGTGTTAGTCTAAACCGATCAATATGCTCGATTGGTCCGCCTGCCGCCTTATTTGTTGCCGCCTGATTGTCATACGCATGCAGCCGTTAGACGATTGGGTTCAAATGACCTGCAATCACGTGCGCACGAACTACGGCTCTGATGAATCGACCACGACGAGGGTTTCGCCAGCCAGCGGAGTTGGCCTTGCATTGCGCGGTAGGATCGCGCGAAAGGCGATATCGTCGATAGCGGCCTGCTCATAATCAACATCTAATATACCGTGGCGGTCGATGAATTTGTTCATATCCGCGGGCACCCGGATGCATCCTTCGGAGGCGGGACGGCCGATCCGATGCGCGAGATAGGTGGGATCGGTCGAGTGCATCAGCAGACGGATCTGACCGGTTTCGCCATTTGCGAGCCAGCCCTTGCGCGCCCACTGCCATCCGAAATCCCATACCCGCATGCCCTTTAAACCTAAGCCGCGAATATGGTTCTCATTGAACGTGCCCTGCGCGCGATAATCGAGAATGGAATCAGTGTGCAGAAAAACACCTGTTGGCGTGATGTAATAGAGGCGGCGGTTCGGCTGACCGGTCGAGACATGCGTACCGCCGAGGACGATCCACGGTCCATCCGGCTGCGCGACAATCAACGTGAGGGCCTGGACGTGCGGGTTGCGATCAACGGCGACTAGCAGCTGAGCACGTCGAATCTCCTTACCCTTTTCCGTAAGCATCTGGCGTACCATGCTGATCCACTGGCGTTGTTGCGTTTGCGTCGGTCGCAGAAGGCCCTGCACCTCCCGGTGCAGTGCGGTGCGCAGTCGGATCGCCTCAACGATCGTGGCCCCGGGATCGAGGCTGGGCAGCATCCGGGCTCTCGCTCTGCCAGTGCTCTCGGAAGCAGAGGACCCCTTTGCAGATTCGGAGGTCCGTCCGGATTGGACCGTCTGATGGTTGACAATCGGCCTCTGCTGCAAATCGCTGCATCCGGAAATGCCAACAACAACCGTCAACAACGCATAAACGCTGCCTAAAATCCGGGGGGCGCATCGAACTGGTGTCGCCACCTTGGTGAAATATTTCACGGCAATTTGCAGAGATTGCAACATCTCTGGCGCAGACCTCAGAAGACTTCGGCAGTTGTCAGTTAAGGATTGTGTGTCCTGTTTGCCACCCTGGGCCCCACCCTTTCGGTCAGGAGCGCATTCTTCCCAAGCAGGGATTCGGTTCCCGCTGTCGCGCTACCGAAATTCGGAGAGCAGCGCTCATTCGTCCATTTGCTTGCGGTTAATGTGAGACGATGTGGTGCGGAGGAGTTATAAAATATGAGCAGCTCTTTGGGACAATCGGGGGCCACGCGACGCCAAGCTCCCGGCGGGGCAAGGCTGTCCTTGGTGCGGCCGTCTCGCATCGGCGGCTGACCTTGCCGCAACGTGCGCGCACGACAATCTCCGGTTTCTGAGATCAAAGCCGGGGAGCTTCTCGCATTCACGACACCAGCCCGGATCGTGTCGCAATCAGAACGCCCTCATTTCCCTTGATGTGTCGGTCTCATGATTTTCGGCAACCTGACAATGGCGATCGGGCCCTGTGCGCCGCGCAACGACTGAACCGGTGTTGGCTCGGCCAGCTTGCGCGGCGCGTTGCGCCCTGGTCGGTTCGGCGCCGGCCGGTTTGCACCGTGTTGCCGGCATCGGCAGTGGGAGTTCGGATGGCCCTGATCGAGAGATTGCTAAGGCGCAAAGATCCGTCACCGCGGCTGGCGGCGCTGATATCCTCCTATCCACGGCCCGGACGCGACAGAACGGCAGCGCTGGCCCGCAGTGGCCAGCCGCCCGCCGCACGCAATGAGATGCGTGCCGTCAGAGGACGCGAACCGTCCTGCGCATTGCCGAAGTGATAGTAGTGGTAATATGTCAGAAGCCCATAGTAATCCCGGCATAACTACGTCAGGCAATTGAGCGAACATGCGCACAGACGCGCAGGTGTAGTCAGAGAATCCCCTGAATTGAATTTCAGTTTGTGCGCGCCTTAGAGTGACTGACCGATAAAGGTCGCATCGCCTCGCCTCGCGTCGAACGACGCCAATTTTACAATAAAATCAGGGAGAGCGCTTCATGTCGATTGCCACAGCGAACGTGCATCAGGTACCTTGGTGGAAGGAGCCAACCAAAGATCAATGGCTGGCATGGGTCGCCGCCTGGCTCGGGTGGACGCTCGATGCGTTCGACTTCACCATTTTCCTGCTGCTCATGGTGCCGATTTCCAAGGACTTCGGCGTTCCACTGACCGAAGTCGCTGTAGTCTTTACACTGACATTGTGGATGCGACTGGTCGGCGCGACAGCCTCTGGTTGGTTCGCCGACCGGATCGGCCGCAAGAAGCCTTTGATGATCTCGATTGCCTGGTTTTCGGTGTGCAACCTGTTCGCAGGTCTCGCACCAAATTTCATGATGCTGTTGCTGTTCCGCACCGCCTTGGGCATCGGCATGGGCGCGGAATGGCCTGCCGGCGCCGCACTGGCGATGGAAACATGGCCGCAGCGCTCGCGCGGCTTCATGGGCTCGGTGCTGCAGGGCTCCTGGGGCCTTGGAGCGCTGCTTTCCAGCGCCGCTTACGCTTTGCTCTTTGATTCGATCGGCTGGCGGGGCCTGTTACTGATCGGCGTGCTGCCCGCGTTACTGATCGTCTATATCCGGATATACGTCAAAGAGCCCGCGATTTGGGTCGAGAACCGGCGCAGGCAGCGCCTTGAGAACCGTGAGTTCCGTGCGCCGCTGATCAGCATTTTCAAGCGAGGCGTGCTCGCCAATACCCTCACGGCATGCTGGATGATGGCCAGCGCTTTCGTGGTCGGATACTCGGTCGGCGGCATGTTCCCCTCGTACCTGCAGAAGGACCTCGGCCTTCCCACCGGTTACGTGGCGCTTCCAATCATGCTGCAAAGCCTGATGTTTTTCATCTCCGCGATGCTTTGGGGTTGGTTTGCCGACCGTTATGGACGCCGGCCGACGCTCATCATCATCGCTCTCGTAACAATCCCGATCACGCCGCTCTATCTGCTCACCACCAACTACGCGATGATCGTTATCTTCTTTACTTTGCAGGGCTTCTTCGGTGGCGGCGGCATGCATACGCAATGGCCACACTATTTGTCCGAACGCTTCCCGACCGAGGTACGTGCGACAGCCACCGGCTTCTGCTATCATCAGGGAGCGATTTTCGGCGGTTTGGTGGGGCCGGTCCTGGCCTACTTCGCGACCAGCTGGCATATGGGATTCGCGATACCGATGCTGATCGGCACGACCGTCGCGTCCATCTCGGTCTGCATCGCGATGCTGTTCAGCCCCGAAACAAAGGGCACGGAGATTGTTTCAGAAATCCAACTGGCGTGATGGGCCATGCTGCTGCATCCACTATCCAACGGTCGCGACAGCCGGGGCATGTAGCGACGGAAATGCCTCGCCGGCTATGCTACGTCTTGTGCTGTTCGGCCGCTGGTTCGGTGCGGCAGACTTGTTCTGTGACCGGGCGATGATCGTGAATGATTGACCGGAACACCTCGGGCGCGACGCACTGATAGTCGCGGCCGATCAAAGGCCCGGTGCGAGCGACCGGCGATCATAGGATGTCGCGATGGTACGCCTTGGTCTCACCGCGGACGTGGCGGCTTGCTTGCGGAACTATCTTAATGCACCGCCCGACAATGAGTTCTTTGCACCGATCGGGTTCGACGGCATCGAGCGTCGCGCCGGCCGGTTCGTTGCAGGCGACGGTGATCGACGCAAGGATGTCATCGAGCCGTAGACCGCGGGAGTGAACTGTGGCGTCGGGGGCGCCGGTCCGCTCCCGCTACTCCGCTGCCTCCGCGCGTGGCTCCGCTACCCGCCGCACCCGCACCCGCCGGATCCGTCGCGGGTCTGCATCCAGTACGCGGAACTCTAATCCTGCGGGGTGACTGACGACCTCCCCTTTCGCCGGCACGCGTCCGGCCAGCGTGAACACGAGGCCGCCCACCGTGTGGATGTCCGAGTCGCGTTCGTCCTCGCACAACACCGGCCCCAGCTTCTCCTCGAACTCCTCCACCGACATGCGTGCGTCCATATCAAGCGACCCGTCAGGCCGCTCTGTCACCATGGGGGCAGCCGGGTCGTCATGCTCATCGGCTATGTCGCCGGTGATCGTCTCCACCAGGTCCTCGATTGTCACCAGCCCGTCGATGCCGCCGTATTCGTCGATCACC
>Ga0123356_10001769_pt1 | contig 23565 bp, 21 predicted proteins | sample TergutEmb28metaG_2_FD_92546 | JGI IMG/M metagenome (GOLD analysis project Ga0123356, IMG submission 92546) | Embiratermes neotenicus P3 segment gut microbial communities from Petit-Saut dam, French Guiana - Emb289 P3 | ecosystem: Host-associated > Arthropoda: Insects > Digestive system > Gut ...
TACTTCTTATCGGTCCTATGCTGGAAGAAAACTACGGCTCAACTCCGCTTTTAGTAATGATTGTTATTACCGCTCTTGTTACCGGCATTTTGAACGTTCTGTTTTTCCGCAGTTTTCTTTTAGGAGCTTCCGGTGTAGTATTCATGATGATACTTTTATCGTCGTTCACAAATTTTTCACACGGCGAAATCCCCCTAACGTTTATACTTGTGTTAATCTTATATATGGGAGTACAGCTTATCGATTCTTTCAAGGATAATAATATTTCTCAATTTGCGCATATTGTCGGCGGCTTGTGCGGAAGTTTTTTTGGTTTTTTGCGAATGTCAGAAAAAAAAGGAGGCTATAGATGATAAAAGAATTTTTGCACTTTGATACAATGAGGGATAATACCATCAAACTTGCACATCGAATTTACAGCGAAGGATTCATCCCCGATGTAATCTATGTATCTCTGCGCGGCGGCGCGTATCTTGCCAATATCATCAGTGAATATTTTAAAATTGTCCATAAAGGAGAACGTCCTGTATACTATGCGGCAGTAGTTGCACGTTCCTACTCCGATGTTGCGACATCAGGTCAAATTAAGGTTGACGGCTGGACATATTCACCTGAGCATCTGCGTGTTGGGGATAAAGTTCTCCTGATAGACGACATTTTTGATACAGGCAGAACGATAAATCATCTTGCGCAAATAATTCTGGACATGGGTATCCCACGTAAAGACCTGAAAATTGCAGTTCACGATTACAAATATTTTACGGATAAAGAAGTACAGCTTCCATTTCAGCCTGATTATTGGTGCAGAAAACATGAAGCTTCTATCCACGATGAAAGCACCTGGATACATTACATGAGCCATGAATTGGTAGGACTTACAGAAGCAGAACTGGAAGAAAACTATTACAAACGTGATCCGGAATTGCGGAAAGCTTTAGATATCATTGTAAAAAAGAAATGATAATTTGCGGAATTGACGAGGCAGGAAGAGGGCCGTTAGCAGGCCCTGTTTGTGCTGCTGCGGTTATTTTAAATGAAGATTTTCCTTTTAGCATCCTAAATGATTCAAAAAAACTAACTTCCCATGATCGCAACAAAATACAAATTCTTATCTGCGAAAAATCGCTAACCTGGGGCATTGGCTGGGCATCGCACACAGAAATTGACAATATCAACATTTTGCAGGCAAGCCTTTTGGCAATGAAACGCGCTTTTGAAGATATGCTGGAAAGAGGTGCTCAAAAACAATATTTCCCATTAGGCAAAAACATTTCTGCGATTATAGACGGGAAACAAATTCCTGACATCTGCATTCCGTGTACTGCCATGGTAAAAGCAGACGCAAAAGTCCCGCAAGTAATGGCGGCATCCATCCTTGCAAAAACAGCGCGTGACAGCTACATGGACGAAATGGCGCAGTTTTATCCGTTGTACGGCTACGAAAAACACAAAGGTTATCCCACCAAAGCGCACCGCCAGGCAGTTTTACAATATGGGCCTTCGCCGATACAAAGGTTGAGTTTTAAGGTACGGGTCTGAAAAGTATATCAAAAGTTTTTCCAGAGAAACCACTAATATTCTATTGGCCATACCTGTATACCAGCATTGTTAATTATTATTGCATCACTACCAGTTCGCCAAAATGAATTCCAAGTTAAGTCAGCATGAGCTAAGGTGGAAAATGGAATTTGTATTACTTGCTCGGAAGTCCACCCGAAGAAAGCCATACTCCCCACATACATACCTAAGCGGACTGTTATACTAGTAATATTGGTGCAGCCATGGAATGCACCACTACCAATGTGAGTAACACTTTCAGGGATTGTTACGCTTGTAATAACAGAATTTTCAATGAAACCCATAACTCTTATATGGGTTACAGGTCGCCCATTATGTGTCGCTGGTATTACTATTGCAGCAACATTTATTGCTGTGCCTTGAGAAACTTCATACGCTGTATTGTCTTCAATCGGGGTAAATTCCAGTCCCGGCGTTGCAGACGGCGCATTGTTGTTTTGGGTGGTAGTGGCAGGGGTGTCTTCCTTACAGCATGTAAATGTAATAACAAACAAAATTATAGAGATTAGTGCGAGTAAATTAAAACATATTTTAACTACGCAGTGGTATTGTCTTTTTTTTGTCATGCTTTCACTCCTTTTATCAATATTTTTTTTCAGCACAAATGGTAATAACATCAAGTATATACCTAAATAGACATAATATACGCATAATAATTCTATACAGACATACATGTCAAGTGTTTTTATGTCCATTTAGATATATTTCTAGCTGTTTTCTTCTAAAATAAGTGTAGATATGAATGATGATGCGTCTGTTTTCTGGGAAAACGTCAAAAAAGAGATAAAATCACAAAATACCACTCACGAGTGGGTAGCGAAAAATTCAGGTATCAGTTTTAATACATTTCAGGGCTGGATTTCAAAAGGTATATATCCAAGGCTCAATGAAGCGATACGTATTGCGGTTTTACTCAATACATCAGTTGAATATCTTGCCAGTGGAGCAGTCCAAAATAATAATAAACCAATAGAAATCATTTGCCAGCGTCTACCTCAAATCCAGGAACATTTGGACTCAATAAAAGAAGCCGTAAAAAACCTTTAATTTCTACACATGAGCCTGTTCCAAAACCTTTGTTTTTAAAACATTACATATAACCATCAATGATACACAACTTAGATTAATCAGAAATGTATGCCCAATATATATTTTTTGAATGCAACGTGGCATGGGCGCTCAGAAAAAACATTTTTTGCCGCCCACAGAAGCCGCTAAAGCGTCTTCTGCTTTTACTGTGACTGTTACTTTTATTGGGGCTACGGCGCTAAACTTTTTTTAATAGCCGCCCTACGGGCGCTTTTTATTGCCGTCCCTGCGGAGGAGACCAGCGAAGCGACAGGCTCCGGAGCAGGCTCTTCGCAAAAGTTTTTTATGAGCGCAGCTTGACACGTTGCATATTAAAATAACATCTTTAGGCATACATTTCTGCCTTTTCTGGAGTTTTGGAACAAGCACAATTGACCATTTTCCCATTTTTCCCTACCCTGTAAACATGGCATTTACTTTTTTCAACACTCTTGGCCGCGAAAAACAGCTTTTCAAACCGCTGCAGGAGGAAAAAGCCGGCAGCAAAGTTACCGTGGGTTTTTATGGATGCGGTCCGACTGTTTACAACTATGCGCATATCGGGAATTTACGCGCCTATGTTCATCACGACATATTAGTCCGCTCTTTGCGCCGTGTTGGCTTCAATGTAAATCATATAATGAATATTACCGATGTAGGCCATCTTACAGACGATAGCGATGACGGCGAAGATAAAATGGTAAAAACTGCAGAAGAACGGGGCAAAAGCGTTCTGGAAATTGCGGATTTTTATACAAAGGCATTTTTTAATGATACAGACAGAATGAATATTACGCGGCCTACGACAGTATGCAAAGCAACGGAACATATAAACGAAATGATCGATTTAATTCAAAGAATAGAAAAAAACGGCTTTACCTATTTTGCGGGCGGAAATCTTTATTTCGATATTTCGAAATTTCCTTCCTATGGTGAACTTGCCATGCTGAGGCTCGACGAACAGAAAGCCAATACACGTTTAGAAAAAGATGAAAATAAGCGCAATCAGAATGATTTTGTACTTTGGTTTACTAAAAGCAAATTTGAGAATCAGGCTCTTGTTTGGGACAGTCCGTGGGGACGTGGTTATCCCGGCTGGCACATTGAATGTTCGGCAATGAGTATGAAATATCTGGGCGAAAAGTTTGATATTCACGCAGGAGGCATAGACCATATTCCCATTCATCACACCAACGAAATTGCGCAAACTGAAGCCGCAACAGGGCAAAAACCCTGGGTTTCTTACTGGCTCCATAACGAATTCCTTGTAATGGACAAAGGGAAAATGTCCAAATCGGCGGGCGGTTTCCTTACCCTGCAAAAGCTTGTGGACGAGGGCTTTGATCCGCTGGATTACCGCTATTTTCTCCTTGGCGGTCACTATCGCAGCCAGCTTCAATTTTCTTTTGAAAGCCTGAAAGGCGCTAAAAATTCACGGAAATCGTTAAATGATAAGGTCCGTGGATTAGGGAATAGGGCTCAAGATATAGGGGACAGTAAACAGGATATTGCCAAATATATTGAAGGTTTTAATAAAGCGATTGAAGATGACCTTAATACTCCTCGTGCCTTGGCAGAACTTTGGGGGCTTTTAAGGGAAGGACCTGCTACAAAAGAGGCTTTGGAGGCTGTTTTTGACATGGACAGGGTACTGGGATTAGGGCTTGAAGACGCGCTAAAAGGCGAAAATGATGGCAAAACCTGTGAAAATGAAGAATTTGTCCGTGAAATTGAAGAATTAATAATAAAACGCGCAGAAGCAAAAAAAGCAAAGGATTTTGCCGCTGCCGATAGTATAAGACAAAACCTCAAAAATCGGGGTATACTACTGGAAGACGGCCCTGCCGGGACTATTTGGCGCCAAGAATAATGCGGTCAGATAAGGCAAAAAATGGTGTAACAATTGGAGAAAAGGCTTGTTTAGAATAATAGAGGCACAGTTGGAAAATGAGGCAAAACCCGCAGAAAACAATGGCGAGGACACTAATAAGGGCTCTCAGATTGAATTTAACAGGGAATTTAACCGCCTGTATGATTCAGCCTTTCCAATTCTGTTCAGGGTAGCTTTCAGGGTTACAAACAGCAAAGAAGCGGCAGAAGATCTTTGCCAGGAAAGTTTCTTTCGTTTATACGAAAAAAACATGGTATTTCCAAACCCCGAAGAAGCAAAGTATTGGCTGATTCGTGTGGTAAAAAATGCTTCGTTAAATTATGCGAAGCGCAAGGATCGGGAACGCAAGGCGTATCAACGCGCCTTTAGGGAAGAGCACAGGCAGGAGGAAACCGGAGAGGGATTACTTGTTAAAAAAGAAACAAGCGAGGAAGTTCAAAACGCCCTTGACAAACTGCCGGAGAATTTACGTATGGTATTGATATTAAAAGAATATGCTGAGATGAACTACAAAGAAATTGGCAGAGTTCTTGGCATTAGCGAAGGAAATGTTAAAGTACGGGTATTCAGAGCCCGAGAGCGGCTTGCCGCAATAATACAAGGTGGTACAAATGTGTCCTGATTCACAACTTCTTTCAGTTTATTTTGACGGAGAACTACCCTCTCCCTGGAAAGAAAAAATGGAAAGCCATTTAAAGGAATGTCCCGCTTGCATGGAAAAGCTGAATAGTTTTAAGCAGCTTACCTGCAAAAAAGATATTGATGAAGAACAAAAAATGATGGAAGCTGCAAAAGACAGGGTTTGGCAAAAACTGCAATCCAGAAGACGCTTCCAGGTACATAGCGGAGATATTCGCCGTTCAGACCTTTGGCAGCGCAGGTTCTCAATACCACTGCCGATAGCAGCGGCTGCAGCTCTTGTCATCATGCTGATGACTGCAATATTTCTTCGCGGCGGTCCGGGCATCAATGACGGATTTGCCAGCCAGCCGCTAAATTCTGCTGAAGGGGCAAATTTTTTAATTGCTGCAGAAGAAGTACCCAGTATTATGCCCGCTACTGACCTAGACAGTGTTCTTCAATTTTTAGCTTCTGAGGGCGCAGAAATTATCATCCTTACATTACCGGAAAACAGAAACTTTTCCAGAACAGGCGAACCTGCAATAATCAGGGCTGCTGATTATCATCGAGACAGGAGATATCCGTAAAATGATCCGCTCCATATGCCTTGTCAGCCTTTTATTTGTGTTTATTGCAAACATTTCAATCGGTGCCCAGGAGCAGGAGCAGCGATCGGGACAACGACCTACCAGCACCAGAACGCCTCCGGAAGTTAGAAGACAATCCCTGATAATGGAAATCAATACAAGAGTATTGTCAGAAGCACAAAATGTACGGTGGACTCAGGCTGAAAGTAGAATTGCAATTCCCGGCAATCCTGTAGCTATCAGGATGGTTGGCACAAATATAATTATGGTGTTACAATTTACACCTATTATTCGCCGCGAGGGTCATATCCTTGTAGCGCAAAGTCAGATTTGGATTGAAAGCCCTGGCGGAGACCTAAACTATTATACTTCAGTTCAAACTATTCCCATGGATATTAACGAACCGATTCATTTTTTTCCGTTAGGTACAGAAGCAGATCCATCTATAGAGATAATATTGACAGTAAATACTTACTCTCGCAATGACAACTAAGGTTTTCTCGTTCACTGTATTGGCAATAATTTTGCTAACATTTTTTCTCTCCTGCAGACCAGGAGCTCCTGTTATTATGTCTATCGATCCAAAAATCGGCAGAATGGGAGAAGTTATCACCCTTACCGGAAGTAATTTTGGTGTTTCACGCGATAACTCTTCCTTTGTAACTATTGCCGGTATATCTCCCACCAATGCATCTTATCATTTATGGCAAGATAATATTATTATGGTCAGAGTTCCCGAATTGGGAGAATCAGGACTGGTTCATGTACATACAAGAGGAAAAAAAAGCAATGGCGTTCTATTTTCAAATTCCGCTTCTGTACCAAGACCTGTGGATGGTGAAGAATTGGGGCTTGAACCCAGGATTATTTCTGTAAACCCACAGACGGGCATACCGGGTTCGCTTATAACCATTACCGGAAGAAATTTTGGCGTATCACGTGAAAACTCATTGCAAGCAATGTCGCCGCAAGCGGCGTTTGGTGTGTTTTTTTCCTGGGATTTTGAACAAGGTTCATTTAATCCATTTATTGTAAGAGAGCCGGAGTTTGTAGAAGTATCAGATTTTGAATTGGGTTATGAATCATGGAACGCGAGAGAGATACGTATCCGTATTCCTGATGGAGCTGTCAGCGGAAATATTGAAGTAAGAACGCCTCATGGCAGCTCACGGCCGTTTTCCTTCGATGTTTCAGGCAGGACTGGCCAAAAAAAATTCAGGGATAAACGTATTTACACAATATCATATTCGGTTGATATAAGGGTTCTTGAAGCAACAAGTCCAAACACACTATACCTATGGGTACCTATGCCAATAACTTCCCCTTCTCAGAGGAATGTCCGCCAGCTTTCCAGCAATACTGACCCATTTATAGAAAACCATCGCGGAGTGACTCTTTTTAAACTTGATAACCTTGATACAGACGTTAACTTTTCCATTAATCAATCTTTCCGGCTTGAGGTCTATGCAGTGGAAACTGAAATAGGATCTCTGCTTGCCAGGCAGGAAACAACACCGCTTTCTTCAGCATATACCCAAAGTACAACATTAATCCCAGGCAATAATCAACAAATCAGAACCACTGTTAATTCAATTATTGGCAGAGAACAAAATCACTTTCTCAGGGCAAAAGCATTATATGACTGGATTATTGCTAATATACAGATAGTTGAAACCCTTCCCTCTTCCAGCCTTGTCACTGCGCTGGAACAAAGACAGGCAGACCCCGGTGCGGCTGCCCTTCTTTTTACCACAATGGCGCGTGCTGCAGGGATTCCATGTGTTCCTGTTGCAGGCGTATTAATAGACCAAAACGGTCAGACATTTCGCCATTATTGGGCAGAGTTTTGGATCGATGGTTTTGGCTGGATTCCTGTAGATCCTGCAATGGGCGCAGGAATACCGTTTGTTTTAAATCCCGATCAAGATACTGTTAATTTTTATTTTGGTAATATGGACAACCAGAGAATAGCTTTTTCCCGTGGTGAAATCTCTCTTTCTCAAATGGAAAACCGCGGCAGAGTGGTTTCACATTCACAATCATTTTCCCTGCAAAACATCTGGGAAGAAGCTGCAGGCGGACTTGAGTCATATTCCAGCCTTTGGGGTGATATAATAATAACTGGAATATATCAATAAAGGAGTAAAAGATGGTAACGGTCATTTCATTGGGCGGCTCGATTGTTGCACCGGGTAAAGTTGATGTAGATTTTTTAAAAAGTTTTGTAAGCCTGATTCGTTCATTTATTGAAGCAGATTCCAATAGGCGTTTTATATTTGTTGTAGGCGGAGGCGGCCCTGCACGAAGCTGGCAAAATGCATACCGGGCAATTTCTACGGACAGCGTAAAAAATGATGAAGCCGACTGGATAGGAATAATGGCAACGCGGCTGAATGCCCAGCTTTTAAAAGCAGTAATGGGTGAATTATGCAATCAGGGAGTTGTAACAAATCCATTAGAAGTTGACCCCCTGACAGGCCATGTACTTGTGGCCGCCGGCTGGAAACCGGGTTTTTCTACAGATTATGATGCGGTTTTGTTAGCTGAACGTTTCGGCGCGCAAATATTGTTAAATCTTTCCAACATTGAAAAAGTTTATACTGCAGATCCAAAAATTGATCCCGATGCCCGCCCTATCGACAAAATCTCATGGGATGACTTCCGCGCCATGGTCGGCGATGAATGGATTCCCGGTAAAAATGTACCATTTGATCCAATTGCCAGCCGCCATGCTCAAAAAATAGGACTAAAAGTAATCTGCGCAAGCGGAAAAGACCTTGATAACTTAAGAAAGATTCTTAATGGCGAAGACTTTATTGGGACGACGATCTGTGCAAGCTGACAGTTATTTCTGCCAATATTTTTTACCACGAACCACACGGACAGTACGAACTAAATAATTAACCCAGAGGGACTTGCGGCTAAACTTCCAGCACACGGAGTCATACAGAGGCGTTATACAAAATCTCAATCTTAACCCAGCAGTCCGAACTAATCGTGACTATTCGACGAAATTAACCCTTGTTTCAAGCGGGTGTCTAGGTGAAGCTTGCGAAACAGCATCAATGGCGGGGATTTGACCAATTCTTAATATCATAATAGCCCTGTAATTTTCGGGAGCTCCAAGTTTATGTAACAGGTTTGCGTTCAGGTTTTGCACAGGGTTCATATACATCCTGGTACCTAAGCCGAGCGCCTGAGCTGTAAGGAACATATTTTGCATAGCCAGAGCATTATCAAAGGCGATAATATCCTGAGAAAATCTTGATTGACTTGGACCTAATCCCACTATTAGAATATTTCCATCGTGAACATTTGGCATAATCTCACCGATAAGCTCTTTGTTTCTGATAACTGTAAAATGCCAATGTTGTTGATTCCCGGCACTTCCAGCCTGACGTCCAGCCAAAAGTATCTGCCGAATCATCTCATCGCTTACATGACCTGTTGTAAAGTTACGATGTGAGAATGAGCCTGAGATGAACTCTACAATATCATCTGCTCTTTCATGCTTTGTACTGACAAATAGTATTAAAGCTAATGAAACCGTTAATATGATTATAATAAATTTTTTCATTATTGCACTCCTTATACAAATTTACTGTTTATCTTATCTTTAGCATCGGTTTACGTCAAGCATCTCTGCATAATGCAGAAATACATTATGCGGCTGGCACGCAAACTATCTCTTAACTTTTATCTTAATATCTCCCAATATTACATTTCCTCTGATAACCAGCTTTTTTTGACTGCTTTTGTTATGCAAATTATCTGCTATTTTTATATCAGCAAGTACCGGGAAAGTTTTATTTATAACATTAACATCTTCCGGTACATAAATAACCATATCTCCCAGTAAAACCATTACATTTAATACAGTTTTATCTTTAACCAAATCCTCTTCATTAATGATTATTTTATGCTCCCCCAAAATAGTTGTAAAGTTTCCGCCAGCAATCGGACCTGTTGTTTTTCTGGAAGACAATACCGTTAAATTATTTTGACGCATTTTTGCATACATTTTTTTGTTATCATCATTCAGACTATTAATTTTTGTTTCCGGCAAGTCGTGTTCTTTTATTATTTTTTCGAATATTTTTAGTTCTTTTTCCGTTTCAATATCCTGACTGTATTTTATCAGCCTTTCATATTCTTCCAGCGAAATAACATTCAGGGAATATTGCGTGGATAATTTTTCTGTAAGTTTTTCTTTTCTTTCTTCAACTGTATATTGTACCGGCGTCAACTGTCCCATTTTTTCTCCGCTGTAACTTTAACTTCCATTACTCTTTGCTTTATAACCTTTATTACCTTAATTGTCAAATAATGCCATGTAAGAGATTCACCTGTGCGCGGCAGTCTGCCGAGACTCTCCATTATCCAGTTTGCGATAGTTGTGTCGGGTGCTTCTTCCATGTCATGACTATGCGCATTTTCACCCATGACAGCTTTTACAATATCTCCAAAATTTACGCTGCCAAACACCGTAAAGCTGCCATCGCTGTTTTTCTTGACAGGTTCTACTACCTCGTCATGTTCATCCCATATTTCACCGACAAGCTCTTCTACAATATCTTCTATGGTAACAATTCCCAGAGTACCGCCGTGTTCGTCCACTATTACCGCAAGATGCGCCTGTTTTTCCTGTAATGTCCGCAAAAGTTTTGCTGCCTTAATCGTCTTTGTAACAAAAACCACAGGTTTGATAATTTGTGCGGGGGTTTTTAAACCTTTCATTACTTCAAGATAAAAATCCTTTAGTAAAATAATGCCAGTTATATTATCGATTGTGTCCTGAAAAACAGGCAGCCGCGAAAAACCCGTTTCAATAAATTTTTTATCGATTTCTTCGACAGCAGCGGTTATGGACACAGCGGCAACATCAATACGCGGAGTAAAAATTCCGGAAACCTTCAGATCATCAAATCCGATTACCTGACGGATCATATGTTCTTCTTCTATATTGATGGCTCCTTCCTGTCTTACTTCTTCCACAAATGTCAAAAGTTCATCTTCTGTGGTTGAACGATCATTCCTGACGGGGAAAATTTTCATAAGGAATTTTTTCCAAACGCTCATTAATACATTAATGGGCGTAAGTACAAAAACAAAAAATCGCAAAAGAGGCGCATTTCTAAGGGCAGTTAATTCCGGCGTTTCCTTTGCCAGTGTTTTTGGAGAAATATCGCCAAAAACCAAAAGTAGTATCGTCATAACCAGGGTGGCAATACCTACGCCCTTTGCTCCAAACAGACCGATAAAAAGCGCCGTTGCCAGCGCGGAGGCTGATATGTTTACAAGATTGTTGCCGATTAATACCGTCGAAAGAATTTTGTCAAAAACTTCAAGCATTTTAAGCGCAAGCCGCGCCCTTTTGCTTTTTTCCGCAAGGGTTTTAAGCTTGATCCGGTTTAAAGAAGAAAAAGCCATTTCGCATGCGGAAAAAAAGGCAGAAAAACACAGTAAAACAAAAAGGGCAGCCGCAAGAATAATATAATACGAGGCAGCTTCCGGCTGGAAATTTGTAGTTAACGTTGAGTCATCCATACTAAAAGGCGCCGATCAGAATTGAACTGATGCATCGCGGTTTTGCAGACCGCTCCCTTACCGCTTGGGTACGGCGCCAAATACAGATTTAACGATAAATGAAAGGGCAGCTTAAGTCAAGGTATCATTACCGGCAAATCAATGTACATTGCGGCCTCTTGCAGGAAAGACCTCTTGATTATTATTTATTCAACCTTTACTTTCATAAATATATGAAGATAATTCAATTAGTAAAATCAGGGCTCTTTTTATACGAGTTTATCAGGTTCCTGGTTTATATATTTTTATTAATTTTGCATCGTGATGAACCATATATTCTGTTTAAATTGGTTCTTGTCTCACCGGCGGTTTTGTTTGTATTGATGGCTTTATTTATATGGCTGGACTCTCATCGTTACAGGGCATATTTGCCTCTTTTCATAGCAGGAAAGTGTTTCAGTATTTTCATTTTATTAGGCTGGTCAATTTTTTCCGAACAGGTTACAATGATAGGGATGTTTTACAACGCTGCAATTTTCACAGCAAATTTTGTTGCAAATGCCGAAATCTTTTTAAAAAGCGGTGATTTTTTTGCTCTGGCTGCTGCCCTATTGATTATAAAAGATGTTAATAAGCAATAAATATAGATAACTGTGGAGGAAAGATAATGCGAGTTATTCCAATTGCAAGTGGAAAAGGCGGAGTAGGGAAATCTCTTGTTGCGGCAAATTTGGCTATTTCCTTTGCGCAGGCAGGGCAAAGGGTTATTTTAGCAGACCTGGATCTTGGGGCTTCCAATCTGCATCTGGTTCTGGGACACCGTGCGCCTAAAATGGGTATCGGAACATACCTTAACAATACTAAATCCAGTTTTACAGATGTAATTTCCGAAACCGATGTACGCGGCTTGCGCTTTATTCCCGGCGATAATGAAATCCCCGGAACTGCAAATCTGTCCGCCTCTCAGCGTAAAACTCTGGTAAAAAAACTTCTAACACTTAATGAAGATGCGGATATTCTTATTCTAGATTTGGGCGCAGGAACACATCAATCTATCTTGGATTTCTTTCTGCTTTCCAATCAGGGCATTATTGTTACTACTCCGGCGGTAACTGCGGTGTTAAATGCATATATATTCCTTAAAAACACAGTGTTCCGCTTGATGTTCAGCTCCTGCAGCAAGGGCTCCCCTGCCCGCGCTTACATCGAAAAGATTCGCAAAGACGGCGCCGGTCATTCAAGGCTTTACATTCCAAAAATGCTGCCGGAAATAAAAAAAATTGATCCTGATTCCCATGAAAAATTTATAGACCGCCTTAATTCACTTCGCCCGCGGCTTATTATGAATCTTGTTGATGAACCCAAAAATGCAGACGTTGCAATGAAAATACGCCGTTCCTGCGAAGAATATCTCGACCTAAAAATCGAACACATGGGAATAATCTACCGCGATATGATTCAGGATACTGCGCTTTCATCAAGAATTCCTATTATTCTTTACAAACCGCAGTCGGTTTTATCTCAGGCAATTTACCGTATTGCCGACAAGATTTTGGAAACACCGGAAGATAATTTTACACCCAACGACAAACAAATAGATGATAGTTTTCAGGAAGCTGAACTAGAAGCAGAAATTGATTTCGACACCAAGATGGAATATGTTGAAGATTTGCTTCATTCAGGCGCAATGAATCAAGGCGATTTAATTGAAACAGTCAAATCCCAACAGCTGGAAATTTCCAAACTTAAAAAAGAAAATAGTTTTATTAAGTTAAAGCTAACCAATGCCATGCAGCAGGGTTTCAAGGTTTAATATGCCGTTCTTAGCAATCAATTATCCCTCGTGGATAAGCCCGGAAATAATTCCAGGCTTGCCAATTCGCTGGTACGGCTTGATGTACATTTTTGCCTTTGCCACAGCTTATTTTGTATATCGCAGGCAAGTAAAAGAACGGCGTTTTCCAATGTCAGAAGACAGCCTAACAAGTTTGTTCTTTTGGGGAATAACCGGGCTGCTTTTGGGAGCCAGACTTTTTTCTACTTTGATCTACCATGGCGACAGTACATATTGGCTGAAACCCTGGTTAATATTCTGGCCATTTAATGAATACGGACAATTTACCGGTCTTCAGGGAATGAGTTACCACGGCGGCGCATTTGGCGGGCTTCTTGCTGTTATCCTTTTTGCAAAGATAAAAAAATTCAATTTCCGGGAAATCGGCGATATGTTCGCGGCTGCAATTCCATTAGGTTTTACTTTTGGACGGCTGGGAAATTTCTTTAATGCTGAACTTTACGGCAGGGCAACTACAGTCCCATGGGGAATGATTTTTCCGGATGCAGGAAATTTCGCGCGTCATCCTTCTCAATTATATCAGGCGTTTTTTGAAGGTATCGTTTTATGGTTTATTATATGGTTCTTTAGAAACCGCAAACCTTTCAAAGGTTTTTTGGTAGGATTGTACTTCCTCGGCTACGGTCTTATCCGCTTCATAATAGAATATTTCCGCGAGCCGGATGCACATCTGGGTTTTCCTTTATTCAATTTTACTACAGGGCAAATTCTTTGCGTTTTCATGATCTTATTCGGCATTATCTGGCTTATTATCACATCACGTTTGCCCGACAGAGAACCTGTCCGGGTTTACAGCGAAGAAGAGCAGAAGCAGGCTGAAATGGAAGATGCCGCTAAAGAACGCAATAAACGCCGCAAACTGCGCAAAAAATTAAAATAACTACTCCGCGTTCGCTACGTGAGATCTTCTTAAGAATTCTCTCTAAGTTCGCGCAGTTCGTGCAATGTACGGAGTTTCCAGATTGCTTTTTCCTGAATTTGACGTACACGCTCGCGGGTGATACCTAAATATTTTCCTGTTTCTTCCAGAGTAAGCGGGTTTTCTCCCGTAAGGCCAAAACGAAGCTGGATTATTTTCATTTCTCTTTCAGATAACTGAGAAAGGATTCCGCCCATGGTTTCCTGTAAGGTCATGGAAAAAACCATTTCAAAAGGTTCTGCTCTTGTATCATCTTTTATTAAATCGGCAAGGCGGGTCAGATTTCCGTCGTCTACGATAGTATCAAGGCTTGTTGTTTCCTGTGACAGTTTCACTATTTCTTTGACTTTGGAAACAGGAACGCCAAGATATTCAGAAAGTTCTTCTTCGCTTGGATCCCGGCCCAAGTCCAGTGTAAGCTGCTTGGCTACATAATAGCATTTCTTAATCGTATTGAGCATATGAATGGGTATGCGTATTATGCGTCCCTTGTCGGCAATACTCTTGATAATCGCCTGCCTGATCCACCATGTACCGTAAGTAGAAAAACGGCAGCCTCTTGTATAATCAAAACGTTCAACCGCTTCGATAAGACCGATATTTCCTTCGTCAATTAAATCCAAAAGAGAAAGTCCGCGGTGCTGGTAATTTTTGGCGATGGAAACAACAAGGCGTAAATTGGCATTTATCATTGTATTTTTATAACTAACAAGGGCATTGTCAAGGGCAGCTTTTTCTGCTGATTTGTCCTGGTTATTATTTTTCTTTTTTTCTGCTTCCAGTTCTTTTAACTTGGTACGCAGGCTTATAATTTTTTCGCCTATATTTTGTTCTTCCTGAAGCGTCAGAAGAGGAAATCTGGAAATTTGCCTAAAATAAAGACCCAGCGGATCGGATTCTTTCTGTGTCTTTATTCTCTTATGAGGTTTTTCCAAAAGCTTTTTTGGTTCTCTGCGGGAGCCGGAGCGTTTCTCGATTTTTTTTATTCCTAATTCCATTTTTTACCCTTATATTAAAAAATAAACTTAAGCTCTTGGAGCTAACGCCGGATCCATAGGCGTATCATTGCGAAAAACCATAAAAAATAACTGGGGTCTCTCGGAAACCGTATTGATCCCCAATTTGCCCAATTCCATTCCCGGTGTAACCCTGTCCCCTACTCTTACTGTTATAGTTTCACAGCCGCCGTACATATAATAATATCCGCCCAATGTTTCTATAATCACGACTCTGCCAAACTTTCTCCAGGGACCGGCAGAAACTACATTACCGTGTGTTAAACTTCTTACAGGTTCAAATTGTTCGCTTTCTACGACAACACCCAACTGGTCTGTCATGTATGAAATAGTTCCAGGTGTTACCGGCCAACGAAGGGCATGAAGAGTATTTTGAGCCGGTCTTGCAGGAGTACTGTTACCCGGAACATTTGGTATAACAGATACTACACTTTGTCCCGGTACCTTGATTACATCGTCCGCTTTAAGAACATAACTTGAAGAAAACCCGTTTATTTCCATTAACCTTTGCAAGGTGATCTCATGTCTTCGCGCTATGCTGTAAAGTGTGTCTCCCCTGACTGCACGGTAATTAACCAGCGTTTGTGTTGTCTGTCTATTTGATGAATCTACAGGAATAACCAGTCTTCTTCCCACAAGAAGCCTGGAAGGATCTGTGATCCCATTGACCCTCATAAGTTCATCAGCATTCACCTGATAAAACCGTGAAAGTGAAAAAATTGTATCACCGCTTCCGACTATATGGATCAATTGTTCAGGAAGGCACTCCGGTACAGACAAGAGAAAGACAAGAGCAGTTAAAAAAGTAAATTTCTGTAGATACTTCACGGCTCTTCATTATCGGCACAAATTTGGCATTTCCACAGAAAAAATAGACAAAACTGCATATTTTTTGAAAAAAAGCATAAATTTAATTGACAATTTTTTATTTTTTTACCACGAACCACACGAACATAGTAGAATATATTGAGGAAAACCAATAAATTGATTATAGATTCGGTATGAGTGAATATAAAAGACCAAGTTGGGATGAGTACTTTATGGAAGTTTGCGAAGCAATTTCCAAACGGGCAACCTGCGACCGCGGGCGTTCCGGCTGTGTAATTGCAAAAGATAAGCAGCTTCTGGTAACTGGTTATGTAGGCGCCCCAGCAGGCCTTCCGCACTGTGATGACGTGGGACATCAGTTCAAAAAAATGCTTCATGAAGACGGCAGTGTTACCACGCATTGCGTCAGAACTGTTCATGCCGAACAAAATGCCATTTGTCAGGCGGCCAAGATGGGAATCTCTATTGATGGAGCAACTCTCTATTGCCGAATGACCCCATGCAGAATTTGCGCCATGTTAATCATAAACTGTGGAATAAAGCGCGTGGTCTGTCAGCGCCGCTACCAGGACAGTGAAGACTCCATCGCAATGTTTGAAAAAGCCGGAGTTATAATCGAACATTTAAATAATGAATTAGAGAAATATTAACCTGCTTCCAGAATTATCCGGTATTTCAGATATATTTCTTCAAGCGTATTCAGAGGACCGGGGACACAGACCCTCTTGCGCAGCGTGCAGGCATCCCGCCTCTCAATAAAAAAGTCATAAATTGCTCTTGGGTCATTAACATTAACAGGTGAAAATACTGGTCTGGAATCAAGGTAAGAGCGTATTTCATCATGATTTACGGATGATACGCCGTAATGTTTCAACCTGCTTCTAACCTGTAAAATTTCTTCATAAGACAAGCCGAAAAGAAATTCTTCCAATGCCCATCTTGTTTTGTCATTGGTGGATTCTTCTTTTAGAAAATCTTCCCATTCGGTTTCTATACCCATATCAATGGAAATTCTTAATAACTCCGTATTACCGTCCATTGTTCCAAAACTGGGCGGCGCCGAATCCCTTGCAATCCAAAGAGATGAAAGAGCCATTAGATGGCGGATACTGCGCGGATCTGTCCCGCTATCCCAAAGTGCAATCAAATCATCAGCAAGCATTGATTTAGTATTATAGGAAAAACTGGGGTCATCCAGACATGAAAAATATACATCCTCCGCCATCAGGGTAAAAACCATGGAAAACGAGATATTTTTAGCCGGAATATGCAAATTATCATTTTCGACGGTTAATTTGGTAAGCAGGGAAAAAGCATGGAATTTTGCTATTAAAAAACTGCGAAGAGCCGCTACTTTTGTAGGTATTCTCAGCATATGACTTGCAGAGGAAAAGAAAAGCAAAGATTCTGTTAACTGTTGCTCATTAACGAGAATATCCCTGACATACTGAGTTTCTTTTATAGAAGGATAATCAAAAACCGCATTCCCAAGGTTACGCAGCCGCCGGAATCTTTCATGCACCAGGAAATGATCCTGGGGATTTTTTTCCTTAAGCCAATCCTCAATTTTCCCAACAAGAAGCTCTTCTTCTTCTGACAAAACTTGCGTGGAATGCGTTGGGAGCTGAACCATGATGATATTATAATACGGAAGAGAGAAATTGGCAAATTGTATTTTTATTGATTTATTACCAGTGCTGTGTTATAGTTTGATGTAGTATGTTTAGGTCGCACTGGCGGGTACCTAAAGGTACCCTTACATTGTTCATCTTTGTAGCTTTTATTGGTGCTCTTAACGTGCGGCATTATTCATCTACACCGCTAGCGCGGTGCTTGTATTAGTTAGGGGGTGCACCGGTTTCGACTGGTACGTCTTCGGGGCATAGATTGCAGATGGAGCGCCCATCTCCTGATTGGGCAAAAATTTAACTGCCAATAATGTCAGTTACGATTACGCCTTAGCTGCGTAACCGCGTGGAACTGTCCCGCCGCTCTGAGGGTCAACTTCCGCGTCGCAATCAGGGCTGGTAATATCGCCGCTTTCGGAGACGATATTGCGAGATTTTCCGGAATACGGTCAGGCCGCGCGCCGTTTAGCCAAGCCTGTCCCGACAATAAAATAAACGGCTAAATCTGTAGATGTTTATGTTTCGCGTATTGGGACGCGGGTTCGACTCCCGCCACCTCCAAGGGGTTTATGAAAAACTTAAAAGTTTTTTATAAAGAATAAAGTTATAAGACTTTGTAATGCGGAAGTCGAAACGAAGCCGCGGCCTCGAAGACACGAAAGTGTTTGAGAGGTAGACCGGCATGGGAACCGCAACCGAGCTGCAAAGCGGCGAAGGTTCCCCTCTTGCTGCCGGTTTAGCGGCGTAGACGGCCTGGAAGGAGCAAACAGGATGTTTGCGACTGGAAGGCGACTCCCGCCACCTCCAGAAATTAAAACAGTGTGTTTTAATTATGTTATTTGGAAGTATAAGGCGATTCCTTGCTGCTTTCGCGGCACTGAGTCTCCGTTTAATTAAAAAGGGGTGGAAGGAGCGTTTTTGTGGACAAAAACAAAAACAAGAGCATTTTGCTGTCAATAATGCTTTTGTCTGTTATCTTTTCGACCTGCACTAATACCGATCAAAAACATAATGAGAAATTATCTCCATTTTCTTCATATCGTGATATTCCCGGAATAACCCGCGAAGAAATAGCCGCAATCGAAAATGTACTGGCCCAAACCGATTACTTTATTTATGGAATGCTGCCGAGCACCGAAACATTTTTAGGCGCAGATGGAGAAATAGGAGGGTTCACGGCTCTTGTATGCAAATGGCTGACTGAATTATTCGGGATTCCATTTGTCCCAAGGCTGTATTTATTTCAGGATTTGATTGCAGCGCTGGGAAACGGCGAGATTGACTTTAACGGAGGACTTACACCCAACGAAGCCCGCCGTTTAATTTATTTTATGACTGACCCCATAGCCCATCGTTCATTGAAATACTTTCGCATAACAGGAAGTACATCCATTCCGGAAATCAGGCAAACACGTTTGCCCAGATATATACTCCAGGAAAATTCTTCGATTGCCGTTGATGTTTTGTATTTTGCCGGCGGAACATTTGAGCCTGTATACATACGTGAAAATGAAGAAGCTTACGAACTTTTAAAATCGGGATACGCAGATGCCTTTATCTCCGAAGGGGTAATCGAATATATTTTTGATATATACGGCGACGTCGAGGTAACAGACTTTTTCCCTCTTATTTATTCTCCGGTTTCCTTTTCAACATTAAACCCGCAGCTTACGCCGTTTATTTCGGTTGTTCAAAAAGCTCTGGATAACAATGCTGTTAATTATTTAAACGAATTATATGATCAAGGTTATAAGGATTACCTAAAATACAAACTGTTTTTGCGGCTTACAGATGAAGAAAAAAAATACATAATAGAAAACCCCGTAATACCTTTTGGGGCAGAATATGATAATTATCAGATAAGTTTTTACAACACCCGTCAAAAAGAATGGCAGGGAATAAGTTTTGATGTATTAAAGCAAGTTGAAATGCTTACAGGACTTAGATTTTCGGTTGCTAACGATGAACACACAGAATTTCACGAGCTGCTTCAAATGCTTGAAACCGGAGAAATTTTTATACTGTCCGAACTAACCCATACACCGCATCTGGCAAGAAACTTTATATGGCCTAACAATGCGTTTATAACAGAACAATCTGTCCTTATATCAAAAATAGACTATCCTAATATCAATATTAACAGAATACATTCTGTAAAAGTAGGATTAATAATAAATACTGCGCATACTGAATTTTTCAACGAATGGTTTCCGAACCATCCCGGTGTCACTTATTACCAAACTCAGGAAGCCGGATTTGAAGCTCTGATGAACGGCGATGTTGATATGGTTATGAGCAGCTACAGCACCCTATTGTATTTAATAAACTATTTGGAACTTGCGGATTATAAAGCCAACATTATATTCAACAACAACTTTGGATCAACGTTTGGAATTAACAGGGAGCATGTCATTTTGCGCTCAATTATCGATAAAGCGCTTGAATTAATCAATACAACCATAATCTCTGAGCAATGGAAGCACAGAACCTTTGACTATCGCCTTAAAGTAGCGGAAGCCAGGCTGCCGTGGCTGATAGGTTCAATCGCTCTCTCTTTATGTGTGCTTGCTCTTATTGCCTTTCTTTTTAAAGAAAGCCTTCGTACCGGCAAGAGACTTGAAGACTTCGTTGACAAACGAACAAAGGAGCTTGGATTTCAAACAGCCACTCTTACTACATTATTTGATTCAATTCCGGATCTAATTTTTACCAAGAATAAAAAATTTACATTTTTACATTGTAATAAAGCCTTTTTGGAACATTTTAACAAGGACCAGGATGATATTGTCGGGAAAGATGACATAGAAGGCCTGGGTTTGCCGGCTGAAAGAGCAGAAGAATACAGAGAATGGGACAAAAAGGTTTTATTCGAAGGTCAAACAACAATAAACGAAGAATATTCACCGCGCTTTGACGGTACAGAGCTGCTTTTGGAAACAAAAAAAACACCGCTTATGCTGGAAGGGAAAGTGGTTGGACTTTTAGGCATAGCGCGTGATATAACAAAGCGCAAAGAAATGGAAGGTATAATAAAATCCAGCTATGATTACGCAAAGAAATTGAGCGATGCACTGGCAAGCGTTACTAAATCGTCAACCATTCCCACCGGAGATCTTAAAGCTGTCGCCGATATTCTCGCGCATGAGGGGTGTCTTGCTTTGAATACCCATCGCGTAAGCATATGGAATATAACGGAAAATGCACAGACTCTTAAAAATATTTCCTGCTTTAACAGACTTCTGGGAAAACATGTCGTAGAAAACGATCTTGATTTGCTGCAGCACAAGGAATATGCAAGGCTTCTCAAGTCTGAGCGGCTGGTTGTAACAACAAATATCAAATCATCCGGTTTATTTGCCAGCGATTATAACCCTAAGCTGTGCGCTCTGCTTGACGCGCCTATACGCGTTGACGGCAAGCTTATTGGTGTTGTATGCGCTGCGCAGGATTACAGCGAAGAGTATCCGGAAAAACGCGAATGGGAAATAAAAGAACAGAATTTTGTCTCTTCACTTGCCGATCTAATGGCACTTGCCATTACCGGCTCCGAACTAAAAAATGCGCGCGATGAAGCCGAAAATGCCAGCCAGATAAAATCTTCATTCCTTGCAAACATGAGCCACGAAATACGCACTCCGATGAACGCTATTTTAGGCATCACTGAAATACTGATTCAGAATGAAAAACTTTTACCGGAGACTGAAGAAGGGCTTAACAAGATATACAGCTCGTGCGATTTGCTTCTGGGCATTATTAACGACATACTGGATTTCTCCAAAATAGAAGCCGGGAAGCTGGACATCATACCTGCCCGGTATAAAGTCGCCAGTATGATAAACGACTCCGCTCACTTGAACTTGATGCGGCTCGAAAGCAAACCCATAGACTTTGAACTTCAAATCGATGAAAATGTCCCTGCAAAACTGATTGGCGACGAATTACGCATTAAACAAATATTAAACAATTTGCTCTCCAATGCATTTAAATATACAGATTCGGGCAAAGTAACACTGTCGGTCAATTCCAAACCTACACAAGACAACGTTACACTCATACTAAGCGTACACGATACAGGGCATGGTATGACAAAAGAACAACTTGACATGTTGTTTGAGGAATATTCGCGTTTTAACCTGAGAAAGAACATCACGGTAGAAGGCAGCGGGCTTGGTCTTGCAATTACGCAGCGCCTTGTAAATCTCATGGGCGGTGAAATTTTTGTGGAAAGCGAACTTGGCAAAGGTACATTATTTACTATAAAACTGCCGCAAAGAATCGTAGATTCCGAAGTGCTTGGCAGCGAAGTTGCGTTAAATCTGCGCCAGTTCCGCCAGAATTATATGGCATACAGGAAAAGAATCCAATTTGCACGTGACCCGATGCCGTATGGGAATGTCTTAATAGTAGATGACGTAGAAACAAACCTGTATGTAGCCGTCGGTCTTATGAAATTGTACAAACTTCAAATTGATACAGCCATGAACGGGCAGAGCGCCATTAACAAAATCAAAGAAGGCAATGTGTATGACATTGTGTTTATGGATCATATGATGCCGGAGATGGACGGTATAGAGGCGGCAAATCATCTGCGTAACCTTGGCTATTCTGCTCCCATAGTAGCGCTTACAGCTAATGCGGTTACCGGACAGGCTGATATGTTTTTTCAGAACGGTTTTGACGACTTCATCTCCAAGCCTATAGATATTCGGCAATTAAACTCTATCCTGAACAAATTTGTGCGTGACAAGCAGCCGAATGATGTCATTGAAGAAGCCCGCCGGCAGATGGGTATTGAAACAAATGAAAACAATGGCAACCTGTCAAAAAAGGATCTCATATTGATAGGATCTTTTATAAGGGATGCAAATAAAGCTATTGCTGTAATAGATCAACTGTGTCAAAAGACAGAGTTTGAAAAAAACAAAGAAGATCTGCGCGAATTTACCATTGTCGTCCATGGACTTAAAAGTTCTCTTGCACTAGTTGGCGAAAATGAACTTTCCGAAACAGCATCTAAGCTGGAAGAAGCAGGACGGGAACAAAACACTGCTTTTATTGCGGAATCCAAACATGAATTTTTAGATAATCTACAAAAACTATTGGAAAAACTAAATTCTGAACAGAACGAGGAAAGTATAGACAAACCCGATGAAGATATTGAAGATTTGCGAAGCAAGCTATTGTCAATTCAGGCAATGTGCAAAAATTACAATAAAAAAGGCGTATTGAATGTACTTTCCGGAATAAATGATTGTTCAAAAGAGACAAAAACGGTTCTGGAAAAAATAACGGGATACCTGCTTCACAGCGAATTTGAAGAAGCTGAAAAAACAGCAGCCGAGTATGCAATCAAGTTATCAAAATAAGCAAAAAAAAACAGGCAGCCGAAGCTGCCTGCTGTTTTTTAATCTAGGTTGAATGTATGTTTTAATTCAGGTATCCCAAGTTCTAATTGTAACGTTCCAATTTGCTCCGAATATTCATCAAAAATAAAAATCGTACCTCGAAGTTCATCATTCATCTCAAGCGTCTGATGAAACTTAAAATCTTCATATATATCGGTAAATACATATGGAGCGGGTAATTGTGCACCTGGATCCTTAGCTTTCCAAACGTTATAATAACCATCGAAAGTTGCATTCAGATCAGGAAAATTAATAATTTCAAAGAAGACGTTCATGGATGATGAACCAGGAGATGATTCCTTTATATAATCAACTATCACTCTTGGTGTACCGTCTCCGCGGTAATTTACTGGCATGGTAACTGCAACGGGGGAAAAGGCATCTCCCTCACCTGTATTCGCCTTAATTACAAAGCTATAAAAAGTACCATTCGTAAGAGAACCCACAAAATCAGTAAAACTGATACTAGAAGCAAGAGGACCAGATACAATTTTTCTATTATTCGCTTCTATTATTGTTCCTACACCGAAATGAATACCTGATCTATAATAAATTTCATAACCGCTTGGTAATGCAGTGGCAACATTAAATTCTAATTTTGTATCAACCCTTCCAGTAGTAGGAGGAGAAAGCGTTAATGAAA
>Ga0123356_10001771_pt1 | contig 23561 bp, 22 predicted proteins | sample TergutEmb28metaG_2_FD_92546 | JGI IMG/M metagenome (GOLD analysis project Ga0123356, IMG submission 92546) | Embiratermes neotenicus P3 segment gut microbial communities from Petit-Saut dam, French Guiana - Emb289 P3 | ecosystem: Host-associated > Arthropoda: Insects > Digestive system > Gut ...
ACAGCATGTCTCTGGCAAGTGGGCAGAACTGGTAGATTCTTTGCTTGGTCAAAATGAATTTGAAAGCGCAATGAAAAGGGACGAAGTAGTGTATGGGCCATTTGGCATGTACAATTAACATCAAATCATCCTCACGCCGTCTCCGCGATGAACTCATCTCATAAATATTTGTGAAGCCTCGCCAGCTACGACGCCTACCCCAACTTCGAGGCGCGGGGCCGGCACTTTAAGAAGTTGGTGGGAGCGGTGTAGGCATGGAATCGGCAAAGAAGATATATATTGTCAGGGGGTTATGCCGCATAGCTTATATATTCTCCCTTCCCTCCAACCGTTTCAGCAGCCCCGCAAGGGGCAGCACCAGCGCGCCTGCCGCAAAATTGCCCGCCCCGTGGGCCACGTCGAACCACAGGCCGGCGGCAATCCACGCCAGCGTCGCCTTGAACGAAAGGCCGAACACAAGGGCCTGCACCGGGGCATATGCCGCGCCGAAGGTCAGCCCATGCAGAGCGCACAGCAGCATATATAACGCCGCCCGCCATTTTATGCTCACCCGCCGCCGCTCTAAGGCAGGCGAAACCAGCATCACCGCCGCCCAAAGCGTCAGCCAGATGTAGAGGTAGGGAATCCACCATGTGGCGAAGCCACCAACGATACCGTCGATGAGCACATAGACGTAAAGCGGGATCAGCGCCTTCCAGCGGTAAACGATGGTGAACGCCGCGATGAACATCGCCAGCAGGTGGATGTTTGGTATCGCCTGCATCAGATATTTTGTGAGGAACATCAGCGCGCCGAACATGCCGAACAGGGCGACCTCACGTACAGTCAAAGCTTTTTTCATGGCGTCAGCGAATACCTCCAGACGATGGCGTCCCCGTTTTGGGGCTGATACCTGCCGCAGCTCATATTGGGGCGAACGCCGTTGACTTCGTAAACCCAGCCGCTGGTGCCCCCGCAATCTTTTTCGGCCAACCCGCCAATCGCGATCACATACGCGGTCATGCCGCCGCTCCTGGATTGCACGGCCATGCCGCACCTGTTCAGCAAGTCGAACACGGTTTCCCCGCCGTTCAGCGTCATTGCCCGTGCGGGCAGGGACACATCATAGCCATACGGCACGGCGGCGGAGCCGTCAACCGTGAAGCTGATGGCCGCCTGCGTTTGCCGGATGGTAATGGTTGCCGCGCTTGTGCTGTTGCTGGTTGTCGTCGTTGACGAGCTTGTCGTGGCCTTTGCGGTTGTTTTTGCTGTGAGCTGGTTGTTGTTATAAACATAGCGGGTGGTGGTAACGGCTCTGGTCGTTACCGGCTTTGTTGTAAGATTGGCGGCGGTTTTGGCTGCCGCGGAGGTTCCGGTTGCGGAAACGACTGTAATAGGCGCAATGGCCATTGCCGTGCTTTGCGTCGCGTCGCTGGTCTGCATAATAGTCAAGACAGCCGCGCCCGTGGCGTCAGCGCTTGCAGGCAGGCTCTGCGATTCCGGCAGGGCGAGATACTCCGGCGCGGTTAATTCCGTGACTGCGTCTGTGGTTGTTTCAGTGATTGTGTTTACGGCGGCGGGGGCCGCCTTCCCGCAGGAAGGCAGCAATGCCGCCAGAACCAATACCGCTACGAATAACTTTTTCATTGAAAGATCACATCCAAATCCAGCCGAAGAATACATAGTAGAGGATCCAGCGCAGCCAGCCCGGCATCTTGCGCGCGGGCCCAGGCGTGGCGAACGCGTCGCTCATGTCGAACAGGCTGTTCGCGCCCGCCTTGTAACGATCATAAGCGACCAGGGCATAGGCCGCCTGGGAATCCGCCCAGGGGTTTTCGCCGTAAGCAGTGTCAAAGGCCCCATTCGCTTCCTGGAAATTAAGCAGCGCGGCAACCGCGTCGCGGGGCAGCGCCACGGCGGCGTCCTTGCCCAGAATCGAAAGCGCGGTGACCACCTGCGCGGTGCTGCAAGCGTCGTCGAACACGCCCCAGCCATAGTCGTTCGCGAACGCGCCGCTGGACAGCTGCGCGCCGGAAAGCAGATCAAGGGCGCTGTCCACCACGGTTTTTACGTTCGAGCGCGAATCATAGGGCGCGAGGGCTTGTAGCGCCATGGCGGTCGCGTCGATGTCAACGCCAATGGGCGCGTAGGGGCCGCCGGGGTTCCAGCCATCAGAGGTATACGCGCCCAGCAACGCGTCCACCAGTTCCAAATCGTAGTCCGCGGGGAATTCGTATGGCTTGCTGTTGAGCGCGAGCAAGGCAAACGTGGCGCCATTTGGCATGTTCGCCGTCACGAAATCGATATCCGTGAGGGGCTCCACCAGGTTTTTGCCAGCGAAATCGCTGGCGTCAATTCCCATGGCGGTCAGAGCCAGCACCACGCGGGCGTAGTCCGTGCCGAGAGCCAGGTTATCCGTTTTTACGGCGTCTTCCACAGAGGCAAGGTATGCCGCCGGCACGATTTTGCCGCCCCGGGCAAGCGCCAGGGCTTTCCACTCGCTTTCGCCTTCCGCAAATGCCATTTCCGCCTTTTTGCCGTCCAGATAGTTCAGCGCGGCGGCCAGGGCGGCCTTGGGCGTGCTCGCCGCGAACGCTGTAACAGCGCCAAGCAGCGCGATTGAAATTGCCAGCAGCAGCGCCAACGCTCTTGATGTGTGTTTCCTGTTCATGTTCTCCTCCGGTAATGATATATTTCACATTAGGCAGAAAAATCCATGCAAAAGCGCCTCCCAAAGGGAAGCGCAACATGTCTCGGTATGATATTATACCAAAGCCAAGCCGCACTTTTCCTTGCCCAAAAGTGATCTCGGTCCAATGAAAGCAAGGCAGGTCTCCTGGCTGATGAGTGGGGTAACGACGTTACCCGCGCGCATACGCCTTCTCACGCAAAGCGCAATGGCAATTGTATGCGCTGCCCTCAATGACAGTAGTGGCAGCTGCGCCGGATTCGCACCGGCTTCCCTTATCCATGCTTTCGGAATATTCTATTGAGGATAGTATAACACATCAAATAGAGGAATGCAAGCTTTTTTTATTCCACCGACTTGAGCGCCGCGATCATATTGACCTTTTTGAGCTTAATATAAGTCACGATTTGCATCACAAACGAAAAGAACATGGTCATGAGGCTTGCCGTGACAAAGCTTGCCCATGTAATTCGCTTGAGCAGGGTAATGGCGCCGGCCTCAATGACATCCAGCATCGCGCTGTGCACAAAAATGCCCAGGAGCATCCCCGCCGCGACGCTGATGAGCGAAAGCACGATGGCCTCCCGGTAAATGTAGGCGTTGGCTTCCCCGTCGCGGAAGCCCAGCACCTTGAGCGTGGCGATTTCCCGGGTGCGCTCGCTGATATTGATGGACGTGAGGTTGTACAGCACCACAATCGCCAGCAGCGAGGCCACCACCACAACCAGGACGACGACACCGTTGAGGCTCGCGGTGCCCTCCGCGACCCATTTGGCGACGTCTTCGGTGAGCGTCACGTTCACGGCAAGTTCGCTGTCAATTAGCCGCCCGGAAAGGCCGTCCCGTTCGCCGGTATGAGTTGAAACCACGGTGTTGAACGCCGCTCTTTCGCCGAATATTTTATGGTACATGGCGGGGTTCATATAGAGATAGTTCGAGGTGTAGTTTTCGGCAATATCTGTGACGGTAATATCAAAGCTCTCGTTGTCCGCGTTTTTGATGGCGACGCGGTCGCCCCGTTTGATTTTCAGCACCTTGGCCAGCCGCTGCGTGACGACGGCGCTGGTTTGGTCCAGGTGGATTTCCTTTCGGTCCAGCTTGCTTGTCAAATGATAGTACTGCCCGAACAATTCCTGGCTCTGCGGCACGACGAGATAAAAGTCCTCGCTTTTGCCGTCTTTTACGCAGTCAAACGAACTTTGCCTAATCAACAGCGGGCCTTCGATCCGTTCTTGCGCCAGCAGCCCTTCCAGTTCGCCTTCGATTCCGGCGACGTCATCCTTCAGGGTAATCATCGTGCTGTACTTGAGGATATCCCCGTACTGCTTTTTGGCAAGCCCGCTCATGCCGTCGCGGATGCCGAAGGCGAGCACCAGCAGAGCCATGCAGCCCGCCATACCCAGAATGGTCATGAGGCCGCGCTTTTTGTAACGGAACATATTGCGCACCGTGATTTTCCAAGTGAAGGAAAAGCGCTTCCACACAAAGCCCACGCGTTCGAGAAGGATTTTCTGCCCGCTTTTCGGGGGGAGCGGGCGCATAAGGGCCGAAGGCCGCTGCTTTAGCTCCCTATTGCAGGCGGTCACCGTTACGGCGCTCATGAGCGCGAAGACGAACAGCAAAGTGATTATAAGGCGCACCGGGTCGTATGTCATTTCCAGGGGCGGCAGATTCCAAGAGAAGTTGGAATAGACAAGGGGCGGAATGAACCGGCACCCCACAAAATAGCCGATGAGCGTGCCGAGCCCCGTGGCGGAAAGCACGTACAGCAAATACGCGGAAATGATTTTGCCGTTGCTGTAGCCAAGGGACACGAGGGTCCCCAGTTCCCCGCGCTCCTCCGTGATCATGCGCGTCATGGAGTTGGAGGTGATAAACAGGGCGATTAAAATAAACAGGATCGGCAGCGCGGCGGAAAGCGCTGTGACCGTATTCACGGCGCTGCCAAGGTCGCTGTACCCGGTGACGGCGTCCCGGCCAAAGATATACCATTTGGGGCGGGAAAGGTCAGCGAGCTCGTGCTTGGCGTCCATGATCTTGATTTCGGCGTCGGCGATTTCCGCTTTGAACTCCGCCAGACCCTCCTCGTATTCCTGGTAGCCGTCATAGAGCTTTTGCTCGTTTTCTTCGATGGTTGCCAGGAATTCCGCCAGGCCCTCCTCGTATTCCGCGTAGCCGTCGCTGAGCTTTTGCTCGTTTTCCTCGATTTCGGCTTTGAATTGCGCCAAGCCGTCGTAATATTCCTCGTACCCGTCCTCCAGTTTCTTTTCGCCGCTGCGGATATCGGCATAGAACTTCGCCAGGTTTTTATTGAATTCCATGTAGCCGTCGAACAACTGGTCCTTGCCGTCCGCGATCTCTTTGTTAAAGATCGCAAGGCCGTCGTTGTATTTTTCGTAGCCCTCGTCGAGCTTGCGTTCGCCGTCCGCCATTTCGTATTGGTACTTTACATAGTTCAATTGATATTCCGCGAAGCCTTCGGCAAGCTGCTTTTCGCCGTCCGCGATTTCGGCCGTGTAGGTCACGAGGCCCTTGTAGTATTCGATGTAGCCGTCCATGATTTGCTTTTCGCCGTCCGCAAGTTCCTGTTTCGCGGCGTTGATTTCGCCCGCGGCCTTGTCCATTTCGCTGTTAAAAAGAGCGATGCCGTCGTTGAGCATGGCTTCCTGCTCGGTGAGCGTATCGATGGCCTCGCTCAACTCATTGAGGCCGTCTAGCATGTCCCCGCTTTCGGCGAGCATGGAATCCACCATGCCGCGCACCGGGCTGTCCTCCGGCAAGCTTCCCAGCAGGTTATCCAGATTGGCCATTACGAGGTCGATCCCCTCCACGATGGGGCCCACCTGCTCTCTTGGAAGCCCCACCTCCGCAAGCCCCTCGTCGATCTGATTCCAGGCGTCGTCGATCATTTGTTGCGCCTCTTCGAACTCCGCCGTTTTTTCCTCCCTGACCGCCTGCAGCAGGGCTTCGTTTTCCGCGAGCTCCCGCTTGCCGTCCTGTATCGTTACCGCGTTGGTATCCAGGGTTTTCTTGGCGGCGGCCAGCTCCTTAGCGCCAGCGTCCTTGCCCTCCTTTAATTCCTGCGAGCCGTCTTCCAGTTTGCCTTTTGCCTGGGAAAATTCCGTTTCGGCAAGGAGCCTGCCTTCCTGGAGCGCAAGGGCGCCGTCGTCCAGTTCTTTTTTCGCGTCGCGCATCTGCTTTTCACCGGTTCGCTGGCCCTCCCAAAGATCCCGCATGCCGTCATCGAGCTGTTTTCGCGCCTTGGCGAATTCTTTTTTGCCGGTGACCTCGCCGTCCTTCAATTCCCGCATGCCGTCGTCCAGCAATTTTTTGGCGTCGTCCAATTCCTTTTGCCCAATTTCCTTGCCCTTTTCCAGCAGTTCCGTGCCATCATCGAGTTCCCTTTTCGCGTCCTTCAACTCCCATTCCCCGGTGATTTTGCCTTCCCTCAGATCCCACGCGCCGTCGTCCAGATCCTGCTTCGCGTCCGCGAGCTCCCGCTCGGCCTTCGCCTTTTCGTCCAGCAACTCGGCTTCCTTTTCTTCGATTGTCTCCATGGCTTCGTCGTAAATCTCCGCGTACCGGGCCTGTTCCCTGTTTGGCTTGAGACGCGTGAACTCGTCGTTCAGCCGCCGCGCCATGGCCTCGTATTCCTCGGAATAGGCCAACACGCCCGCCGCCTGCGCAACGACGTAAATTTCGCTGTAGGCTTCCATATCGAAATTGCCCCTGGGGATAAACGCGAAGGAATAGAGCTTGCCGCTGCCGACGCTCGTGCTGCCGTAGCCATCCAGGTAAAGGGCGCTTTCCGCCAGGCCAACAACTGTGAAGCGGTCATTCTTAATATGCTTGTCCTCATTGTCCGTCAGATCGATTGCATCGCCGAGGGCGTATTTCGCTTCATCCGCGACGCATTCGGTATCCAGCCGCGGCAAACGCCCACGGGTCAACTGGATGGTATTCACGCTGTCCTCCATCGCATGGAAGCGGATAACGTCGTTTCCGCAGAGCATATCCAGGGAATAGCTGGGGATCGCGTCCTCCACGCCGTCGACCAGCTCCAGGGCCGCCGCGTCCTCGTCGGTGAGCCCCATGGTACTGACAATTTTGAAAAACATGAGTTGGTTATTTTTATAATAGCGGTCCGCCACCTTGACGATATTGGGCGCGGACGCCTCGATCCCGGCGTAAAATCCCACCCCCACCATCACGATGACAAGGAGCGAAATATATCTGCCAAGGGATTTCTTGATTTTTTTGAACGCGTTCTTGTAAAGCATGGGAGTCCCTTCCGTTCCGTCAACTTTTCTGTATTATACCACATTGATTTGAAAAAGAAAAGCACTTTATGGGCGGTTATCAGGTCAATCTCATCTGAGTTGTGCCAAATCAGCATTGGCAAAATATATATATTTTTTTATTTTTTTCAAAAAACCATTGCAGTCATGCACGGGAGGTGTTATAATGTTATTTTCAGCGGGAAGCATTGACGCAGGGAGAGAGCATATGCGTGAAGAAGAGTTCATGCGCCGTGCCCTGGTGCTGGCAGGGCAGGCTGCGGCGGAATGGGAAACCCCTGTGGGCGCAGTCGTCGTCCGAAGGGGAGAGATCGTTGGCGAGGGCCGCAACCGCCGGGAGCAAGGCAAAAACGCGCTGCTCCACGCGGAGCTGGAGGCCATCGGCGCGGCGTGCGAGGCGCTGGGCGGTTGGCGGCTGAGGGAATGCGAGCTTTATGTCACGCTGGAGCCGTGCCCCATGTGCGCTGGGGCCATCATCAATGCGCGGATCTCCCGGGTGGTCTACGGCGCGAGGGACCCCAAGGCCGGCTGCTGCGGCTCGGTGATCGACCTGTTCGCGCTGCCGTTCAATCACCAGCCAATCGCGGAAGGCGGCCTGCTGGAAGAGGAATGCGCGGCCATCCTCACGGAATTTTTCAGGGAGTTGAGGGGTGCTAAATGAACTTAAGCGCAAGAGAATTATGCCGCGAGGAAGTCCCTTTTGTGTATCATGTGTATGAGCAAAACCGGGCCGTGCTGCACGGGGAAGCAATCTCTCTGGAGGCATGGCGGGATTGTGTCTTTGGCGAAGAAGCCGATCCCCACGAAGCCCATTTTATCATCGTGGATGGCGGTTCGCCCGCCGCCTGGTTAAAGCTGAACGCTTTAAATGAGCCGGATATCTGGATTTCCATGCTGGTTGTGGATCGTGAGCTGCAGCATCAGGGCATCGGCAGATTCGCGATTCGTTTCGCGGAGCAATACGCAAAAGACCACGGCAAACGGGCCGTCTGCGTGCAAACGACAAAAGAAAATGCCGCTGCTATTGCGCTTTATCTGAGCTGCGGGTATAAAAAAGCGCCCCGCACTCAATCTCATCAAAAGTTCCAGAAATTATTGTAGGAGGTTTTCACATGCAATTCATACGTGTCATCCCTGCCCTGGATATCAAAAGCGGCCGCGTGGTCACGGGCGTGAATTATCTTGGCCTGCGCGACGCGGGCGATCCGGTCGAATGCGCTACCGCCTATGAAAAAGCGGGCGCGGACGAGCTTTGCCTGCTGGATATCATGGCCAGCCACGAGGGCCGCGGCACGACCATCGGTATCGTGGAACAGATCACCAAGACGATTTCGATTCCCCTTACAGTAGCGGGCGGCGTGCGCTCGGTGGAAGATGTCGAGCGCCTGCTGGAGGCCGGCGCAAGCAAAGTGGGCATGACTTCGCCGTCGGTCAAGCGACCGGAACTCATCAACGAGGCGGCGGCGCGGTTCGGCAGCGCGCGTATTGTCAGTACGGTCGACGCAAAGCGGACTTCCGGCGACAGCTGGGAAATTTATGTGAACGGCGGCAGAATCGCCACAGGGATCGACGCCGTCGCTTTTGCTGTTGAGGCTGTGCGGCGCGGCGCGGGGGAACTGCTGCTCAACAGCATGGACTGCGACGGCGCAAAAACCGGCTACGACCTGGCATTGCTCCGCGCGGTGAGCAGCCGGGTGGACGTGCCGGTGATCGCCTCAAGCGGCGCGGGGGAGCTCAAGCATTTTTACGATGCTGTCGTCGAAGGCGGCGCGTCGGCGGTGCTCGCGGCTTCGCTGTTCCACTTTGGCGAACTGACGGTCGGCGAAGTGAAGCAATATCTGGCGGGCAAAGGGATTGCGATCAGGCGGTAATTTGACGTGCCCGCGTTGAAAAATATTGCGCACGGCAAACCCCTGTGGTATAATATAAAAATTCTCAATCACGAAAGGACGATCTGCATGCAAACGCGCAACATCATCATTATTGGCGCCGCCGGGCGGGACTTCCACAACTTCAACACCTTTTACCGGGATAACCCCGCGTACAACGTCGTGGCCTTCACCGCCGCGCAGATTCCCGACATCGCGGGCCGCAAATACCCTGCTGCCCTTGCCGGGAGCCTGTATCCGGAAGGCATCCCTATTTACGCGCAGGAGAATCTGGAGTGGCTCATCAAGGATCTGGACGCGGACGAATGCGTGTTCTCTTACAGCGACGTGCCCTACCAGAGGGTTATGGCCGTGGGGGCCCAGGTGAATGCCGCTGGCGCGGATTTTACTTTGCTTGGCCATAAAAATACAATGGTGAAAAGCACCAAGCCCGTTATTGCCGTTGGCGCTTCCCGCACGGGCTGCGGCAAAAGCCAGACCTCCCGCCGCATCATCGAAATCCTCATGGCCCAGGGCCTCAAGGTGATCGCGGTCCGGCACCCCATGCCCTACGGCGACCTGGAGGCCCAAAAGGTGCAGCGGTTCGCCACCATCGAAGACCTCGCGAAATACAACTGCACCATCGAGGAAATGGAGGAATACGAGCCCCATGTAGTACGCGGCAATGTGATTTACGCGGGCGTTGACTATGAGGCCATCCTGCGCGCGGCGGAAAACGACCCCGACGGCTGCGACGTGATTCTGTGGGACGGCGGCAACAACGATTTCCCGTTTTACAAGCCGGACTTGATGGTCACGGTCGTCGATCCCCACAGGCCCGGGCACGAGCTGTCGTATTATCCGGGCGAAGTCACCACGCGCGTCGCGGACGTAGTCGTCATCAATAAGATTGACAGCGCCGATTTTGAAAATATTCAAACGCTGCGCGCGAATATCGAAAAAATCAATCCGGGCGCGATTGTCGTGGACGCCGCCTCTACCATCCTCGTAGACCGCCCGGAGGCCATCAAGGGCAAGCGCGTGCTTGTCATTGAGGACGGCCCCACCCTCACCCACGGCGAAATGAAAATCGGCGCGGGCATTGTTGCGGCACGGCGCTTCGGCGCGGCGGAGATTGTGGACCCCAGGCCATACGCCACGGGCAAACTCGCGGAGACCTTCCGCATATACCCGGACATTGGCACACTGCTGCCCGCCATGGGTTACGGCGAGGAGCAAACGCGGGACCTCATGGCCACAATCGACGCCACGGACTGCGACGCCGTCGTCATCGCCACACCCATCGACCTTGGCCGCGTGATTAATATCAGCAAGCCCAACACCCGCGTGGAATATAACCTCCAGGAAATCGGCAAGCCGGACCTGGAGGACATCCTCGCGGAGTTCGTGAAGAAGATCAAGTGAGAGAAGGGACGCGCGAACGCGCATTCAAGGGCATAGGGATCAACGTCCTCTTTCTTGGGCTGGTGAGCTTTTTTACGGATATCAGCACCGAGATGGTGTATCCCATCATCCCGCTGTACCTCATGTCCGCCCTGGGCGCGACGCCCGTGCTGGTGGGCGTGATCGAGGGCATCGCGGAAAGCCTGGCAAGCCTGCTGAAGGTCTTCAGCGGGTATGCCAGCGACCGCTTTCAGCGCAAAAAGGCCATCGCCTTCGCGGGCTATGCCGCCGGTATTTTTTATAAGCTGGCGCTGCTGTTCGCGGGCTCGTGGACCGGTATCCTGCTTGCCCGCGTCATCGACCGTGCGGGCAAAGGCATACGCACCGCGCCCCGGGATGTGCTGGTGAGCGAAAGCGCCGAGGAGGGGAGCCTTGGCAAAGCCTTCGGGCTGCACAAAATGCTGGATATGTCCGGGGCCGCCCTTGGTATCCTGGCGACGTATTTCCTGCTGCGCGGCGCAAATCAGACGTCAGGAATGAGGATTCAGGATTCAGGTTATGATTATAGGCTGCTGTTCGCCATATCTTTGGCCCCGGCCGTGTTGGGGCTTTGCATGTTCTTTTTTATTAGGCAAGCCAATCCCAGCGCAGATAAATCCCGGAAGCCGTTTTGGCAAAACATCCGGCAGGTGGACGCGCAGTTGCGGCTATATCTGCTGGTGGTGTTCCTGTTCACGCTGGGCAACTCCTCCAACGCCTTTTTAATCCTGAAAGCCAAGGCAGCCGGCTTCGACGACGTCAGCGTGATCCTGCTGGTTTTTTTACACAACATCATGGCATCCACGCTTTCCATACCGTTGGGCAGGCTCTCGGACCGCGTGGGGCGCAAGCGCCTGCTGGTATCGGGATACCTGCTGTTTTCGGCGTGCTATTTGACCTTCGCGGTTGCCGGCAGTTCCGCGTCCATGATCGCGGCGTTCGCGCTTTATGGCGCATTTACCGCCATGATCACCGGCGTGGAGCGGGCCTATGTGGCCGAAATTGCCCCGCCCGCGCTCAAGGGCACCATGCTGGGCCTGCAATCCACTTTGGCGGGTGTCGCTTTGCTGCCCGCAAGCGTCATCGCCGGGGCGCTCTGGAACGCCATTGGCCCGGCGGCGCCATTCCTCTTCGGGGCGGCGCTCTCATTTATTGCGGCAATGCTGCTGATGGTTTTCATGAAACGTCAGAAACAAATAAAATAAGCCCTATATATATGCAACAGGAGCCCGGGGTATACCGTCCGGCTCCTGTTTTCAAATTTATTTTCATCCCATTGTTATGACAAAATCCCCCGCCAACAAGTCCTATAATAGGGGTTAGGAGTTAGAAACTAGGGCTAGGAGGCAGGGATGTCGGACATCATCTACATAGACGTTTTGGTCGCCATCAATATCTTCGCCACCTACCTGCTGCTGGCCGCGAGCGTTTTTTTTTCCGCCATGCAGGCCAAACGCTGGCGGCTGCTGGCGGCGTCGCTGCTGGGCGGGGCAAGCGCGCTGCTGATTCTCATGCCGCCTGCTCCCTGGTGGCTGCAGCTCATCACCAAGCTGCTGTGCTCCGCGCTGATTGTCTGGGCCGCCTTCGGATTCGTCCAATGGAAGCGCTTCCTCAGGTGCTTCGCGGCGTTTTTCGCGGTGAATTTCATCTTCGCGGGTATGATGCTGGCAATCTGGCTAAGCCTGAAGCCCCAGGGCATGCGCTACCAAAACGGCGCCGTTTATTTTAACATCAGCCTGACTCTATTTGTATTATTTGCCTGCTTGTGCTACGCCCTGCTGCGAGGAGCGGCGGTATTTCTGCGAAGGCGGCATCCCGGCGGCAATGCCTGCCAGGCGACGATCCACGCGCTTGGAAACAGCATCACCCTGCCTGCGTTTTACGACAGCGGCAACCAGTTGACCGACGGCTTCACCGGCGCGCCCGTGGCCGTAGCGGAATTCGCGCCCCTCAGCTGTTTCCTGCCGCCGGAGCTTCATGAATTCTTCCGGGGAAGCAAATCCCTGGCTGATTTGCCGGCGGATCACCCATGGCGGTCCCGGCTGCGTACCGTCCCCTTCCACGCGCTGGGCCAATCAGGGCTGCTGCCGGCGTTCCGGACAGACCGGATCGTCGCAAAAACAAAGTCCGCCGCGCATCCCACCCCAAACGCCCTCGTGGCGGTTACGGCGGATTCTCTCTCCGATGGCAGTTACGCGATGATATTGCAAAAAACAATGCTGGATGGCTAAAGGAGGTCAGGGTGTGAATTTATTCCAGCGAGTGATGCGGCGCCTGCGTGATATTCGCCTGCGCCGCCGCGCCAAAGAATATGATATTTATTACATCAACGGCCCGCAAACGCTGCCCTATCCTCTCGCCAAGGAGGACGAGGCAGCCGCTATGGAGCGCCTGCGCCGGGGCGACGACAGCGTGCGGGAGGTTTTCATCACACACAACCTGCGCCTTGTGGTATACATCGCCAAAAAGTTCGAGAACAGCGGCGTGGGTGTGGAGGATTTGATTTCGATTGGGACCATAGGTCTCATCAAGGCCGTGAATACCTTCTGCCCCGAAAAAAACATCAAGCTCGCCACATATGCCTCCCGCTGCATCGAAAACGAAATCCTTATGCACCTGCGGAAAATCACCCCCACCAAGGGCGATATCTCAATTGACGAACCGCTCAATATCGATTGGGACGGCAATGAACTGCTGCTTTCGGACATTTTGGGCTCCGACGCGGATGCCGTGAACACCGGCGTGGAATACGACGACGAGCGCAATCTGCTCATTCACTGCGTAAACGGCCTCGCCGAGCGCGAGCGGGTGATCATGCATATGCGCTTTGGCATGCACGGCAAAAGAGAACATACCCAGAAGGAAGTCGCCGACCTTCTGGGCATTTCTCAAAGTTATATTTCCCGCCTGGAAAAAAAGATTATTGAACGTTTGCGGAAAGATATGGAGCAAGCCAGCTGATAATTTTATCTAATATCTACAACCTAACATCTAACTGACCATCACCACCGGCATCACGATGGGGCTGCGGCGGGTACGCTCGTACATCAGCCGCGAAACTTCCTCCCGCAATTTGCCTCGCAGGGTATTCCAGTCGCGCCGGCCCCGCGCGGGCATCTCATTGATCACGCGCAGGACCAGCTCCCGGGCCTCCTGCAATAAATCTTCTGACTCCTTCACATAAACGAAGCCCTTGGAAAAAATCTCGGGGCCGGAAACCAGCTGCCCAGAGGCTTGGTCCATGCAGATGGAAACCACCACCATGCCTTCCTGGGCCAGGTGCTTGCGGTCCCGCAGCACGGCGGAGCCCACGTCGCCAACGCCGTAGCCGTCCACATAAACCGTTCCCGCCGGAATCGTTTCGCCGACTTTCAATTCATCATTTGTAATTTCAAGCTGAATGCCATTGTCAGCGATGATGATGTTGTTCGGATCCATGCCCATGCTCATGGCGAGGTTCGCGTGCTTGGTCAGATGCTTTTGCTCGCCGTGCACGGGGATAAAAAATTTCGGCCGGGTGAGGCCCAGCATAATCTTGAGCTCCTCCTGGCATGCGTGGCCGGAAACATGCACGTCGTACATGGACTCATACACCACCTGCGCGCCGAGCTTCATGAGCTCGTTGACCACGCGGCCCACGGTTTTTTCGTTGCCCGGTATGGGCGTCGCGGAAATAATCACGCAGTCACGTGACGTGATATCTACTTTTCGGTGATCAGAAAAAGCCATGCGGGTCAGCGCGCTCATGGGCTCGCCTTGGCTGCCCGTGGTGATGATGACAATCTGCTCCGGCGGATATCGATTGATCAAGTCCGCGGGAATCATGACCCCGCCCGGCACATGGAGGTACCCAAGCTCCGTACCCACGCTGACCATATTTTCCAGGCTGCGGCCCAGCAGCGCGACCTTGCGGCCCAGTTGCTCCGCCACGTCGATGATCTGCTGCACGCGGTGGATATTCGATGAAAATGTGGCTACGAGAATGCGCCGGTTTCCCGCCTGGCGGAACAGCGTTTCGAAGCTTTCGCCCACCTTGCGCTCGCTCATGGTATACCCCGGGCGCTCGGCGTTGGTGGAGTCCGAAAGCAACGCCAGCACGCCCTTTTTGCCGTAGCGCGAAAGCCGCGCCAGGTCGATCATGTCGCCGTCGATGGGCGTGGTATCGATCTTGAAGTCGCCGGTGTGGATTACCGTGCCAAGCTCGCATGAGATCGCCAGGGCCATGGCGTCCGGTATGGAATGGTTCACGTGGATGGCTTCGATATGGAACCCGCCCAGGAGGATGGAATCCCCAGGTTTGATTTCATTGAGTTTCGCCCGGTCCAGCATGCGGTGCTCCTTGAGCTTGCCCTTGAGCAGCCCGATGGTAAGCTTCGACGCGTATACGGGGATGTTCATTTTTTTGAGCAGGTAGGGGATCGCGCCGATGTGGTCCTCGTGTCCATGGGTGAGCACGACCCCCTTGATGCTGCCGTGGTTGAGTTCCAGCCAGCTGAAATCGGGGATGATCAGGTCAATGCCCGGGGTTTCCGCGTCCGGGAAGGCAAGGCCGCAGTCCACCAGGATCCGCTCACCCTTGAACTCATAGCAGGTAAGGTTTTTCCCCACCTCGTTGAGCCCGCCCAAAAACGCGACGCGCAGCGGCAGCTGCCCCTGCTTTTTCTTGCGGGGCTGCGGTGGGCTCTTCGGCTGCTGTGCAGCAACCTCATTTTCCTTCTTATGGGTATTGGCTTGGCGCGTCCCCTGCTTCTTGTTTCCTGATCCCTGATTCCTATTCTGGTCCTGCCGCCAAACGCCGGTTTTGGTGGGCTGGCTCCTGGCTCCTGCTCCCTGGTCCCTCACTTGTTTCCCCCGGGCCGACGCGTCCAGGATTTCCTTCTTTTCTTCTTGTGGCAATGAAAATACTCCTTTACCCAGCCCACGTAAAGGTCCCCCTGGCAACGGGAACCCGCGCAAGCTGCCATTGATTATGTTGATTATTTATATAATGGAAGCCACGCACACTTCCACACATACAAAATGACATGCTTATTATATCATGACTAGATTATATTTGTCAAGGTTTTTATTGCAATCGAAGCCAATTTATGATAAAATAGGGCTAGAATGACAATAACAGGAGAAAACCATGACCTTCAAAAACCTGCTGGACCAGCATGTGCATACCGACAATTCCTTCGACGGCAGCCATTCGGCCGTATTTCTTTGCGAAACCGCCGTGGAGCGCGGCCTGCGCGCGGTGTCCTTCACCGACCACGTGGAAATGGATTTTTTCCGCGAAAACCAGTTCGACCGTACCGCGAAGCAATCCTTCTTCGAGGTGGTCAAAGGACGCTCTGCGTTCCGCGGCCAGCTGATTGTCTGCGCGGGGGTGGAGCTCGGCCAGCCCACCTACAACCTGCTGGAGTCCGAAGACCTCGTCCAAAGATATTCTTATGACGTCGTCGTTGGTTCTATTCACAATCTGCAGGGAAAAGTGGATTTTTGGTACATGAATTTCACAAATACAAGCGACGAAGAGATTGCAGCCATGTTAGAAGAGTACTTCGACGAGTTGCTGATTCTCGCTCAGTGGGGAAAATTCGATGTGCTTGCCCATCTCACGTATCCACTAAGATTCATCTCTGGCGACTATGGCCATGTGGTTCATATGGAGGATTACGCCGGGCAGGTGGATGCCATTCTTGAAACCCTCGTGCAAAAACAAATCGCGCTGGAAATCAATGCCTCTGGGCTGCGGCGAAAGCTTGGCAAAACCATGCCGGACGAGCCCATCCTGCAGCGGTTCAAAGCGCTGGGCGGCGAGCGGATCACCATCGGCTCCGATGCGCACTACGCCGAGGATTTGGGCGCGGGCCTGGCCGATGGCATGGAGCTTGCCCTGCGCTGCGGCTTCACGCACATGCAGCTGTACCAGAAGCGGGAAGCCATGCCGATCCTGATTCATTAGCAATTGAGAATTGAGAATTGAGAATTGAGAATTGCCTACAAGGCCTATGCCAAACTAAACCTGCATCTGGATATCACGGGCATTCTGCCGGGCGGCTACCACAGCGTGGCCATGCTCATGCAGTCGGCGGATCTGGCGGATGTGGTGACGGTGGAACCCACGCGTTTCAGTGGCGTGTACATCCGCTGCAATCTCCCGTATATCCCCAGGGACCGGCGCAATATCGCGTGGAAAGCGGCGGCGGCGTTCTTTGAAGAGGAGATGCCGGGGCTTAAAATTACGCTGGAGAAACACATTCCCTCCGGAGCGGGCATGGCCGGCGGCAGCGCGGACGCGGCGGCGGTGCTCGCGGCCCTGCGGGAACTTTACGCGCCGGAAATGCCGGATGAGGAATTGCGGGACATCGGCATGCGGGTGGGCGCGGACGTGCCCTTTTGCCTCCAGGGCGGATGCTGCTGGGCCGAGGGTGTGGGCGAACAATTGACACCCCTGCAAAGTATGCCGCCGAAGTATCAATTTGCTGTGACAAAGCCGGATATCCATATCAATACCGCCAATGCCTACGCGAACATCGACGCGATTGAGTTAATGCGGCCAGATACAAAACGAGTGCGCTCGCTTGCTCTGCGCGGGGATTTCGAAGGCTTGTTTCCCCTCTGCGCGAATGTTTTCGAGCAGGCAATCGAACTCCCGGGATTGACGCACGCAAAAAAAGCATGCGGCAAAGCCGGGGCGCTCCTTACGCAAATGACCGGCTCCGGCTCCGCCGTGTTCGCCGTTTGCGATAACAATGCAGACATCCAGCAGGTCCAGCAGGGCCTTCTGGCGCTGGGCGGGGATTTCCTTGGAATTCTGAAACCGGTCCCGCGCGGGGTGGAACGATGCTGAGTTAAGTCTATCATCTTCTTATGTCCCATATAATGAAAACGAATCATCATTAATGGGAGATTTGTTATGATAATCCGCAACGCGCTGGTATACAATGAAAGTTTTCGTCCGTTTATGGGCGACGTAATGATACGGCACGGGCACATCGCCGCCATGGGGGAGCGCCTTGACGAGCCGCTGGCGGAAACCATCGACGCCCGGGGCGCGCGCCTGGTGCCCGGTTTCGTGGACATCCACATCCATGGGGCGCTGGGCCGGGATGTCGCCGACGGTACGGTGGAATCCCTGGACGCGATTTCTCTCACGCTTGCCGGCAAAGGCGTTACTTCCTTTTGCCCGACGACAGCGGCCATGCCGCCCGAGGCCCTGGAGCAAAGCGCCCGGGCCGTGGCGAAATACATGGGGCGCGAGCGCGGTGCGCGCATCCAGGGCATGCACCTGGAAGGCCCGTTCGTCTCTCAAGCGATGTGCCGCGCTCTGAATCCCCGGCACGCCCGCTGGCCCTCCTTGGAGGAATTCTATAGGCTGCGGGAAATCACGCCCATATCCATGATCAGCCTTGCCCCGGAATTACCCGGCGCGCTGGACTTCGCTCGCCAGGCGGCGACTGTCTGCCGGGTATCCATGGCCCATACGGAGGCTTCGTACGAGGAGGCCCTTGCAGCCATTGAAGCTGGGTTTTCCCACGCCGCGCACCTGTTTTGCGCCATGCTGCCCTTGCACCACGGGGCGCCGGGCACCGTGGGCGCTGTGCTGGAGGACCCGCGCGCCACCGCAGAACTCATCGCGGACGGCGTGCATCTGCACCCCGCCACGGTGCGCTTTGCCATACGCCTGCTGGGCGAGGACCGCGCCGTGCTCGTCAGCGATTCCGTGGCGGCGGCAGGCCTTCCCGAGGGGCGTTACACCCTGGGCGGCACCGCGTACCACCGCAAAAACAACGCCGTGTATCTGGAAAACGGCACTCTCGCAGGCAGTTCCGGCAACATATTTGATATGTTCCGCAATCTTATGGCTTGGGGGATCGACGAGGGCGCGGCGCTCAAAAGCGTCACCATCAATCCCGCCAAAGTGATCGGCAAAGCGCGTGAATTTGGGAGCGTCGCCCCCGGAAAAATTGCGGACCTTCTCCTGCTGGAGAACGACTGGAGCCTGCGCTCGGTGATTGTCAACGGTCGCATATTTGATCCCGCGGCGGTGTAGAAGTGCAGGATCGCTTGCAGGATTTTATGCATAATTAGTGAATATTTCCAGGTTCCCCGAACATATTCTCCCAGCGAAAGGCCGCAGCTTTACAGGCTCCGAATGCTTGTATATCAAAGTTTTGCACATTATCCACAGTGTTTTCAACAGGTAAAGCGGGAAAGCGCAAAGTATTGCACTATTTTTTTCTGCATATTCATGTTTTAAGCGAAATTATTTTCGCAAAAAGAAGTTTTTCATCTTGCAGAATGATTGATACATTAATTCGGTAGCTGGATAAATCGTGCCAATGAATCCCATTCACAGGCGTTATTTTTAGTAACATTTCTAAATTCAGCGATTTAGTTGGTGCTGAGGCAGCGGCTCGAATTGCTGCTCATATCATATCCAATGTAATTTTTCCAAGCCTTCCCGCCCGCAGTTCATCTAGCAACACTGCCGCTGCCCGATGGGTATCCGCTTCGCTGCCGGGCAGCAGCATCCCGCGCCGCCGTGCCAGCCACTCCAGCATTTCCCATGGCTCGCCGGAAACATCCGTCAGCTGATAACGTTCCCGCAGTCGATCCGGGTAGGAGTCCCGCAGCACTTCCACCAATCGCAGCGCCAGTGTCTCGATATCCGTAATTTCATCCTTGATGCTGCCCAAAAACGCGAGCTTCTCCCCTACGGCGGGGTCCTCGAATTTTGGCCAGAGCACGCCCGGAGTGTCCAGCAGTTCGATCGTCGCGCCGCCTGCCCAGCCGATGGCGTACCACTGGGTGCGGCGGGTGACGCCCGGCTTATCGGCGGTTTCTGCACGCCCTCGCCCGGCCAGCCGGTTGATCAGCGACGACTTGCCCACATTCGGGATGCCTACCACCATTAGCCGTAGCGGCCGCCCCTTCATGCCCTTGGCTTCGTTCGCTTCGATCACATGCGACAGGCATTCGCGCACCAGCGGCGCGAGTTTGCCCAGCCCCTTGCCGGAGCGGCAGTCAACAGCTAGCGTATTTGGTTGCGCTTTGACGAAACGCGCAGTGGCCTCGGGGTCCGCCAGGTCGCATTTGTTCAGCAGCACGATGCGCGGCTTTTTCCCGATGATCTCCCCGAGCTCCGGGTTGCGGCTGCTTTCGGGGGCCCGGGCGTCGCGCAGCTCCAGTACGGCGTCTACAAGCTTCAGGCTTTCCTGAATCTGTCGCCGCGTTTTTGCCATGTGGCCGGGGAACCATTGGGGCGTTTGGGATGGCATGGCTTACTCGCTTTCGTTCTAATTGATATACCAGGAAGGAACCAGGCCAGAAGAATTTACGATCCGTTCGTTGTGCCATTGGTCAATCAGCTGGAGCCATTCCGGTGTTTCACGCGTCGCCAAAATCATCAGCGCCACATAACCTTCGTAAAAAAGATACGCCTGCCAAAAATCCTCTTCAATTGCGCCATCGAAGTAACCAAATATTTGGCCCGACATATAAGGCGTGGTTGCGCCGCGCTCGGAAAAACTTGCTATTTCCGAGTATGGGTCGCCGTATGACCGCGTATTATAATGGAAATCTGTCGGCACGATTTCGCCGGCAGGCGTAATCAATAAATTGGATAATCCGAAATCGCCATGCATAAACGTTTGATTGCGTGTATGCAACATGCTTTTATTCTCATTCAAATAGGATAGCACTTTGTCGAATAGCTTTGAGCTGCGCTTATAGTTTTCAAATCTTTTTTCGATGGCGAATTGAATGCCTTTTTCAATCCTGCCGTACAGAGATTTTGGTTCTTCCATTAACGGGAGAGCGTGTATTTTTCTCAGCAGTTCGCCTGTTTTTACGCCCAACGCAAACTGCCCTGACGCATGCAGCGAAGATATTTCGTCAAACGCGTTCAGACCGTCAATCCATGTTTGCAGCCAATAATAATAGCGGTTATCCTGAAACAAACCAAACGATACGGTTCGCGCGATCGCTATATCAAGGGTTTCCGCCCACATATGCATTTCGTGATTTTTATAACTCTCGTTACAAACGCCGACGCGCAGAAACATTCTTTCCCCGTTTGCCGTGGTAACGCAATATTTATCTTCTCCGGAGCCGCCCTCCAAAATTGGTTTGATGGAGCTGAAATTTTTATATCCTGGAACTTCACGCAAGTTTACACTTCGCATTATTATTTCACTTTCATCAAAAACTCGCCCACTTCTTTGTCGTAAAACGGCATTGCCCGAAAGATTACGCGGCCAAGGACGTCTTGCTCACGCACGAAACCCACGGCCTCAAAGCGGCTATCGGACGACGCGCCGCGGTTGTCCCCCATCACGAAAAGGCGGCCCAGGGGCACCGTCGCCGGATAGGTCATTTCGCTTTGGTGCTCTTCGGCGGGTACGGTGGCTGTGCCTTCGGGTAGATAGGGCTCTTCCAGCAAGACGCCGTTGACATACACGCGGCCGCCGCGGATATCCAACTCGTCGCCGCCCAGGGCGATCACGCGTTTGACCAGCGGCTCGTGGAAGGAGTTGACGCGCGGGGAAATGATGACGATCTGCCCCCGCCGCGGCGGGGAAATCGCTGCTGAAACCGCCAGCCAGTCGCGGTTGTGCAGCGTTGGGACCATGGAATTGCCCACCACTCCCGCAAAACGCGCCACAAACAAAAACAGCACCGCAATGGCAATCACGGCGGAAACCAAAATTTCCGCCAGTTCATAGCAGCTTTTTATGAGTTTTGTTTGGCCCGGTTTAACCAAATGCTCCATATGACGTTCAATGTCTCCCAAATTACGCATTGCGAATTATTTCCCGATGCACACGCCCAGTACATCCCGCTGGTCCACCATGCCGACATCCAGCGCGCGGCTGTCTATGGAGTTGTTGCGGTTGTCACCCATGATGAAGCAGCGCCCCTCCGGCACAACGCAGGGCAATTCCGTGTTCCCGCTGAAATAATTGTATTCCTGGGTGGGCGCCGCCACATAGGGTTCGTCCAGTGCTTCGCCGTTGCGGCATACCACGCCCCGCTCGAAGTCGATGCGCAGTTCATCCCCCGGCAGGCCGATCACCCGCTTGACGATGGGGTGCCTCCCCGGCAGACTGTGGCCGGTGTCGGAAACGACCACGATGTCGCCGTGGCGCAGTTGCCGCGGCATGGCCGTCACCAGCAGGAACTGGCCGCCATAGAGCGTCGGCATCATGGAATCTCCGATTACCCATGAAGTACGCGCTACAAACGTGAAGATTATCATCAGCAGAATAAATGCCGTGGTAATGATATCCGCCAGCGAAAAACAGGCGTTCAAAATTTTCGATTGGCCGTACTTTATCATTTCGTTTGGCATATGTTCTCCTATCAGGGACCAGGAATCAGGAATTAGGAGTTAGGGATTTTTCCCTAACTCCTTGTGGCGTTTGATTCTTACCTGAGCTTCTGCGGCACCTTCGCCGCCTTGCCCACACGCCCGCGCAGGTAGTAAAGCTTTGCCCGGCGCACGCGGCCATAGCGCACCACTTCCAGCTTCACAACATTCGGAGAATGCAGCGGGAACACCCGCTCCACGCCCACGCCGTACGAAATGCGGCGCACCGTGAATGTTTCGGAAATGCCGGAGCCTCTGCGCGCGATCAGCGTGCCTTCGAACACCTGCACGCGTTCGCGCTCGCCCTCGCGGATTTTTACGTGCACGCGTACTGTCGCGCCGATGTGCAACTCCGGCGGCTCTTCCTTCATGGAATCCTTCGCCGTGCGCAGCAGCGCCGCGTACGCGCAATCCGGGTTTTGGTTGATGAGCTGTCCGGCTCTTGCCTGGTTCATAGTTCTTCATCCTTAATATATATTCGATTGTTCATTCGCATAATTGAATATGCCAGAGGAACAAAAGTTGCACAAGCTTACATATTATATCACAGCTTAATGGGAAATGCAAGAAAAATTTTTTTGGCGTTTTTGTTGATTTTTTTATATGATTACTCTACGCCAAATATGATTGTCAATGCGGAGGCCGCTCTTTTTCATCGCGCCGCAAAGCAATCAGCAGCTGCAGCTTGGCTAGCAGGGTTTGCTCGAGCCTGTTGACATGCTCGAGCATATCCGCCACGCTTGCGTTGACTGCCAGCATTTTGTCGATGTCGCCGGTATTCGCGATCGCCGCCTGGATTTTTTCCCCTTCCGCATTCATAATATGCGCAAGCGCTGCCTCTCCCAGCGCGATACTGCCCATGATCTGCGCCGCCGCTTCGCACATGTCTGGACAATCCATGGGAGGGCGCGGCGGTTTTGGGGGCCTTGGGGGGCGGGGCGGAGGTTCCGGCGGCGGCCATGGAGGGCAGGGCGGAGGAGGCCACGGGGGCTGCGGAGGGCAGGGCGGAGATGGGGGACAGGGCGGCGGCTCCGAAGTGCAGCCGGACATCACCATGTCATAGAGCGCGCGGTTGTTTTGCGAATATTCGTATGCCAATGCGAGCAGCAGCATCTTCAGCTCGTCTCTCATGGCCTCATACTCCTCCTCAACCACATCCCCGCCTTTATCTATATGACGTCGCAGTGTCAAATTTGACGAGGCGGCATATGATAGAGTGAAGAATCCTTTCGGCATGATGAGGGCGCTTCATATTTTGGAAAAGGAGCGGGTTTTAGGATGTCAATGCCCCATATTGAAGTTCCGAATATATCGGAAGAGAACGCACTAGCCAATATTATCGTTTCCATCGCCCTCGAAGAAGCCGCGCTTGCCCATATCATCAACGCTGAGGGTGAAAAAATACAACGAGTCGTTGGTACTTTCACGCCGGAAGGCGCGACAGGCCCGCTGCTGCTGGGAACGCCGGCAGATATTGAAGACATGCAGGCGATCAATACCGCCGTGGGCGATATGCTGGAAACGATCTCCAGCATTGAACGGTCGCTGCACAACAAGCTGAGCACCGTTTTGGCCGTCCTTGAGATTCCGGAGGCGGAAGAAATACCATAATATCGCAGCGGGAACATACCGCGAACGGCAAATACGTCATAGAATGGAGCAATTCCTCATGTCGATGCCCGAAATAGATTTAGAAGAAATTGAGCCAAGGGAAGCATTGGCGGCGATTATCGCTTCCATTGCGCTGCAAGAGGCCGCGGTCGCGCATGTCCTGAACGCGGAAGGCGAAAAAATCCAGGCTGTTGTCGGGTTGGACGAAGCCACGGTTGAGGATCTCCAGGGCATCAATGATTCGGTCGGCGATTTGGTCGACAGTGTGTCGAACCTGTCGGGCGAAATATCGAGAAAGCTGCGCACGGCCATGG
>Ga0123356_10001772_pt1 | contig 23558 bp, 23 predicted proteins | sample TergutEmb28metaG_2_FD_92546 | JGI IMG/M metagenome (GOLD analysis project Ga0123356, IMG submission 92546) | Embiratermes neotenicus P3 segment gut microbial communities from Petit-Saut dam, French Guiana - Emb289 P3 | ecosystem: Host-associated > Arthropoda: Insects > Digestive system > Gut ...
ACCAGCGATTTCGCGATGAGGGACACAACCTGATCCGTCGCATCGCAGTCGCTGTCCGAATGGCCCCCCGCCGCAGCCACTGCTTCGTTCATCGTAAAGCTGCCAGTAAGAGCCGCAAGGCGACGCAATGTCTTCTTCTCCGGCTCGGTCAGCAGGCCATAGCTCCAGTCCAGCGTGGCTCGCAATGTCCGATGCCGCGGTGGTGCCATGCGTCGACGGGCTGCCGGCAGCCCTAAGGGATGGTTCAAGCGCGCAAGGATCCCCTGCGGGCCAAAAGCATCAATGTTGGCTGCAGCGATTTCAATCGCAAGCGGGATACCCTCAAGCTTCCGACAAATCTCGACGACAGCGGATGTGTTGACGTCACGCAACCGGAAATCCCCAAGGGCTTCCGCTGCACGCTCGGCGAACAACCGAACAGCAGGGACATTGAGGGCTTCGTTGCACCCGAGCACAGGTAATTCCCCCGGGATCTCAAGCGGCCGCAGATGATAAATGCGTTCGCCTTCAATTCCGAGCGGCTCGCGGCTTGTCGCCAAGATATGCACGTCGGGCGCCGCACATAACACCCGAGAGACCAAAGCAGCCACAGCCTCGACAATGTGTTCGCAGCTATCGAACACAAGCAGCATGCGCTTGTCCCTGAGAAAGGAAAGCAGGCCGGCAGAAGGATTGTCCCCGGGAATGCTGTCGCGAATGGCTGACCCGACCTCGGTCGGCAACGTTTGAGGATCGCTGAGGGCGCTCAGATCGGTGAAATAGACACCATGCTCGTAATTGCCGGTCGATGCGCCTGCAGTGGCGATCGCCACAGCGGACTTGCCTATTCCCCCGGGACCGACGAGCGTAACGAACCGGTGCTGACCCAACTGCATTGATACACGGCTGACCTCCTCGTCGCGGCCGATCAACCGCGTTCGTGGCGGCGAAACATTGATTGAGCGGGTCGCGGCTGGGTCATTGACGACTGCGGGCCCGGCAGATCGCACCACCGGCATCACGAAGCAATAGCCGCGTCCGGGGACAGTCGATATGTATCGGTTGCCAGCGTGGCCGTCGGCCAATACGCGGCGCAGGCCTAAGATATGGACTTTGAGATTACTTTCGCCTACAACGATGTGTGGCCATACTGTCGCCATCAATTCGCGCTTGGTATGCAGCTCGCCGGGACGCCCGACAAGAGCGATCAGCAGATCGAGAGCACGGCTTCCAATACGAACTGGCTCGCCATTTTCCGTCAACAGCCGTCGTGACGGAAAGAGGGTAAACCTGCCGAACGAAACCTTCCAACCAGTGGGGTCTCCCGATCCATCGCCCGCTAGGTCCTGGCATTGCAGCTCCTTGGCCTTCTCATGGAGATCGCTGGGATCACGGGCTATTGTCCACACGGCGGCACTTGGCCGCAATGCCTGTGACCCGACCAACCCCGAGGAACCCGCAGTCGCCATGGCTGTCGCTCTTCCACGCGCGACCGTCCCTGGCTTGTAAATATCAGAAGAGATCAGTTCGACAGCCGTCATTAGATAGCCTCCTCGGCGCTGAGCTAAGGACAGCGCAACGCATGTTAAGCCTGGACCCGGGAGACGGACACAAGGCACAGAGTCGGATTGAGAAAAGCCGATGTTCGTTCTCTGGCAAGGCTGGCAGTCCCTCCACAACCTTAGTTTGTTCGAAGTCCACGACAATGCAATTCCGCAATGCTGGCAAATCGTCGAACGCCTAATGTATTGCCGATCATATTGAGCGGGCAGGGAGCAAGAGTGAATAGTTGTAATTCCACGTCGGAATGTTTTCAAGCGTGTACAAGCGATTCCCCAAACTGAAGCACACGCAGAGAGAACAGACAACATATTATCTGCATGTGGCTGTGCTTCTCCGGCGTCGCCGCAGCGCTTTTATCGCCGTTGAGTCATTGCAGCGAACCGATAGCATAAGAATCATCTGACGCATCGGTGCCGACTTCGTCTACAAGTCACACATGACACCCACCGCGCAGCGATGGACGCTGCGGAAATAAAGGGAGTGTCAGATGTTGTGGATCTTGGGTTCCGTCGCGATTGCGGCAGCCACATTGATTGCGCCGGTCGTTTTGTTCGCGACAACCCCTGCCGATGCGGGGAATGTGCAGCAGACCATCGGTCAGCCACGCCTTGTGCGGGTTGACACGGGTCACGGATATGCAGTGGCGCTCTGGTTCGCTCGCCCAGTCGACCACGCACACTCGCGATTGGTGCTTGTCTCGAAGGTGGGTCGTCGAACGATCAATGTACGACTCAGCAGTGAGCCAAATGTTTTATATGCTGCAGTCGGAGAGGTCCCACCCGGGAGCTATGAGTTGGAATGGACTGTCCCATGCCTCGATGGGGCGTCAGAGTCAGGCAAGCTTCCGCTCGAGATTCCGAGACCGGGGGCGTGAGGCGGCATTTTGGCTCGCACGGCTATGAGGTTGCGCCGAGTGTGCGCGCTCCGTCGATAAGCTGTTCTCCGCACGGGCAGGCTCGCTCCTCCTTTCCTCGAGGAGCGCGGCGTACCAGCCGCGCGTTTGCCGCATACGAGCGCGCGCGCTAGCGCCCAGTCGCGTGGCCAGAATACACCCATTTGGCCCCATATGCCGGCGCGTGCACGGACATTCCCCACCGGAATAACTATTAGGTCGCATTAGCTGCTACGAATCGTCGCTCCAAGGCATATCTCTTAGTCCGTAAGCAAGGTCGGCGCCAACGGGATAAGAAGTCCATGATCTTACGAGAAGTCGACATCTAGATGATCGACAGTGGCTTTTGCGGCAATGGCGAATGCGTGGCCAGCCGCCAGTTCGCTCACACCTCGGTCCACGACGTCGGGGGCAGTCAACACAATCTCCTGGGCGGCGGGCGCGGCAAGCCACAATCGGTTGGCACAACGTGTCTCGTTCTGCCCGTGAGCCGCCTGGTGCGCGCAGCTCTTGCTCCAGCGAGAGCGTGTTCCGCCCTCAGTACGCATCAAACCAGACTTGGTTGTGGTCATGGAAGTCTCGCGACAGATTGACACCTCCAACTGCAATCTGCAGTGGAATAAATCCGCGCAGGATCCGTTGAAGCTCACGCTGGTTACCGATCTTCTGGACTCCGCCCTGCGAACGTGGGACAGCGATCGTGTCGCGTCGAGATCGCGAATTGCCGTAGCAGCCTCCATGTTACGCGACGCGCTGACCACCACCAAGGAGGAAGTCTCACAATTGCACGTCGGGGGTCTGGCTGTGTGGCAGGCACGTAAAGTGACCAGGTTCATCGACGCATCGATAGAATCAAAGATCCGTTTGTGCGATTGTGCGAGGCAGACCCGGCTGAGCGCCGCCTATTTCTCTTTGGCATTTAAGAGAACATTCGGCGTGACGGTAGCGCACTACATCCGCTGTCGACGGATTGAACACGCCCAACGACTGATGTTGCTAACGCCAATGCCGCTTGCGCAGGTTGCGCTCGCCGCTGGTTTTAGCAATCAGGCGCATTACAGCCGGGTGTTTCGGACGGTGACGGGCAGCAGCCCTAACATATGGCGCCGTAGGAACGTGACGCTTCAGCCTCCAAAACAAGACACCCGTCAGTGATTCCCCAGCCCATAGACGCTCCACCGAGCGATCATCCTGGCCGGATCGAGTTGGACCTCGCCAGCACCCGGACGGGCCAAGTAAAGATTATCGAGGTTCTGACCATCCGGTGACACCATTGCCGGGTCGGGTACGCCGTGTGTGTATTGCCAATGGGTCGTCTCTGCGGTCAGGAAGGCCCGAAGCGCCTTGCGGTTCTCTTCCGAGGGTTCTTCCCAGTAGGCCGGGATCGGAGTCCAGCCCTCGCTGAGTCCCTCCTCGTGGGCATTTCCGTTCTGTGAGATGATTGCGGTAATACGTTCAGGATGGCGGAGCGCGAGTCGGAAGGCCGTCGGTGCCCCGTAATCAAATACATAGATAGCGTAGTGCTCGAATGAGATTGTCGAAGGTGTAGATGAACTGACCGCGCGGCGGCATATCGGACTGGCCAAAGCCTGGAAGATCCGGAGCGACCATGCAAAATCGATCGGCCAGCAGCGGGATTAGGTCGCGGAACATATGACTGGCGTTCGGAAAACCATGCAGCAGCAAGAGCTTCGGGGCAGCCGCATCCCCAGCCTTGCGATAAAACACATTAAATCCGTCGACCTCAGCCATGTCGTATCGGATAGGCTCCATCAGAGTTCCCTTTTTTGTTCAACGTTCCCAAGAGTCAATATCTTCAGGCGGAGACCGCGCGGATTGCTTCGCGAATAATGTCGACGACCGGCCCGAGGCCGTAATGATCGGCGCGTGATCGACGGCATGGGACCTGAACGTCGCGTTCATGCGCTCGGCCATGGAGCGCTGAGTGTCCAGAACAATCATGCGGTCATATTCGGCGACCAGGTACCAGGTTGGAACGTACCTCCAGAGCACGGGCCCCGCGGTCGGGGTTGTCATACAGGAGAACCGCAGGGGCCGCTGCGCAACAACCAGCACAATGAGGTTGTCGGCCGATGCATTGGGTGCGAATGCATTTGGAAAGGCGTCGTCGGGGAGCCAGAGCAGGTTGTCGCTGTCTGGTGCGAGTTTCGGAGCCTGCGGATGCGGCTCCGCGCGGAAGACCAGGTCAGTGAGTTTTTCGCCTTCGTTCGCTCGGCGCGCGCAAGGCCAATGACCGCGCCCGCATACGCATGCGCCGTCAGGACGACGGGACCTGCAGACGCTCAATAGCGCGGTTGAGGGCCGCGACATCATCTGCCAGGTCGGTCAGTGGCAGCGGCGCTGCCACCGCTTTATCACCGTGTGCCGCGAGCCTTATTATAAGACGCGACCAGCTCGATCCATCCGCCCAACCACCATGGGCCATCACGACGGACACACCGTTCACCACCATCTCCTCGCCCTACTCGTCCGGCTCTAAACCCGCGTGATCAACCCAACGTCTTCATCCAGTTGGCAACCGCTTGCCCAATCTCATCCGGCGAATCTTCCTGGACGAAATGGACCCCTTTAACCATCACTTCGGTTTGCGCGGGCAGGCTTCGGGCATCTTCGAGAACCTTGCCCCCGGCAAGGATTCCGCCTGGCTCTGCCTTTAGAAAGAGCTTGGGCAGACTGCTTGTCTTCAACCAATCCGCGTAAGCGTCCACGATCGCGGTCACGTCGGCGGGGTCGCCCTCAATAGGAATTTCCCGAGGCCAAGTCAGAGTTGGCCGTCGCCCCTCGCCCGGCTCCGCGAATGGCCGCCGGTACTCTGCCATCTCCTCTGCGGACAGGGGACGCAGGATTGCCCCCGGCAGAATCCGCTCGACGAAGAAGTTGTCTTGCAGGACCATCTGCTCACCGGCCTCGGAACGAAGCGCCTCCAAGACTGGGCGCATGCCGAACCTGTCCCAGTGGTCCCAATACTGCCGGCGCACCATCGCCTCCATGTACGCGATACCCTTGACGGTATCGCGGTGGCGATTGGCCCAATCGAAGCCGAGATTCGAACCCCAGTCATGGACGACGAAGGTGACACGCTCGCGCACATCGAGAGCCTTGAGCAGGGCATCGAGGTAGCGTCGGTGCTCGACAAAGCGATACGAGCCGGGGCCACTGTCTGGCAGCTTGTCGGAGTCGCCCATGCCGATCAGGTCAGGGGCGATGCAGCGACCGAGTGGCTGCAAGTGCGGCATGATGTTGCGCCATAGATACGACGAGGTGGGGTTGCCGTGCAGCAGCACGATGGGGTCGCCCGCTCCGACCTCCACGTACGCCATCGCACGGCCAAGGACCTGCCGCCGCTGCTTTTGGAAAGGAAATGCTGCAGAGATCATGTTCGCTTATCCTTCTTGCTTTGCAGTAGCCGAATGGGCAGGCGTTCTCGACTCTCTTGCGCCAAAGTATTTATGTCCCCTCGCGTCCGAGCCAAGGTTAAGTGCCGTCAAGCACCGTAAAATTGCATGGCGACTGCCTCGCCTTGTCCTGGGCGCAGCCTTGTTTGGTTCCTCGCTCAACAGAACGCCACCTTGAAATCCTCGACGAACTCGCCCTTTTCGGGCATGAGGCAGACTGAGGACGCGTAGAGGTCCAACCAGCCAAGATGCGTTGATCCCAGTCTGAAGGAGATCTCAGTCCACATAGCGGAGGCGAGTGCTCCTGACGGCCGGGTCACGCGTCGCGCCGTGCGGTCCCCTCGTTCGCTGGTGAGACCCTGAGCCTCGCTATGAAACATCTTCTATAACGAGTTTCCTCCCGTTGAACTCCACGGTGTCACCGGCCCGCGCTCCTTCGATTGCTTTGAAAATCGGAGCCATCGTGGAGATTCCCATGACCTCTCGACCATCGCATGTGAACTTGCCGGTGGAGATCGCGATGATGAAGTATCGACCAGAAAGCCGCACAAGCGCTCCTTCAGTAACAGCCGACTTTGGCCCGAAGTCGACCTTTCTCAACTTGTCTAGCTTATCGGTGTGATCGTGGAGGCTGTCGTCCAGCGCTTCGGAAAGATCACTGGCTATTTTGGCCTGGGCCCGCTCATCGTTTTCGATCGGTTCGCTTCGGTCGAGCCGAGCATCGGCAACGTAATCGAAGTACTTTTCGCGGGCGCTTTGGAGGGCCGCCCCCTCAAGCGAAAGCATCATCTGTTCGATGATATTCTTGTGCATCGTTAGCTCCTTGAGGGCGGTCGTTTGTCACCAGGCTTACGAAAGTTGCCTTCACAGGCGTGGTCAGATTAGTGTCGTGAACGAAGATAGCGGGCAGCTTTGCCGGCGCCGTGTTGCTCGCATCGCGGCTGATCGAATGGATTGCACCCGGCGATTCAGAACAGCTCTCGCCCACCCGGTGATGTGCGTCGCGCTGTCGTTCGCCTTCGATTCGATCGCGCCCGATATCAGGTAGATGAAAGCGGACTTCGCATCGTTCACGCCAGGAACCGGACTGGGCGAGTACGGCCGTAACGGCCGGTGCGCTGAAAAGCCCTCCGGCGAGCAGTAAGGTTGTATCCGTCTCATCCCCGGCGTCACTCGATGAAATCTGCGACAGTGGTATGTATTGATTGCAGCGCCAGACGAAATTTTCCAATAGCCGGTGTCTATAGTTTCCATAGCGGTGGCGAATAGTGGCACGACAGTCCTCGCCGCTGGTCGCGAATCAAGGAAAGTTGTGCCGGCCGCGCTGGCATCACGCCGCGCAGCGAGAGGCAATAAGGATCGTCTATGGATTCTATGGCGAGAGGTGATTTCCCTCGCCGAGGGTCCGACCGCCACTGTGTGAGACCCTCGCGTATCCTGGGCCGGCATGCGTATTGACCGCGTTCAGAATCTGACGACGGGTCGCGTTAGGGGAGGTACGCTCGTTGGACCGATCCTGGAACCATCTCACAGAGAAAAGGCATCACTGGCGCACATGTCGTTGGTGATCGCGACTCTTCGTGCCCCGCGCGAAGATGGTAGAGAAGGGTCTATCGCCGAGAGCTAATTGCTCTTGTCGGCGCACGCGTGAACGGTGTCGTCGATACCCGGTGAGATCAAACCCAATAACAGTCCCGGTACGAAACACGTCAGGCAGCGCGAGTCGGCTCTTTCAGTTCATGGACGGGTTCTACAGTCGCCACAGCCAGCACTCGGCAATCGGTCTTTCGACTCCAATGCAAAACGGGTGGCTCGCACCAACGGCGGCCTGGGCGTCACCCGGGTTCACGAAAATGGAGGACGTCACAAAATCTACTTCACTTCATCTAGTTCTGCCCCGACCTCAGGGTTTCGCGGCCTTGCAGCGCGTCCATCATCCGCACGAGATCAGGCAGAGACGAAGCGTTCATTTTGCGCATCGCCTGGGCACGGTGGACTTTCACCGTGGTCTCACTGACACCGAGATCGGCGGCAATCTGCTTGTTGAGGCGGCCTTTCACGACTTCGGCAACCACTTCGCGTTCGCGGGGGCTCAGAGCGTCGAACCGCCTCCTCATTTCGGCCAGTGCCCGCTCATTTTCGTGCCAGGCACGATCTCGAGCAAGGCCGAGTTGAATTGCATCGAGCAGATCCTGTTCGCGGAATGGCTTAGTCAGGAACTCGATCGCTCCTCCCTTCATAGCTTGGACCGACATCGGGATGTCGGCATGTCCTGTGATGAAGACGATCGGGAGGTGAATATTTGCCGCCAACAGCTCGCGTTGAATATCAAGGCCACTTTTTCCGGGCAGTCGTACGTCGAGAATCAAGCACGTGGGACCGTCCGGTCGTCCTGACTCCAGAAATTCGGGCATCGACGCCAACGCCTTGGCCTCCAGGCCCACCGACCGCACCAAGCGCGCCAGCCCTTCGCGCGCTGACGGATCGTCATCGACGATCACGATGGTAGGCTTTGTTCCTGCCAGAGCTTCGATGGTGGACATCGGGGCACGCTGGGCCAGCCGTTCACTCAGGGTTCGATTAACAGTACGGGGTTTTTATGCCGCCCGCAAGAGCTCGGAAGCAGCGACCCGGCGCCTCTTTGGACTGAAACCTAAACCAAAGTAAAGTCGTGACCAACCACTGGTTGTTCTATGCTTCCCTCGCTCCCTGATTTCTGGGGCGAGAAGGGGAGATCTCTGCGCATGACTGCCCTGGACGCAAACGGAGGCTGCATTGCCCACCAAACCGGTCGTCTGCGTTATCGATGATGACGAGGCCGCTCGCAACGCCGTGACCCGTCATATGAAATCGCTGGGGTTCACAGCGATAGCGTTTCCATCTGCGGTGGCTTTTTTGGACTGGTCCGATCCCCCGGAAATTTCTTGCCTGATCGCAGACGTTCAAATGCCACATATTACCGGGCTGGAGTTGCATAACCGGCTGATAGCGTCGGGCCGTACCATTCCAACGATCCTGATCACAGCGTATCCCGATGAGGGGCTATGCGAACGCGCTCTGGCCAATGGCGTTATTGGTTACCTGGCCAAGCCGTTCGATGAGGATACTCTGCTCGCGTGCGTCCGCTCGGCTGTGGCCCGGGCCCAGAGGCGTGAGGACCGTTCATGAACGCCACCGAATACGTTTGGCTGAACGCCGCCGAGTTTGGACCGGTCGAGGTCCTGCGCGAGGAGTGCGATACCGCACTTTGTAGAGTATGTCGTGACGTCCAAGGCGACGATCAACACACGGTTCTCGCGTTGCTTCTCACAGCGGAGCAGCCTACGGCCGCCAGTTTCGATCGTCTTGCACACGAGTACGCGCTGAAGCTCGACCTCGATGAAGCGTGGGCGGCGCGGCCACTGGAGCTTGTGCGCGAGCGCGGGCGCACCGCGTTGGTGCTCGAGGATCCTGGCGGCGATCCGCTCGATTCGCTGCTCGGCGCACCCATGGAGACGGGAAGCTTCCTGCGCCTCGCGATCGCTATCGCATCAGCCCTCACCCAAGTCCACCGGCGTGGCCTTATCCACAAGGACATCAAACCAGCCAATATCCTTGCCGATGCAATGCGCAACCGAGTCTGGCTGACGGGCTTTGGCATAGCGTCGCGCCTTGTGCGCGAGCGTCAAGCGCCCGAACCTCCGGAGTCGATCGCAGGAACGCTCGCCTATATGGCTCCCGAGCAGACCGGATGCACCAATCGCTCAGTCGACTCGCGGAGTGACCTCTACTCGCTTGGGGTCACCTTCTATCAAATGATCACCGGCGATGTTCCGTTCACGGCTGTAGGCCCCATGGAGTGGGTTCACAGTCATATCGCGAAAAGACCAGTACCGCCGAGGGACCGTATTGCGCATATTCCGGCTCCCATCTCCGCAATCATCACGAAGCTGCTTGCCAAGGCTGCCGAGGAACGGTACCAGACCGCGGCTAGCGTTGAGCGCGACTTGTGGCGCTGCCTCGCTGAATGGGATGCCCAGGGACGAGTCGACGACTTCCCGCTCGGCGAGCACGACACGCCAGACCGTCTGCTGATTCCTGAAAAACTCTATGGACGAGAGAGCGAGTTCCAGACGTTGCTTGCCGCGTTTGAGCGCATTGCGGAGGGCGGCGCGCCGGAGCTGGTGCTTGTCTCCGGATATTCCGGTGTCGGCAAGTCCTCGGTGGTCAACGAGTTGCACGGAGCGCTGTTTCCCGCGCGCGGTATTTTCTCGTCCGGCAAGTTTGACCAATATAAGCGCGATGTCCCTTACTCAACGCTGGCGCAGGCGCTTCAGAGCCTTGTCCGCTCCCTGCTGGTCAAAAGTGAATCCGAACTACGCAGCTGGCGCAGTGCATTTAGAGACGCACTCGGACCAAACGGCGGGCTCATTAACGACCTGATTCCCGAGTTGAAGCTCATTATCGGCGAGCAGCCACCGCCGCCCGTCCTTCAGCCGCAGGACGCACAACGACGCTTCCAACTCGTGTTCCGGCGCTTCATCGCCGTATTCGCACGGCCGGAACACCCTCTCGCGTTATTCCTGGACGATTTGCAATGGCTCGACGCCGCAACACTCCACCTGCTCGAAGATTTGTTGACCCAGCCGGACGTACGAAACCTTCTGTTGATCGGCGCCTACCGCGATAACGAAGTCGATCCGGGGCATCCGCTGATGCGCAAGCTTGAACGGATCCGGGAGACCGGAGCGATCGTGCGGAACATCGTCCTTGCACCACTAACCCCTGATGACCTCGCCCAGCTGATCGCCGACGCGCTTCACTGCGCGCCGGAACACGTCCTTTCGCTGGCGCAGCTAGTGCACGAAAAGACGGCGGGTAATCCATTCTTTGCCATTCACTTCATTTATTCGCTTGTCGACAGTGAGTTGCTGACTTTCAATTATGAGAATTTGCGATGGTTATGGGATCTTGCACTTATTCGGACGAAGCGGTTCACGGACAATGTCGTGGACTTAATGATCGATAAGTTGAACCGTCTGCCGCTGAACACTCAAAGGGCTATGCAGAACCTTGCCTGCCTGGGCAACAGCGCCGATTTCAGCCTGCTGTCGATAGCATCTGAACACTCAATCGATGAACTGCACAACGACTTGTGGGAGGCAGTTCTAGCCGGCCTCGTGCTTCGCTCAGACCGCAGTTATGAGTTTCTGCACGACCGCATCCAAGAAGCCGCGTACTTGATGATCCCGGAAAGTCTCCGCATCGAGATCCATGCGCGAATTGGTAGGCTCCTCGTTAGACATATTCCCACGGAGAGGCAAGAGGAGACGATCTTCGAAATCGTTAATCAGTTAAACCGCGGAATTGCCCTGATCTATTGTTATAAGGAACGCACCCAACTGGCGGAGCTCAACCTGATCGCAGGCAGGCGCGCCAAGACCGCCGCGGCCTACAGCTCGGCACTTACGTATCTCAGCTTTGGTGCGACGCTGCTGACAGACGGAGCGTGGGTACACCTGCATGAACTCGCCTTCGCGCTCCAATTGCAATTGGCTGAATGCGAGTTCCTGACTGGCCGGTCGGGAAGTGCAGACGATCGGCTATCTCTGCTTGCTTCTCGCGCCCGCGATACGGTCGAGCTAGCGATCGTCACGTCTTTGCGCGTAGATCTATACACAATGCTTGACCGGAGCGATCGTGCGGTTGATGTCTGTCTCGGGTATCTAAGGAATGTAGGAATCGAGTGGGAGCGGCATCCGACAGAAGGCGAGATCAGCCGAGAATGCGACCGGATCTGGCGGCGTCTAGAGAGCCGCACCATTGAGGATCTGATCGATCTGCCGTTGATGAGCGATCCAGTATCGTTAGCTACGTTGGACGTTCTGACTAAGGTCGTATCCGCGTCGTATTTCACCGATGAGAACATGTACTCACTCGTTATTTGCCGCATGGTCAATCTCAGTCTCGAGCGCGGCAATGCCGATGGATCATGCGTTGCCTATGCCGGGTTTGGTGTCCTCGCCGGACCGCGCTTTGGAAACTACAGGGACGGGTACCGATTCGGGCGGCTGGGTTACGACCTGATCGAACGGCGTGGCTTCACACGTTATCAGGCTCGCATCGGCATTTTATTCGGCAACATGGTGATGCCGTGGACAAAACACGTTCGAGCTGGTCGCGAGATGGTGCGTCGTGCCTTCGCAACAGCAACCCAGACTGGTGATCTCACCTTCGCTGCTTATAGCTGCAATCACCTCAACACCAACCTGCTGGCGGCAGGAGATCCGCTAGAGCAAGTGCAATGTGAAGCGGAGACCGGCCTCGCCTTCGCTCGAAAGGTTCATTTTGGCCTAATAATCGACGATATCACCGCGCAGCTCGGACTTGTTCGGACGCTTCGAGGCCAGACGACGAAGTTCGGCTCATTTACCGGGGGCGATTTGGATGAACTGGATTTCGAACGTCATCTCTTGGGCGGCACCGTCGCGCCGGAGGCCTTGTGCTGGTATTCTATCCGGAAGTTGCAGGCGCGCTTCCTTTCTGGCGACTATGACTCGGCCGTCGTAGCCTCGTTGACCGCGCAACCGCTGCTATGGACCTCACAATCGCAATTCGAAACTGCAGAGTATCACTTCTATAGCGCACTGTCTCACGCGGCATCGTGGTCGACAGCGTTGCCCACTCAGAAGCATCAGAACCTCGAAGCTCTGCTAACCCACCATCAGCAGCTCCAGTCGTGGGCGGAGAACTGCCCCGAAAATTTTGAAAGCCGTGCCACTCTCGTTGGCGCCGAAATCGCTCGAATAGAAAGTCGGGACATCGACGCCATGCGTCTTTACGAACAGGCAATTCTCTCGGCGCAGACAAACGATTTCACTCACATCGAAGCGCTCGCCAATGAACTAGCCTCTCGCTTCTACGCCGGGCTCGGTTTACAGACGATCTCTGATACTTACTTGCGTGCCGCTCGTCACGGCTATCTTCGGTGGGGTGCCGATGGAAAAGTGCGGCAACTAGACCAGCTGTTTCCGGCGCTCAACGAAAAGGAGTCACCGCCCGGCCCGAGGAGCACGGTGGTGTCACCAATCGAGCATCTGGATCTTTCTACAGTCGTAAAGCTCTCTCAAGCTATTTCCGGTGAGATTGTACTCGACACATTGATTGAAACGCTTATGCGCCTGGCGATCGAGCACGCGGGTGCCGAGCGAGGTGTACTAATTCTCCCACGCGGCGGAGGCTATCGAGTTGAGGCCGAGGCTGCGACCTCGAGAGACATGGTAATCGTCAACCTACGACAAGCGGACGTGACTGGTGTGGAGGTGCCAGGATCGGTGTTGGACTACGTAACCCGAACGAAAGAGAGTGTCCTTCTGCACGACGCCTCAGGTAGGAATCCGTTTTCCGATGACGAGTACATTCGTCGCAACCGCACACTTTCGATCCTTTGCTTACCATTGCTCAAACAGGCCAGACTGATCGGCATTCTCTACCTTGAAAATAGCCTGACTCGCGACGTGTTCACACCAACCAGAATTACCGTGCTCAAACTTCTCGTCTCAGAGGCGGCGATTTCGCTGGAAAACACGCGTCTCTATAGCGAGCTCCAGGAACGGGAAGCGGGAATCCGCCAGCTACAAATGGAACTCGCACACGCCAATCGGGTGGCAACAATGGGGCAATTGACGGCCTCGATCGCGCATGAGGTCAACCAACCGCTCGTAGGTGCAGTCAGCAACGCCCACGCTGCGCTCCACTTTTTGGACGCGCTCCCTCCAAACATTCAAGAGGCTCGCGAAGCCCTCAGCGATATCGTCAGGGATGGCAATCGAGCAGGTGACATCCTCCGCCGCATCCATGCGCTTGTGAAGAAGTCACTTTCACGAAAAGACGATGTTGACATAAACGAAGCTATCGTGGAGATAAGTGCCTTGACCCGCAGCGAAGCGGTGAAATACGGCATATCGCTGCAAACGCATCTGACAGAAAACTTACCGTCTGTCAAGGGTGACCGGGTTCAACTGCAGCAGGTGATACTGAACCTGATTGTCAATGCCATCGAAGCTACGAGCGCCGTGGGCACTTCGTTGCGAGAGCTGCAGATCAGCACCGCAAGATGTGAGTTGGATCACGTGCTCGTGGGTGTGCGGGACTCCGGGTCTGGCATCCACCCGAAGAATCTCGGGCGCGTCTTCGAGGCTTTCTACTCCACCAAGTCCACCGGCTTAGGGATGGGGCTCTCGATCTGCCGGTCGATTGTCGAGGCGCATGGGGGACGGATTTGGGCGACCGCGAATGCAACTGGCGGGGCCATGTTCCAATTCACGTTGCCTGTTGGGGGCGGTCGGTCCTGAGCCCCGCGCAAAAGCTTCGTGCCAAAACCGGGCAAAGTGGCTCGCCCCAGAGCGCGCTTGATGCCCGATGGGCCGACGACCGGAAAAACCTCGCTCTCCACTGTCACATAGCGTCCCGTTCGAACCGCGTAACTCGACTCGTTGAGGGGAACCCCGGACAAGTTGATGCTACCGATATGATGCACCGCGGCTCCTCGCCCATAAGCCGGCAAGTCGCGCTCCCTCGTCCAGAGTACAAGCGCCTTTCCCCGTCGGCTAACTCCACCTTCCCTAGGTGGGGTCAAATCGCCCAGGTGCGCAATGGCCACCGACCACCTCACAACGCTAGTGTCGGACCACGTGAATTCATGTCCGGGAGCACGAGATGGATCGTTTGGCAACGATGGAAACTTTCATTCGCGTGGTCGATACTCACTCGTTTTCCTCCGCTGCGAGACATCTGAGCGTCAGTCAGCCCGCCGTCTCGAAGGCTATTGCTCAGCTCGAAGACCGGCTAAGTACGCGTCTGCTGCTGCGTTCACCGCGCGGCCTAAAACCGACCGAAGCGGGGTACCGTTTTTACGAGCGAGCCCGGCGAGCGGTCGAGGAAGCGGAAGGAGCCGATCTCGCGGCACGCGGCCACAGCGTGGGTCTGACAGGCAAGCTTCGCGTCAGTGTTGATACAACCGTTGGCCTTCTTCACATAATACCACGATTGCCGGTTTTCCTCACGGCCCATCCCGATCTGTCGATAGATCTTATTCTCGAAGATCGTGCGATTAACCTCATAGAGGAAGGGGTAGACATCGCCCTGCGCACCGGAGAGCTTCGGGATTCATCATTAATCGCGCGGAAGGTTGCCGCCAGCCGGCGGGTAGTCGTCGGTTCGCCAGCCTACTTTAAGCGAGCCGGCATTCCGAAGAGGCCGATGGAGCTTAGAGATCACGCGGCGGTTATTTATACGCGAGATGGCGGCCCCACCTGGCGTTTCCGGCAGTGCACATCGGAAGTCGCGGTAAGCGCTTCGGGCCGTCTTCGCGTGACCTCGGCCGAAGGCATGCGCGCCGCCGTCCTCAGCGGCATGGGCCTCGCGATCACGGCTGAATGGGTGTTTGCACGAGAACTGGCGGTCGGAGCAGTGCACACCGTCCTGGCGGAATGGACGTTGCCAGACGTCGATCTCTGGGTGGTATTGCCGACGGGCCGGCAGGTAAGCGCCAAGGCCCGGACTTTCGCGGCTTTTGTGGAGGCTGAACTTCGCGAGCGTGACCCAAGTGGGGAGCGCGGCACCCCTGGCGTCACTGCCTCAAACAACACCGGAGACAGGTGCAACGGGTCTCGGGGTATTTCACCGTCGGAGGCGCAATCACGCCAGCAGGTGATCAACGGGATTGGGCGATCCATGGATGCGTCGGTCTCATGACCGTCACGCACACAAGGCGCCCCGAGTCATGTGCTTATTCTCCTGAAGGTCCGAAGCGCTCGGTCTTGATAGTCAGCGCGTCGTATCCTAGCTCGACCAGGTACCTCGAGATATCCTCCACGAACGGGGTCGGTCCACAGACGAAAATTTTTGGGTTCTGCCGAGGCGGAAAGCACGCCTCGCTGATCAGTGCCTTATCGATCCTTCCGCAATGCCCCATCCACCCCGCCGGCGCCTTGCGGGTTAGCGTGTGGACGACGCGCAGGGCAGGATCGCTGCAGGCCGCCGCATCGAGTTCTCCGCGGTAGATGATGTCGTCCAGACTTCTCGACGAGTAAAGCAGCAGGGCAGGATCCCGCTCTTCAGCTCTGGCGCGGTGACGAAGCATCGCCATGAGAGGCACGATCCCGGATCCGCCAGCGATCAGACACAGAGGGCCTCGCATCGCGACGGTCCAGATGAAATGCCCACCGACCGGCCCTCGCAGTTCGAACCGGTCCCCGGAGCGCAGCTCGTCGACGAGATAGGGCGAAACCTCGCCGCCATCCACTCGCTCCACGGTCAAGGCGAGCCATTCCTCTTCCGGAGCTGAGGCAATCGAGTAGCTCCGCTGTGCTTGATAGCCGTCTTCGGCCGTGAGGCGGATATCCACACTTTGGCCCGGTAGATGGCCCCGCCAATCAGCTATCTGGAGCAACAGACTCTTAACGCGGTGTGTTTCGACGACTAGATCATGCACTTCGGCGGGCCGCCACTCGAGCCGCCCGAGCGTCGTGCCCTCAGTCCCCAGCATAGCGCTGCTCCTGCCACGGATCTCCATAGTTGTGGTAGCCGTGTGATTCCCAGAAGCCGCGCTCGTCTCGCGACATGAAGCGCAAGCGCCGGATCCATTTGGCGCTCTTCCAAAAGTAGAGATGCGGCACGAGCAGCCGGGCCGGACCGCCATGGACCCGCGGAAGCGGCTGACCTTCGTATCGCGTCGCGATCATGCCCTTGCCATAAAGGAGATCCGCCACGGGGACGTTCGTCGTGTAGCCTCCGTCACTGTGAGCCATGGCATAGGCTTCGGGTGGCTCCGAGATGCCAGCAGCGGCTAACAAGTCGTCGAATGTCACGCCCTGCCAGCGCGTATCGAGCTTCGACCATTTGGTGACGCAGTGAATATCCGTTCTAATCATAGTCTGCGGCAGCATTTCAAATTCCGCCCAACCCCATTTGCCGAGCAGAGACCCACCGAACTGAAGAGCGAAACTCCAGTTCTGGACGTCGCGTCGTGGTGTCGGTCCCGCGGACAGGACCGGGAAATCCACCGTTGCATACTGGCCAGGCGGGAGGCGATCTTGTTGCGTCCGCTCTGGCCGCGTCGACCTGAACCCCCGCGAGATAGGGAACCTGTCCATTCTAGCTCCTAACTTTTGCTAATTCGCATCACACGCCGGGGTCAACGGCCCTGGCATTCCACCCCTGTATACGATGAAGCTTAAGATGCGATCGACACCTTCACCGCTCTTCAGGTTCGTGAAAACGAACGGGCGGCTTCCCCGCATGTGCAGCGTATCCGCTTTCATGATTTCGAGGTTCGCGCCAACGAGCGGCGCCAAGTCTATCTTGTTTATGACAAGAAGATCAGAGCGTGTGATGCCAGGACCACCTTTGCGCGGTATCTTTTCACCAGCCGCCACGTCGATCACGTAGATCGTCAAGTCTGCCAGCTCTGGGCTGAATGTTGCAGCGAGGTTGTCACCTCCCGATTCGATAAAGCAAAGTTGTGCATCGGGGAATTTCCGGTTCATCGCATGAATAGCGGCGAGGTTAATCGAGGAGTCTTCACGAATCGCCGTATGGGGACAGCCCCCGGTCTCGACAGCCATGATGCGTTTGGCCGGCAGGGCTTGCGCGCGTGTGAGAATGAGCTGGTCTTCTTTCGTGTAAATGTCGTTGGTGACCACATAGATATCGTAGTTGTCCCGTAACCGCTTACATAACGCTTCAACAAGCGCGGTTTTGCCCGATCCAACCGGGCCACCGATCCCAACGCGCAAGGGGCCGTGCGAACCGGCGTCTGCATGGATTTTTGTGTCCGGACTGGTTAGGAGAGTCATGAGCGGAACAATCTGCTATATTGTGTTTCATGGGCGATCGAGGCGAGATCCACCATAATGGCCGCGGACCCGAGATCCTCGGTGGTTGCAGTTCTGGCTTCTGCGCTCACGGCGAGCACCGCTTCCTCGAGTTCTGCGATAGCAAGTTGCCCATCTGTCTGACCGAGGGGTATGAGGCGAACCCCGGCGATAACGAAGTTCGCGACATAACTTTGTAGGAAGAGCGGCAGCGCCGCCGCGACCGGAATGCCCTGACGTGCCGTCTGAATGCCAAGAAGGACGGCCAGGCTTGGCCGAACACCGCATTCCCGCAATCGCTCCGAGAGCCAATGCAGGACGACATCCGGCCAGACCTGGCTCAGGAGCATCAGGCAGGCCGCGGCAGGCTGCGACGATTCCAGCGCAAGTTCCGGTGTCCCACGCATAGCAGCCGCCGTTTCCGCTATGGCAAGCAACCTCTCGCAATCGCCTGTCGTGGCGCTACGCGCAGCGTCGCTGAAGAAAATCGCCTCATTCCGCCCCGAGCCATGACAAAGATCGGCCTGAAGCCAGTCCACCAGGGTTGCGCGATCGATGATATTCCCCGCTTCAACAGCCCACTCGATGCCATGCGAATAGCTATAAGAACCGATGGGGAATGTGGGGGAATGCCAGGTTTGCAGTCGCAGTAGCCCGAGCGGCGACAAACAACAGTGTTCATCAGTCATGATCGTGCAAGCCATCGCCGCGAGAGTGCTGTTGGTCAGAGCGGACGTAGGCGCCAGCTTCGGGCTGGAAGGTAGCTTGAACCGTCCGCACCTGCGCTCCGAGGCCCTCTAGCATGTCCTCGATCACGTGGTCGGGCCGAATGTGAAGGACTCGTCTTCGCACGTCAGTCTGTACATGCCGATTCCCCAGATGCCACGCTATGCTCACCAGACGCTCCGGGTCGTCATGCGAAATCTCCACGATCACCTCGGCAGCGGCCCGGACCGCGATCCACCTTCCATCTTCAAGCTGCAGGCCATCTCCATCGGCCATCGCCACCGCGTTTGGAAGGTAGAGAAGAACATCTTCACCCTTGTCCGTCGTCAGACGAATGCGGCGATGGTGTCGTGCATCGAAATCGAGCGTGAGCGTGTCAACAGCCTTTTCCTCGGGCCAACTTCCAGCACGTTGATGAGTCAGAGTATAATGCATAGCGACTCCTTCAGTAGAGAAAATAACGTTGTGACATAGGCAATGTTCTCGCGGGCTCGCAGGTGAGAAGCCGTCCGTCGGCGCGCACTTCATAGGTCTCCGCGTCGATCTCCATACGTGGCGTGGTGCTATTCAATAGCATGGAATGTTTGCCGATGTTCCGGGTTCCGGAGACAGGGAGGAGCCTCTTCGCAAGCCCAGACAACTCGCCCCGTTGCAACGCAGCCTGACTGACGAAGGTAACCGAGCTTTCCGACGCGGAGCGGCCAAACGAACCAAACATGGGTCGGTAATATTCCGGCTGTGGATTGGGAATCGAGCCGTTAGGATCGCCTATCACCGCGGCGGCGATCGTGCCGCTTTTGAGCAGCATATCTGGTTTCACGCCGAAAAAGGCGGGATCCCAGATGCAGAGATCGGCAAGCCTCCCCACTTCGATTGATCCCACATAAGCGGAGACACCTTGAGCGATCGCAGGATTGATCGTGTACTTCGCGATATAGCGCCGCGCTCTGAAATTGTCGTTGTCACCGGTTTCTTCGTCCAAACGCCCGAATTGCTTCTTCATTTTGTCAGCTGTCTGCCACGTACGAAGAATTACCTCGCCAACGCGGCCCATAGCCTGGCTGTCGGACGACATGATTGAGATCGCCCCCATGTCATGCAACATATCTTCGGCTGCGATGGTCTCCTTGCGGATCCGGCTCTCCGCGAAGGCAACGTCCTCTGGAATACGGCGGTCGAGATGGTGGGTCACCATCACCATGTCCAGCGCTTCCTCCACCGTGTTCACGGTGTATGGGCGCGTTGGCGTCGTCGAGGCCGGAAGGACATTGGCCTCACCACACACCTTGATAATGTCCGGAGCGTGTCCCCCACCGGCCCCCTCTGTATGGAAGCTGTGAATGGTCCTGCGCTTGAAGGCTGCGATGGTGGTTTCGACGAACCCACTCTCGTTCAGCGTGTCGGTATGGATGGCAACCTGCACGTCCATGTCATCCGCGACAGAGAGACAGCAATCAATAGCGGCTGGGGTACAACCCCAGTCTTCGTGAAGTTTCAGACCGCAGGCTCCGGCCTCGATCTGCTCGATCAGAGCGGCTGGAGAACTTGCATTTCCCTTGCCCAACATGCCGATGTTCATTGGAAAGGCATCGGCTGCCTGAAGCAGGCGGCGAATGTGCCAAGGTCCTGGCGTGCACGTCGTGGCAGTGGTCCCCGCAGCAGGCCCAGTGCCGCCTCCGATCATCGTTGTAATGCCTGAATAGAGCGCCTCTGCGATCTGTTGAGGACAGATGTAGTGAACGTGGGTATCGATGCCGCCGGCGGTGACAATCTTGCCTTCGCCGGCAATCACCTCGGTCCCCGGTCCGATGACGATGTTGACGTTCGGCTGCACATCGGGATTGCCGGACTTTCCTATGGAGGCGATGAAGCCATCCTTTATGCCAATGTCCGCCTTGACAATTCCCCAGTGGTCAAGAATGAGCGCGTTGGTGACGACCGTATCGACTGCGCCGTCGTGCCGCGAACGTTGAGATTGTCCCATGCCATCGCGTATCACCTTCCCGCCGCCGAACTTTACCTCCTCGCCATAGGTCGTGAAATCGTGCTCTACCTCGATGATCAGGTCGGTGTCGGCCAAGCGCAACCTGTCGCCGACAGTGGGGCCGAACATTTGGGCGTAAGCGGCGCGGCTCATGGCGTAAGGCATGTCAACAACCTCCGCGGATCGAGAAGATCATCGCGACAATGCTCCCATGACAGCTTTGCGGAAGCCGTAGACCGCACCTGTGCCGGCGTATGGCACCAGTGTCACTTCACGCCACTGACCCGGTTCGAATCGGACGGCCGTGCCTGCCGGAATATCCAACCTGTGACCAAGCGCGACATGCCGGTCGAAGGCGAGCGCGTCGTTGGTCTCGGCGAAATGATAATGACTGCCAACCTGGACCGGCCGATCGCCGGTGTTGGCTACTTTGATGGTTATAGCAGACCTGTCCTCGTTCAGGATGAGCTCGCCGGATGCTGAAAGAATCTCTCCTGGAATCATATCAATTGCTCCGAGATGACATCGGCTTATGCACACATGGATCGGTGCACGACACTGCTCAGCGAATTGGATCGTGAAGACTCACGAGCTTGGTGCCATCGGGAAACGTCGCTTCCACCTGAATCTCGTAGATCATTTCCGAGACACCCTCCATGACCTGGTCACGAGCCAGAAGCTTGCCACTTTCTGACACAACCTCGGCGACCGACTTGCCATCGCGCGCTCCCTCCAGGATGAAATCGGCTATGAGCGCCATGCTCTCTGGGTAGTTGAGCTTAACCCCTCTGGCGAGCCGACGCTGCGCGACTAAGGCTGCGAGAGCTATCAGCAGCTTATCCTTTTCGCGTGGTGTCAGCTTCATGTTCTTTTCTCCGTCGGTCTCAGCAAAACCACATCTTCGGTACTCGAAAGACAGACGCTCGGGACGTATGACCGACCTGCTCCAGAAAGCTGTGCAATGCGTGCCGCAAATGGAATCCCAAGGACGCAGCAAAGCGCACAATTACGAGCCCTTCGATCGCAGTAACAGCACAGTGGCACTTCAGGGAGGCGGCAATCCGGCGCAAAAACTCAAGGCGGGTGCCAAAACGTTCCCCGAAATAGATGAGTGTGCCGATCGCTTTGCTATCCGAAAGCAAGGCCTTTCTTCCGAGGTACGGAAACGTCTCCTTTGTGGCGCGGAAGCTGTCCGCCCAGATCAACCTGCCATCTTTCGTCACCCGCCAGCTGTCCGTAACATGTCCGTTCGTCATCTGCTCTCCGCGGGCGGCGCGACCCAACACAAGCCACTCGAGCGCTAGCAGCTCCGCTCCGGACGAAACCTCTACTTCGGTCTTCCGAATGACGCCTCCGCCGTTGAAGACTATGGTCTCCTGCGGCAACCACGCGAGGCTCGCCATCGAACACACCCTGAGTGTCGTCGTGATGTGTGCGGGTTCATTCAATGCCCGGTAGACCTTTTCAGCCGCCTGCGAGGTCACGGCGACGGAAGCTTCCGCCAGCGCCGTTACGCGATATTGAAGTCGATCGCCACCTGCGAGGCCGCCGGCGGTGTTGAGGAGAACAGTTTCCGTCGGGCCTGTGACGGTTCTGGGAAAGATGATGCGGATCGGAGATCGCTGACTGACGTCTATGATCCGCGTTTCCTTTTTGGATCCGCCCAGCACAAGCCGGCCGAAGCCGTTTGCGCGCTGCAAATCTCGATCGCACAGGCTCCCGACACGTGGTGCGCCTGGACGGTGCGGGGCCAAATTGTCGGTGCGCTCAGCGGGCAACCTAGGAGTCAGCATGGGTCTCCGGCCAAATCGTCTGCTCATGCAGTGAGGAACACGTCAGCTCGCTGCTTAAAGCGAGCAAAACATCGAGAACGCAGCGGGGGCGACTTCCTGCGCCAGACACTCGCAAGAGGAGCGCGGCCGTGTCTCGCCCCCGTGCAGCCGGCTCAGAACCCCGCCAATCCCTGCGGGCTATTGTAGGGAATCTCCGCTTGGGTGATCTCCTTCAACGAACCGTCGGGCTGCGTGGCATAGCCCACCAATTTCGAGGCATTCCCGTAGATCTGATAGAGATAGGTTCCATCAGGGGAGATCCAGCTATCACTCGGTCCGCTGCTGACGTCACCACAGAGCGCCCTGAAAGTGCCGTCTCCCGGGACTTTTGGGCACGCGGGGTCTTTTGCGAGCTCCAGCGCGTTGCCATTGATCCGATAGCTCGAGATGTTGCTGTAGCCGAAATTCGTGCCGTATATGAACCGGTCATCCGGGGAGATCGACAGCCAGCATATTTCCGAAGGTTTGCCGGCGCTCGTATCGATGGTTACGACCGGACTGATGCTGACGTTCCCTTGTTCGTCGATGGTTCCCATGACACAGCCATCCCCAACTGCCTCAGCAACAACGAAGGTGTCCGGCCTGTCGTGCAGAAAGGCGATATAGAAGGGAGAACCTCCCTTGGCATCGTGGAAGCGGGGTGTTCCCAAGGCCGCATCCTTGCCGATGGGAAACACGACGAGGCCATCGGGGTCCGGCGCATTTGACGCTACGCTCCGCAGCGAGCCGCCGGGGCGTCGGACCCATAGAACCGGGGAGCCGTCCGGATTCGTGCTTGCCGGCTCGTCGAAGGTGGTGCCCACCAATAGAAATCTGTTGTTGGGCGAGACCACAACCATCGTGGACACGCGGTTCGGCTTATCATGCGTGTTCACGGTATAGCGCTCCGCGCGGAGCGTCAGCTTTCCCTGGCCGTCGACCGACATCACTCGGACATGGTCGGGGCCAAATGAGTGCAGCACGAAGAGCGTATCCTTCGAGGCGCAGTAGGCCAACGACTTGGCGGTGCCGCTTCTTCCCTCGACCGGATTACCGGTCGACTTCACGTCCATCAGCTTGAGCCGCCCGTCCTGGTCTACGCTGAAGCTCGAGACCGAGTTGTCACCACCATTCGTCGTGAACAGATATCGCCGGTCCGCTGAAAGGATGACGCTGCCAGCGCCCTCGAATGCGTTGGGAGCGCTTTCCTGGCCGCTGATAGGCTTGAACGTCCCGGAACCGGCACCACCGGTCGAGTAGCGCTCCACCTCGGCAAGCATACCGGCCGAAGACCAACGGTAGTGGACAATCGCGTTTCGAGTTTCATTCGTC
>Ga0123356_10001773_pt1 | contig 23555 bp, 16 predicted proteins | sample TergutEmb28metaG_2_FD_92546 | JGI IMG/M metagenome (GOLD analysis project Ga0123356, IMG submission 92546) | Embiratermes neotenicus P3 segment gut microbial communities from Petit-Saut dam, French Guiana - Emb289 P3 | ecosystem: Host-associated > Arthropoda: Insects > Digestive system > Gut ...
GCTGGCGCTCGGGTTGGGGCTGTGGTCGGGGCTGGGACCGGCGCTCGCTCTGCCTCCGAACCCGGCTCTCCGAGCCGCGCTGACCACGAGGCCCGCGCCCGGGCCACGGCCCTGCGTCTCCTCGGCTACCGCACGCGCTCCCGCGCGGAGCTGGCAGCTGCTCTTGCAGGCAAGGGCGTGCCCGAGGACATCGCCGAGAGTGTCCTCGACCGCTACACCGAGGTCGGCCTCATCAACGACACTGCGCTGGCGGACACGCTCGTCCGTGATCGTCACACCCAGCGCGGCGACGTAGGCCCCGCCCTAGCTGCTGACCTGCGCAAACGCGGCGTTTCCGATGCCACCGCCGCCGAGGCCCTCGCCCAGATCACCCCCGAGGACGAGGCCTCCCGAGCCCTAGCCCTGGCCCGCCGCAAACTCGCCACCACCGCGACCCTCCCCCCCGAAACCCGACGCCGCCGAACCCACGACTACCTAGCCCGCAGGGGCTACAGCCCCTCAGCAGCCCACCGAGCCATAACCCAAGCCCTCGCCGAGGAGGGTGACTCCACCGACCAGTAGGATTCTCAAGTGCCCAGCCCAATGACCACCATCAGAGTGCCGGTCGCCACGCGCGATCAGCTACGCCGCAACGCTGAGGGTCGATTCTCGACTCTCGGTGGCTACGTGTCGCATCTGGTCGAAGTCGACGAGCACATCGAGCGAATGGCGGCGTTTGGACGGGCGGTCGCACAGACGCCGCCTCAGGTCATGGAGGAGTACCTCGCCGAGGCGGCCGAGTGGGAGCGAGCGGAGCTAGCCGACGGCCTGGCTTGTCAGTAGTCTGACCCGCTCTCGTCGAGGTGTCGGGGGCGGCGGTTCTCCCGAGCCTAGAGCCTTCGGTAGACCTTGCCGTAGAGCCGGAAGGCGTTGCCGTCGACGGCCCAGTCTGTGGTGCACCAGCTGCCGCGGTTCTTTTGGACCCAGTCCTGGCTCTCGATGACGTTGACGAAGCAGAGGAGGTCGTCCTGGTCCGAGGACGTGGGGCCGACGTCGGTGTACCAGCCGCCGACGCGGACGATCCATTGATAATAGGTGCAGGTCCCGTAGAGCCCGGCGAAACAGCTGCTGGCGAACTGGAAGGTTCCGTCGCCCCCAAAGGCGTACTGATCCGTGAACATCCACCCGTCGGTCCACTGGAAGTTGCCCCTCAGGTAGTTCTCGTAGCTGACGGGGGTGTTTCCCATAGAGGCACCTGGCACCACCGACGGCGGGAAGAAGACGACGCCACCGATGGTCAAGTTGTCGTAGTCCTGGGCAGGTAGGCCGAGCAACGAGTTGGCCCAACCGAACCCGGTGATAAAGCTGGTGGTGCAGGTGTTGTAGGGGAGGGATCCCGTGTTCGGGGTCACGTTGCTGAAGCACAGTTCATCTTTGTCGGGGTCCTCCGAGGGGGTATTGACTTTCCAGCTGCCAGTCTTGGTGGTGGAGCCCGACGTGTACTTGAAAGTGCCGTTGTTCTCGAAGACGTACTGAGCGCTGCGGTTCGCGGTGATCCACGTGCCGGGGAAGTGCCGGTCGGACACGGAGGTCACATACCTAATGCCGCTGATGTCTAGGTACTTCAGGTGATCCCAGACAACGAAGGCCGTCGTGCACCCATTGGTGGGACCACCCGAACCTGTCCCCGAGGAGGTGACGGAAGCAAAGCAAAGCTCGTCGTCATCGTCCCTGCTCGCATCGTTTTCCACTGTGTGCCAACGGCCGGACTTCTTGAGCGTGCCGCCCCTCAGGAGCTCGAAGGAGAACGTGCCGTCTTTTCCGAACACGTACTTGGACTCGTACGTCAACAGGGTTGCCGTGTTCTTCACAAAGTTCCTCCACGTCCCGACTAGGAGCCCCTCGTAGGGAATCGACTGCGAAGGTGAGGAGACGGTGACCATCGCCGAGGCCTCTTTTCCGCCATCGGCAGTGGTGGCCGTGATTTTGGCTGGCCCCGCCGCAACCCCCCGGACGACGCCCGAGGAGGTCACCGTAGCGACGCTGGCGTTGCTCGAGGACCACGTCACCGCCCGGTTCGTCGCCGTCGGTGGGACAACCGTCGCCAGCAGTGTCTCCGTCGCCCCCACCGCCAGGCTCAGCATCTCCTTGTTCAGCGACGCACCCGTCACCTGGATCGGGGAAGCCGTCGACTTCTGCGCCCCCGGCTTCTGCGCCCCCGGCCCACTCGCCGCCTTCACCACGGCCGTTGCCTTCGACGTCACCTTGGTCTTCAGATACCCCGACTTGACCGCCGTCACCCGGACTTTGATCGTCTTCCCCACCTGAGCGGCCTTCACGGCAAACTTGGACTTCGTCGCGCCCTTGATCGGTTTCCCACCCGCCAACCACTGATACGACAGCTTCTTCGGCTTCGGCTTCCACGTCCCCGCGCGCGCGACCAGCGTCGATCCGACCTTCGCCGTGCCAGAAATCTTCGGCTTCGGTGCCTTGAGGAAAGGCTTCGCCGACCGACCTGGCGTTGTCTGCGTCGCCCGAACCGTCACTCCACCCGCCGCGGCATGCGCGGGCGCGCTGGAAGCTATGGCCCCACCGAACGCCACCGCCCCACCAACGACAGCCGCGAGAACCCGCCGAGTCAACCGAGGACGTGGTGCTTGTTTTGGCTGGAATTCATTTCTCATGGTGACTCACCCTCCCATGGGCAGCGCCATCGGGAAGACGGCAGCTGCGGAGTCCGCTTTGCACCAGATTCTACCCCCGGAGGAGCGTTCCCGTGGGTGACCGACGGTGGCAGACTGCCCTAGAGTTTTTGGTAGCGCTGGCCGTAGAGGACGAAGGCGCGGCTGTCGACGGCCCAGTCTGTGGTGCACCAGCTGCCGAGGTTTCGCTGTGCCCCGTCGATGCTTTCGATGACGTTGACGAAGCACAACAGATCGTCGTTGCTCGATGACGTAGGGCCGACGTCTGTGTACCAACTGCCCGAGCGGGCTTTCCATCCGAAGTAGCAGACTCCAAAGAGTCCGGCGGTGCACATGCTCCCCCACTGGAAGGTTCCGTTGCTCCCGAAGGCGTATTGCTCGGTGGTCGTCCACCCGTTGGACCATTGGAACCTGGCGTGCAAGTAGTTCTGGTAGCTGACCGGGGTGTTACCCGAGGGAGTACCCGGCACCGCCGATGGCGGGAAGAAGTTCACGCCACCGATGGTCAAGGTGTCGTAGTCCAGCGCGGTTTTCCCGAACAACGGGTTGGCCCAACCGAACCCGTAGACCCAGTTGGTGGTGCACGTGTTGTAGGGGAGGGTCCCGGTGTTCGGGGTCACGTTGGAGAAGCACAGTTGGTCGTCGTTGGGGTCCAACGTGGGGGTATTGATTCTCCAGCTACCCGTCTTGGTGGTGGACCCTGCCGTGTACTTGAAGGTGCCGTCGGTCGTGGATGTGGCGTTGTTCTCAAAGACATACTGAGCACTGCGAGACTCAGTGATCCACGTGCCAGGGAAGAGCCGACTCGGTACCGAGGAGATGTACCTCAGGCCGCTGATGTCCACGAACTTCAGGTGATCCCAGACCACGAAACTCGTGATGCACCCGTTGACGGGACCGCCAGAACCCGTACCTGAGGAGGTGATGGAGGAGAAACACAACTGGTCGTCATCGTCCCTGCTCACATCGTTATCCGCCGTGTACCAACGACCCGTCTTCGAAAGCGTGCCGCCCCGCAACAGCCGGAAGGAGACCGTGCCGTCGGTGCGGAACACATACTCAGACCCGAACGTTGCCAGGGTCGCCGTTTCGGGAACAAGGTTCCTCCACGTCCCGATGAGGAACTGCTGATAGGGAACAGGCTGCGAAGGAGAGGAAACGACGACCGTCGCCGACGCCGTCTTGCCACCATCGGCCGTTTTCACGGTGATCGTGGTCGTCCCGGTGGCAACCGCCCGTACGGTCCCCGAAGAATCCACCGTCGCAGCGCCCGGCTGACTTGACTCCCACGTCACCGCCCGGTTCGTCGCGTTCGACGGTGCCACGGTCGCCAGCAATGCCTCCGAGGCCCCCACTGTCAGCATCAACGAGTCCTTGTTCAGCGTCACACCCGTCACCAGGACCGTCGAAGCCTTGTACGTCGCGGTCACACTCACCGCCCGAGCAGGCATCACAAACGTCGTGGTCACCAAGGTGGGGCTCGCGAACACCACACCCGAGGTCGTCGTAGTCCACCTGTCAAACACCTGACCCGAGGGAGCCGCATTCGCCTGAATCGTCACCGTGACACCCGCAGCGAAACTGCCACTACCAGTCCCCGAATTGACCGTCACCGCATACTTCGTCGGAGTCGGGGTCGGGGTCGGAGTCGGTGTGGGAGTGGGCGTCGGAGTCGGTTTCGTTGTCGGGGGAGGGGTCGTCGGCGATGTCGGCTTCGTCGTCGGAGCAGACGTCGGCGCAGGAGTCCCCGTCGCCGTTGGTTTCGGCGCCGGCGTTGACGTTGGCTTACCCGTCGCAGCCGGCGGCTTCTTAGAACTCTGAGGCTTGTGCGTCACCGGCGGACTCGCCGCCTTCACCGCCCCCGTCGCCTTCGACGCCACCTTCGTCTTCAAATACCCCGACCGGACCGCCGTAACCCGAACAGTGATCTTCTTGCCCACATGCTCAGCCTTCACAGCAAACTTCGCCTTCGTCGCCCCCGCAACCGGCTTCCCACCCGCCAACCACTGATACGACAACTTCTTCGGCTTCGGCACCCACTTCCCCGCACGCGCCACCAACGTCGAACCCACCTTCGCCGTCCCCACAACCTTCGGCTTCGGCGCCTTGGAAAACACCCCAACGACCCTCACCGCAACCGACGCCCGCACCGTCGCCTGATACCCCGGTTTACTCGCCGTCACCTTCACCGTGATCTTCTTGCCCACGAACCCCTTCTTCGGCACCTTGAACGACGCCTTCGTCGCCCCCTTGACGCTCTTACCGTTCGCCAACCACTGATACTTGAACGATGACGCAACCGGAACCCACGTCCCAAGCTTCACCTTCAGCGTCGCCCCCGGCTTCCCCTTCCCCTTAACCAAAGGACGCGGACTCGAAGCAAACGCCTTCGACCCCGAAGGCTTCGCAGACGGCTTAGCAGACGGCTTCCCCGAAGGCTTCGTCGAAGGCTTAGTCGACGGTCCCGCCGACGGCTTGGTCGACGGTCCAACCGTCGGCTTCGCAGGCGGCGTGCCAAAAACGACACTGCAACCGTTGAGGTTCTTCCCACTAACCGATGCGGGAGTGGTGGGATACCCCGCGAGATCCTTCAGCTCGGAATCCTTGAGCGCGAAGGACAACGTGTCACTGTCGGCGATGCCGAGGAAGGAGAGCTTGTTCGTGCCACCCAAAGCGGCGGTCAGCGGGACGTCGACGGGGATAGACCGCACACCGGTGTTCGCAATGCCGCCGGGGAACAGAGGAACAAACGCGTTGTGATTTAGCCCAAGGCCCGACACGCGCACCTTGGCCCCGTTCAGCGGCGGATAGGCGGTCAGTGTGGCGGTCCGCAGGTCAGACGGGACGGGATCAAGGACAAGCCGTGAGGCCGGAAGCGCGACAAAGTGGGTGCTTGCGATCGCGTTGATCGCGACGCCGCGAGTGTCGCCCTGGTTCCCCGCCAAGGGGACGCGGACGGCGTTGATCTTCCCCGCCTTCGCGGTGATGGTGGCGGATCCGCCAATCAACATATAGGCCCCCGACTTCAGGCCCGAACCTATACCACCGCCGTTCTCACCACCTGTTGCCCGGATAGTCCCGCCAGAGATGAAGATGTTTGGCATCGCCCCGGGACCCCTCCCCGAACCGATCCCAGCAGCATCATTGCCACCAGTCGCGGTGACCACACCACCGCTGATGTGGATGGGGAAGCCCGCGGGGTTGGAACCCTCGCGGCCGGCTCCGATTCCAGCGCCAAATTCGCCGCCGGTCGCGGTGACCTGGCCGCCGTTGATGGTGATCGTTGCGCCGGGACCGCGGGATCCGCCTCCGATTCCAGCGGCACCGCTGCCGCCGGTCGCGGTGACCTGGCCGCCGTTGATGGTGATCGTTCCGCCGCTCCGATAGTCGCCGCCCCCGATGCCAGCGGCACCAGTGCCGCCTCTCGCATCAATGATGCCGCTCTTGATCGTGATGGTTCCCGCCGTCGCGCTCCCGTCGCCGCCAATGCCCGCGCCACCATCGATGCCGCCTTGCACCATTAGGCTCGCCGTGGTCGAGGTTCCTTCGATCGTCACAGCTTCGCCAGACTGCACTTGAATCCCAGCGTACCCGTACGACGAGGTGAGCTTGTTGGCACCGGTGAGCTTGAGCGTGAGCTGCCCCCGACCGTAAGCACTGCTCGTGAGCGCCATTGCGGCAAGGCCGCCGGTCCACCCGCACTCGACCACCACATCCTTGAGTGTCACGTAGGAGGTGATGGAGGCGACGCGAATCTGCAGGCAGTGTGTCGATCCCTTCAAGGGTGCTGTCCCGGTCAGAACAAAAGAGTCCTCCGAGTTCAGGACAAGCCGTGGCGGGTTGTCCGTGCTGCTGAACGTCCACCCCGTCCCGGACGTACTACTCACCAAGGTGGCCAGGTCGATCTCCACCGTCGCGGCGTGCGCGGGCGCGCCGAGGGCCAGCCCACCGCCAAAAACCACCGCCCCGCCCACCACAGCCGAGAAAACGCGCCGCAAAACCGGCAGACCAGGTACTTGCTTGGATTGGACTTCAGTACGCAAGGTGGCTCACCCTCCCATGGGGCAGTGCCATCAGGCAGACGGCAACTGCGGAGTCCGCTTTGGCCCAGAGTCTACCCCCCGTCATCGTCCCCCCGCAGGTGACCGACGGTGGCGGGTCACGCACAATCACACCAAGTGTCAAAAACCGGCGCACGATGGCGGCCCGCACCTCACTCCCGGGGCGCATCCTCCCGTTTCTCAAAGGAAGGCGCACTGGATTCCGGAGATGTCCGGCACATCGATCCGGGCGCCATCGTCGGAGGGAACCACCTGGTAGATGGTTGAGTCGAAGCTGATGTGTCGCCGGGAGGCGAACGGATGATGGAAGGGGCTGGAGGATGCAAGGCCGGTCACCATCTGGGCGTACCCGCGCCTTTGGGCGTCACGAAGCAGCCCGAGAACCAGCGCCTCCTCATCACCAGGCTCGGCGAGCATGAAGCAGGCCATCGGCAAGACGACCACGGTGTTCGGTTTCGGCAACCGGGGGTATCCGACTCGCGAGACCATCGGATTGAGCAGGCGTGCAAGCCGTAGCAGCGGGCTGTATCCGGCGATGATGTACTGCCGAAAGTCGGTCTGATCCCACAAGGCACCGGCGGCCACGATCCGCCCGGCGTCGTTTGTGACAACGCAGAAGTCGCTCAAGGCCAACCCCTCGTGTTGCGACCAAGGCAGCCCTACGGGGAAGAGGCCACGCTGTGGAGCGAGGGCGCCATAGAAGGCGGTGAGGGCGCCCTCGTCCGCTCGAACACAGGGTCGAAAGCCTCGTCCTGCAGGCATCCCACTGCGGCCACCGGTCTTTATGACAAAGGTGGTCACCGTGCCGAGTTGGCGTGGCACCGCCGGAACCCGTTGCCCACGAGCAAAAGCCGCCACGATGCCGTCGTTGGCTAGGAGCACGGAGAAAAAGCTGAAGTCGGAGGCCGGATCGCACACGGCTTCAAAGGCCGTGACCAGATTGAGGCGCTCCTCGACTTCGGGAGCCTTCTGAAGCCGACTGATGTAGTTGCCGCGCGCTGGCTGACCATCGACGTAGTGCATTCGGCTCGAGGCGGCCACCACCCCCACAATCCGTGTGCCTTCTTCCCACACGAAGACGCGAGCGTCCGGTGCCTCGCGCAGAAACGAGGCGTAGGCGTCAGGGCGACGACTGTAGACAATCCGCATCCGCCCCTTCGCTGACGTCCCCTCCAGCAGTTTGACAAGTTCGACCCCGTCGGCGCTGGTGGCAGGTCGGAAAACCAGGCTCACTTCCCAGCCTCCTGGAGGTTGAGGCCCACCGGAATGCCGCTGCGTTTGTCGACCTCGAAGTGGAAGAGGAGGTTGACGGCCCAATAGGCCAGGTGCGTGCGCGGTCTTGCCGAACGGCCCCACAGCGCCAGGCTGCGTCGAAAGATGCTGCGCCAGGTGTGGAAGCGCTTTCGATACTCGACGCAGGTTGCGGTGAGACTGTCTGACGACATGAGCGCCGGCTCGAACGCCAATTGCCCGTAGGTGTACCCGGGCTGCAGCCACCAGGCATTCCACTTCAGCGCTCCCGCCTCGAGAAGGCGGTTGTACGTCCGGGTCCCAGGGAAGGTCAGCAGGTGGTTGAAGGCGACGGTGAAGAAGCGATGGCGCTGGCAAAAGCGCAGGGTGGCCTCAAAGGAATCCCGCGAATCGCCGTCAAACCCGAAGACGAAGGAGGCGTAGATTGCGATGCCCGCCTCGTGGACGCGTTCGACCAGCTCATCCATCTCGCCGAGTCTCGTGGCCCACTGCTTGTCCATCTGGGCCAAGTTTGACGAGAGCACCGACTCGAACCCGATCAACACCAGCGTGCATCCGGAGGAGCGCATTAGCGCCAGCGCCTCCGCGTCGCGTGCGATGTCCAGCGTGATCTGAGTGGTCCACTCGACGTTCAGCTCTCCAATGGCCCGGAACAGCTCCTTTGCGAAGGATTTGTCCGAGAAGATCGAGTCGTCTACCAAGAAGAAGAGCTTGTTCGGCTGGGCTGCCATCTCGGCGACAATGTCGATCACCTCTCGGTGGACATAGCCTCGGCAGTAGTAGGAGGCAATCGAGCAGAACTCGCAGTTGTGGTAGCAGCCTCGCCCCGTCTCAACGAGAGAGATGGGCACGTACTTGCGGCGCTGAGCAGCATAGATGCTCCGGTCAGGCTCACGGTAGCCAATACCCATGCGGCCCTGGTAGGAGGTTTGCAGACAGCCGGCTTCCAGGTCGGCGATCGCGTCGGACAGCACCTCGTCAGCGTTTCCGACCACGATCGCATCAGCGTGTCGCGAGGCTTCGTCCGGAGCGAGCGTCACGTGGTAGCCCCCGAGGATCACGCGCACCCCTCGCCGCCGGTACTCGTCGGCGATGGAGTAGCTGCGCTGCGCCGTGTACGTCTCCACCGGGATCAGCACGAGATCGGCCGGCCAGTCGAAGTCAACCAGTTCGATCCGGTCGTCGAAGAACCGCTTGGTGTGGCCGGACGGTGTGATCGCCGACAGTACAGCGATGTTCAGCGGCTCCATGAGCCAGCTCTTGAGGTAGCGCTGCCCCTTCTTGCGCCCGATACCAGGCAGGACATAGGCGATTCTCACGCGGGACGTTCCTTCCCGTATCCAAAGGGCATCCCCTGCTTCTCATAGACCTCACGTTTGAAGATGGGGTTGTAGGCGACGTAGGTCGCCAGGCGCAGAGGGTTCCTCATGTTGGTCCGAAAGTCAAAGGCACGGACGATGACGGAGCGCGGCGAGTTGAACCGCTTGCGGCAGGCGAAGGCTGCTTCCGTCAACTCCTCCGCCGTCATGTTCATCGGCTTGAAGGCCGCATCGTTGAACCGGTAGTCGTCGTGCAGCCACCACTTCCCGTCGTAGAGAAGGCGGCCCTCGGCGGCCAGCTTCTCGTAGAGCGGGGTGGCTGGATAGGGCATGAGTATGTTGTAGGCCGCGAAGGTGAACTTGGTGCTGATCGCCCACGAGCAGGCGGCCTCAATGGACTCGAGTGTGTCGGGGTCGTGCCCCAGCGTCATGGCTGCCCACACTTGCATCCCCCAGTGGCGTATGCGCTCGACGGCCTCGCGGTACTGGTCTGGAGCGAATCGCCGGTTGATGCCCTTGCGCATCTCTCGCAGCGAACCATCGCTCAGCGACTCGAAGCCGATGACGTGCCCCAGGCACCCGGAGCGCATCATGAGATCCATGAGCTCGCTGTCGGCCAGCATGTCGACCGAGCCCTGCGACACCCAATGGATCCGCAGCGGGATTAGGGCCCGGAACAGCTCCTTGGCGGCGTCACGGTGGCCCACAAGATTGTCATCGACAAAAAAGACTCGGCGGCTACCGGCGACCCTGATCTCGTCAACGACTTCTTCAGGCGGGCGCGTGTGATGCGTTGCGGAGAAGTAGGTGCTGATGGCGCAGTACTTGCATCGGTATGGGCAGCCGCGAGAGAACTGCATGAGATGAATGGGCAGGTAGCGGCGCTTACCGAAGATGGAACGGTCCGGAATCGTGCCGTCTTGAATGGGTCGATCGTCGGGGCAGGTGTAGCGCGAGCGGAGCCGCCCGGCCATTGCGTCGGCTACCAGGCCCGGCCAGGCACCCTCAGCATCTCCAATGAGCAGGCTATCGGCATGGTTCGCAGTCTCGTCGGGCACCAAGAAGGGGTGCATTCCCCCCATGACGACTGGCACCCCTCGCCGTCGATACTCGTCGGCGATTTGATAGGCGCGACGTGCGGTAAAGGTCTCTACGGTGATCGCCGCAAGATCCGTCGGGGTATCGTACGGGACAGGTTCAAGCCGGTCATCGACCAAGAACCCCTCCGCCTCCGGGGGTGTCAACCCCGCCAGCACTGAGAGGCCGAGCGGCTCCATCGCGGCGTTGTCCCGCCGCCCCGAATGGATCCGAACACCGATGTTCGGCTTGATGAGAGCGATCCGGAAACGGCTCATGTCTGGCTCCTCTCCGGTGTGCCAAGGATCTGGTCTTGTTTTCTGCGGATCTCTCGGGCGGAGACTAGGTTGATCGCCAAGTAGACGAGGGGCGTGCGCCAGTTCGGCGCCCTGAACAGGCGACGAAGAATGCTCAGGGGTGAGTAGAAGGAGTAGCGAGCTCGTCGACACCCTGCCTCAATCGCATGCGCGCTCGCACCCTCCGGACTGTGGGCCAGCTGGCCGTAGCGGTAGTCGCGATCCAGCCACCAGCGGGGCTGGATCAGTCGCCCCTCATCGCTAAGACGTCGGTAAAGCCTTGTGCCCGGGTAGACGGAGAGAGGGTTGAAGTTCGCCACCGCGAAGGAGTGCGACCGGGCGAAGGCGAGGATCTCGTCTGCGGTGGTGGGCGTGTCGGTGTCGTAGCCGATTACGAAGGTGGCGTAGACCATGAGCCCGTGACGGTAGATCGCCTCGATCGCGCGGTCGTAGTCCCTCACGTCGTTCGCCCGTTTTCGCATGGCCCTGAGCGTGTCGGGGTTGAGCGATTCGATCCCAATGAGCACCAGGAAACAGCCCGCCTTCTTCATGAGCGCCAGCATGGCATCGTCCTGAGCGATGTCGAGCGAAACCTGGCAGGCCCACTTCTTCCTTAGCGGAACCATCGCGGTGAACAGGTCGCGGGCCCAGGCGCGGTCGGCGAAGAGATTGTCATCCGCGATGAAGACGCGCCGGTGGGGGTTGTGTTGCAGCTCGCGTACCGCCGCGTCGACGCTCTTGCAGCGCACACGCCCGGGGTAGAGCGCTTTGATGGAACAGAAATCGCAGGCGTAGCGGCAGCCGCGCGACAACTGAACCACTCCGAGAGGCGGGTAGCCCGTCGCCGGCGGTTGGTGCGATGTGTCGACAAACCAGGCTTCGCCATCGTCCACATAGCGGGGCTTCACTGTGCCCTGGGTGAGGTCAGCTAAAAAGGCGGGCCACACCCCCTCGGCGTCGCCGACGAAGACCACATCAGCATGCGTCCTGGCCTCCTCGGGAAGGAGGGTCGGGTGGATACCTCCCAAACCCACCTTGTGGCCCCGGCTGCGGTAATGATCGGCGAGGTCATAGGCGTGGGCGGCGGCGAAGGTCTCCACCGACAGGCAAACCCAGTCGGCGTCGATTCTCTCGGGCAGGGGGCGGCGTCGCTCGTCGAAGAAGGTGAGTTGGGCGGCGCTGGGCGAAGTCAGTGCGCCAAGAATGGCGAAAATCGGCGGTTCGAGAGCATCCCGAGCCTGCCCGCCTCCCATAGCGACGCGCACGATGGCGATACGCGGGGTCATAGCATCACGCGGGGGAGGGGAATGTCGGAGTTGTCCGCCATGACATGCTCGTCAAAGGCCGCGTGATGCCGGGCGTAGACGCGATAGGCGAGGTTGAGCGCGAGGAAGACGACGGCGCCATGCTTGATTCGCCGCAGGTCGAGGCGGCGCAGGACGGACCTCAGCGTGTAGGCCTTGCGCCAGGCGTACGTGAGGCCGGCGGTGAGCTCGTCGGGGGTCATGTTCTTCGGTAGGAAAACGACGTGCTCGACGTCGTAGAGAGACCAGCCGTGCTTGACGATGCGCTGGGCCTCATCGAGTTCGCGATACAGGGGAGTTGAGGGGAAGGGGGTGAGCACGGCGAATCTCGGTAGGTCAATCTTGGCTTCCTCGATGAGGCGAACGGTAGCGTCAAACACCGTCGCGTCGTCACCGTCGGCACCGAAGGCAAAGCAGCCCATTACCATGATGCCTACCTCGTGCAACTGGCTCATCAGGGCCTTGTAATCGCTTACGTGGTTGAACGACTTGTGGATGGCAACCTGGCTGGCCTGCGAGACGGACTCAAAGCCGATGAGCAATCCCTTGCATCCGCTTTGTGCGAGCAGCTGCAGCAGCTCCGGTTGGCGTCCGATAGCAGTCGTCGTCAAACCAAACCACCACTTCTTCAGCGGGATCATCGCGGTGAAGAGTTCGACGGCGTAGGCTCGGTCGGCAATGAGGTTGACGTCGGGAAAGACGACGATCCTGCCAGGCAGGGTGCGGATCTCGGCGATCACGTCTTCGACTGGCCGGGTTCGCACCGAGGTACCGAAGGCCTCGGGATAGGCGCAGAAGGTGCACACGAGATTGCAGCCCCTCACCGCTTCGACGGTGTTCAGTGTGATGTAGGCGCGTCTCCTCAATAGGTCACGCCTTGGGAGGGGGCGGTTGGCAACGTGGGCTCCTGGCAGCTGGCGATAGAGCGGTTTCAATGCCCCTTCGCGCCAGTCGCTGAGGGCTGTCACGAAGCTGCCGTCACCCAGACCCGTGACGACAGCGTCAGCGTGCAGGGCGGCCTCTTCGGGCACGAGTGAGGGATGCGGTCCACCGAGGATCACGGTCTTGCCCAGTGAGCGGTAGTAGTCGGCGTAGCGATAGCAGCGCTCGGCGGTGCCGGTAATGCAGGTCATGGCGATGATGTCGTCGTCTAGGTCAAGAGGGATCGGACCCGCCGTCTCGTCGTAGATCGACAGCCTGGCGTTCCACTCCTCGGGCACCATGCCGGCCAGGACGGCCAGAGTCATCGGTGCGTAGTGCAGAGCTTTGTGGAACTTGCCGCTGTGGCGGTGCATTGCCCCCGCCGGCGCAAGAAAGGCGATCTTCAAAGCAACCCTCCTATGGCCATGGTGGTTCCGATGAGGCCCAGGGCTACCAGCACGGCACGGCTTCCTCCGAAGTGCCCCAGCAGCCTCGGAGCCTCAGGGTCCCGCGCGATGGCGTTACGGTAGGCGGGGATGATCAGCAAGATGATGACTAGGCTGATGGCCCCCGCACCGAGCTCGACGTAGTCCAGCAGCGCCAAGGGCAAGAGGGCTGCCATGAGTAGGGACGGAACGGCGGCCATCCACTGGCCGATGGCGGTCTGGATGCCGGTGGCCTCATGAACCACGTCGGCAAAGGCGATGAGCGCGGGCCAGAAGGATGTCAACATCGCCAGGAGAACAAAGACGCTCGACGCCACCAGCGCCATCGGTTGAGTGAGCGAGGCTGCCAGGCCGATTGTCGCCACAGGGGTGACGACATCGGAGGCGGTGAGGGCCGCCAGGACAAAGGCGAGAGTTCCTGCGACATTGATGGCCAGCCCGATCACCAGGGCCTTGCGAAGGTCAACGGCCAAGGGCACGTGACCAGCCACCTGGACCACGGCGAAAATGGCCGAGAACGCGTACATGAACACGGCGAACAGGCTGATGGTCGGCAGGGGCTGTCCAAACCTGAGCGGGATTGACCGGGCGTGGTGACCTGTCGACAGGACGGTCAGGGCAACGATCGTCACGGCGATCAACGACACGGAGACGGTTTCCCACGCCGCCACCGTTCTCAGGCCGAAGAGACTGGTCGCCAAGCCTGCCGCGCAGAAGACACCCATGGCCGCCGGTCCAGACACCGGGCTCATCGCCTCGAGAGCCTGACTCCCCGCAATGACATATGTTGTCAGACACTGGAACAGCAGGAACGTGAACAGGACAAAGAAGACCGTGCGGAAGCCCTTGGCCCAGCGGCCGGTGAACAGGTGCCTGGACAAGATATTGAGGAGCTGTGCGGGCGGGTCGCTCCGCCGAGTCAGTTCAGAAAGCACCAGGTACACCAGGAGGCTGGCGCCGGCCGCCACGCTGATCGCGAGCAGGACACTCCCCAGCCCCAGTCCCTCGGCGGCCAGCGGCATGCTCAAGACGCCCGTGCCCATCCCCGCTCCCGCGATGAGGCAGGATGCGCGGAGAAGGGAGAGTGTGACGCCTTGCGGCACCGTTGTCCTGTCGATGCGAGGCATCCTACAACCAGGCTTGCTAGCCTTGGCGCCGTGTTCAACTCGCTCTCGGACCGCCTGACTACGACCTTCCGCTCGCTGCGCGGGAAGGGGCGGCTCTCGCCAGCGGACGTCGACGCGACGGTGCGCGAGATCCGGCGCGCCCTGCTCGATGCGGACGTCGCTGTGCCGGTCGTGCGCGAGTTCACCGCGGCGGTGCGCAACCGTGCGCTGGGTGAAGAGGTGTCCAAAGCTCTCAACCCCAGCCAACAGGTCGTCAAGATTGTCCACGAGGAACTCATCGAAATCCTCGGCGGCCAGACCCGGGATCTGGCCCAGGCCAAGCGCCCTCCCACTGTCATCCTCCTCGCGGGCCTCCAGGGCTCGGGCAAGACGACGCTCGCCGCCAAACTCGGCGCCTGGTTGCGCGAGCAGAGCCAGACCCCGCTCCTTGTCGCGGCCGACCTCCAACGTCCCGGCGCCGTCCTCCAGCTCCAGATCCTCGGCGAGCAGGCAGGAGTCCCCGTTTTTGCTCCCGAACCGGGTGACGGTGTGGGCGATCCAGTTCAGGTCGCCCGAGCCGGCGTCGCGCGGGCTCAAACCGCCATGCACTCTGTCGTCGTAATCGACACCGCGGGACGGCTCGGCATTGACGACCACCTCATGCGCCAAGCCGCCGACATCCGCGAGGCGACCCAGCCCGATGAGATTCTGTTTGTCATCGACGCCATGATCGGCCAAGACGCGGTGACCACGGCAAACGCCTTCCTCGAGGGGGTCGGCTTCACGGGCGTGGTCCTGTCCAAGCTCGACGGCGACGCACGCGGCGGCGCGGCCCTTTCTGTCGCCTCGGTCACCGGCCGCCCCATCCTCTTCGCCTCGACGGGCGAGAAGATCGAGGACTTTGAGCGCTTCCACCCCGACCGGATGGCCTCGCGGATCCTCGACCTCGGCGACATGCTTACCCTCATTGAGCAGGCGCAACGCGTCTTCGATGAGTCCGAAGCTCGCGATGTGGCGGCCAAGCTCGCCGGGGAGGGCGACTTCACGCTTTCAGACTTCCTCGACCAACTCCAGCAGGTTCGTCGCCTGGGCTCGATGAAGAAGGTCCTTGGGATGATGCCCGGCGCGGCCAGTATGCGCAACGAACTCGAGTCCTTCGATGACGCCGAAGTCACGCGCGTCGAAGCGATTGTCCGCTCGATGACCCCCGCCGAACGCGCCGATCCCAAGATCCTCAACGGCTCGCGTCGCGCCCGGATCGCAAGAGGCTCCGGCACCACCGTCACCGAGGTCAATCGGATGGTCCAACGCTTTGACCAGGCCAAGACAATGATGCGTCACATGGCAAAGGGGCGCATGCCCGTCCCCGGCATGGGCGGCAAGAAGTCAAAGGGCCGCATGCAAGCCCCCTCGGGCAAGTCAAGGAAATCCAAGTCCGGCAACCCCGCCAAGCGTGAGGCCGAGGCGCGCGCCGCCGCCGCCCGCGCCGCCGGAGAAAAACCCGCCGGTCCCGCCGGCTCTTCCTTCGGCCTGGGCAGCCAGCCCGCCCCCACCATCCCCTCCGGTCTCTCCGGCCTTTTCAAAGGACGATGACGTCCATTTGGCCAAAGCCGCCGGGTCTACCCGCACGGCAAGGCTCTGCGCACTATCCTGGCCTGGGAAAACTACGCAGCAGAAAGGACCCGCCACATGGAGGTCGTGATTCTCCCCGACTCGATCCAAATCGCCCATGCCGTCGCCGACGCGATCGCCCGCCTCATCCATTCCAAGCCCACCGCCGTCATCGGCCTCGCCACGGGGTCAAGCCCGCTGGCCACCTACGACGAGCTTGCCCGACGTTGCGCGGCCAAAGAGATCTCCTTTGCCCAGGCCAAGGGGTTTTCGCTCGACGAGTATGCCGGCCTAGACCCCAACCACCCCGAGTGCTACCGCAACGTCATTGAGCGTGAGGTCACCTCCCGCCTTGACTTCGCCCCGGGCGCCGTCCAGGGCCCCAATGGCGCCGCCGCCGACCTCGAAAAGGCCTGCCAGGACTACGAGGCCGCGATCAAGGCCGCCGGCGGGGTCGACTTCCAGATCCTCGGCATTGGCACCGACGGTCACATCGCCTTCAACGAGCCCGGATCCTCCCTGGTCTCCCGCACTCGCATCAAGACCCTGACCCAGCAAACCATCGATGACAACGCGCGCTTCTTCGACGGCGACGCCTCCGCCATCCCCTGCCACGTCATCACGGCGGGCCTGGGCACGGTCATGGACGCCCGCCACCTCGCCCTCATCGCGACCGGCGCCGGGAAAGCCGAGGCCGTCCAGCAGATGGTGGAAGGCCCCGTCTCCGCCTTCTGCCCCGGCTCGATCCTCCAGTTCCACGCGCAGGCCACGGTCTACCTGGACGACGCCGCCGCCGCACAACTCGAGTTCGCCGACTACTACCGCCACATCCAAGCCAACAAAACCCGCACCTAACAAGGCGCACGATGGCGTCACACCTGGACGCTTGCCCCCTCACCTCGGCGGCCTCCTAGGTCTGCGAGCGACAGTTTCGCTGTCTCGCGGGACACGAGGCAGCTCACCGCTGCTACGACCATGCAGCCGGCGCCAAAGAGAGCCGAGTGTTGCCAGGTGGCCCCGCCTTCGCCGAGGTTGCCCATCATGATCGCGGGGGAGAAGCCGACGAGGATCATGCCGAGCTGTGAGCCAAGGGCGGTCCCGGTGAATCGAACCCGCGTGGGGAACTGCTCGGCAAAGAAGGAGGCCGAGACCGCGTTGGCACCCGACCAGGCCGCCGCCATCGCCAATGCCGTCACACCGATCCCTAGAGTTCGCCCGGAAACCAACGCCGGGAGATAGACAAAGAACAGCCCCGCCTCGACCACGAGCGTTCCCACGAGCACCGGCCGACGCCCGATCCGATCGGCCAGGCGCGCCCACAGGGGCTGGAGGATCAGTTCAAGGACGGTTGCTCCCACCAGAACCCATAGGAACGTCCGCTCCGGCACCCCTCCGATCTTGGTCGCAACGTTCAACCCAAAGACGTTCAGCGCGGCCCCACCCGCCATGAGCAGTGTTCCGCCCGCCACCAACACCACGGCCAGCCAGTGGCTGCGCACCACCTCAGCGACGGGGACCCTCGCGGGGCGATCAGCGGCCACAAACTCCGGCGCCTCCTCCACCCGCGCGCGAATCCACACGGCCACCAGCAGCAACGGTCCTGCCGCGAGGAACGGGATTCTCCAGCCCCACGCCATCAGCATGTCGTGAGGCATTCCGACGACAGCAATGAATGCGAGCTTTCCAAAGAGCGTCCCCAGCGCCGTCCCTTGCATGGTCCACGCGGCAAACCGAGCCCGCTGTCCCCCTGGGGCATGCTCGAGAGTCAGCGCATTCGACCCCGCCTGCTCGGCCCCCACCGAGAACCCTTGGAGCAGCCGCATGATCACCAGCAGCACGGGAGCCGCCATCCCCACCGAGGCATAGCCCGGCAGCACTCCGATCCCGAAGGTCGAAATCCCCATGAGGGTCACGGCCCACACAAGGGCGGGGCGGCGCCCGATCCGGTCTCCCACATGCCCAAAGACCACGGCACCTACGGGCCGGGCCACGAAGGCCAACCCGAAGGTGACAAAGGAGGCAAGCGTCCCGGCCGCCGGGCCCAGAGGCTTGAAGAAGATCTCGCCGAGGAACAAGGCCGCAGCGGTCGCGTACAAGGTGAAGTCGTAGTACTCCACGGTCGACCCGAGCAGCGCGGAGAAGGTGGCTCGCCGCGCCATCGTCCGTCGGGGTGTTGTGGGTGCGTTGCGCACAGGGGCGTGTTTCATCATCATCCTTCCCAAGGTTATCATGGACCAGGGGCGTGTTCCGTCATCGTCCGACAATGACGAAACCGCGCTCCCCCCTACAGGGGTACGTCAATATCGGGCCCTTGGGCCGTTTCACGCTCGAAGGGGGAGTAGGAAGTGTGGAGGAGTTGGTGAGCGATTTCGGAGTTGGGCTCGCCGAAGTAGTCGTCGTAAAGCCGCAGGATGTCGGGGTTTTCCTGGGACTTGCGGTACTTGGAGGTCCGGTCAATGTTGAGGAGGACCTTCTGGCGGGCGGGCAACTCGCCGACCGACGTCGGCGTGGGCTGGCCGGCGCCGGCGATGCAGCCGCCGGGGCAAGCCATGATCTCGATGAGGTCGTAGCCAGTGTCTTCGCCGGCGGTGACGGCGTCGATGAGGGGGCGCGCGTTCCCCAGGCCTGAGACCACGGCGACGCGGACGGTGCGGCCGGGGACCTCGACGCTTGCGACGCGGAGTTCGTCGAAGCCGCGGACGGCCTCAAAGTCGAGGTGGTCGGTGAGCGGCTCGCCCGTCAGCTTCTCGACGGCCATCCGCAGCGCCGCCTCAGCCACGCCTCCGGAGGCTCCGAAGATGACGCCGGCGCCCGAGACCCGAGCGTAGGGCTCGTCGAACTCGCCCGGCACGACGGCGCCCACGTCAATCCGCAGCCGGTCGATCAGCTCGATGAACTCGCTGGTCGTCAGGACCGCGTCGACGTCGCGCCGCCCACCTGGGGCCATCTCCGGCCGTGCGGCCTCGTACTTCTTGGCCAGGCAGGGGACGATTGAGACCACGTAGAGGTCGTCGAGGTCGACGTTGTACTTCGAGGCGAAGTGGTTCTTGACGGTCGCCCCCATCATCTGCTGAGGCGACTTGCAGCTCGACAGGTGGGGGATGAGCTCGGGGTAGCGCCGCTCGACGAGGTTGACCCATCCCGGGCAGCAGGAGGTGAACTGGGGCATGACCCCGCCCGAGGAGACGCGGTCAATGAACTCCGTGGTCTCCTCCATGATCGTTAGGTCAGCGGAGAAGGAGAAGTCGAAGCACTTGTCGAACCCGACCGCGCGCATGAGGCCGGCGATGAAGCCGGAGGCCTCGTCGAAGGGCACGCCGTACTCAGAGCAGATGACCGACCGGGGGGCCGGAGCGACGAACCCGACGACCATCTTCTTCGGGTCGTTGATCGCCTTCATCACAGTGCCGCGCTCGCGGCGATACTCCAGGGCGCCGCAGGGGCAGGCGGTGACGCACTGTCCGCAGGAGACGCAGTCCGTGAGCTCCAGCGGCTTCCCGTTCCACGTCCCGACCGTCATGTGGCCGTGGGAGAACTGGTAGGCGAGCACGCCGACGCCTTCGATCTCGGCGCAGGCAGCGATGCACTTTCCGCAGGAGATGCACTTGTTGTGGTCGCGGACGATGAACGGATGGGTCGCGTCGACCGGCAGGCGTGGGCGATCGTGCAGCGGCTTGCAGTAGCTGATCCCATGTTCGGTGGATTCGTGGCGCAGCTCGCAGTCGAACCGTGCCAAGCAGCCGCAGCGCAGGCAGCGTGACGCATCGGCCCGTGCCTGTTCCTCGCTGAGGCCCGTGGCGACCTCATCGAAGTTCCCCGCCCTCTTGTCAACCGAGATCATCGGCATGGCGCCCCGGTTGAAGTGCGGGATTGCCTCGAACTCATGCCGCGGCAGGTCCTCGAGGGATCCGCGCGAGCAGTTATAGGTCTCGCGGGAGGGCGTGACCTTGCCGGTGGTGACGAACTCGCCGATCGCATCCGCGGCGCGCTTGCCCGCCCCGACCGCCTGGATCACGGTGGCCGGCCCAGTCACACAGTCGCCACCAGCGAAGATGCCGTCCTCGGAGGTCTGCATCGTCGCCCCGTCGATCCGGATGTCGCCCCACTTGCCCAGCCGCACCGGAACGTCGTTGTAGAGGAACTGCGTGTTCGTCGACTGGCCAATCGCGCCGATCACCGCGTCCGCCTCGATGATGAAGTCCGACCCCTCGACGGCGACGGGACGACGACGACCCGTGCGATCTGGCTCGCCCAGCTCCATCCGCAGGCAATGCACGAGCTTGCGCCCGTCATCGTTCATAGAAATCCTGGTGGGAGCGGCGAGGAAGACAATGTCCGCACCCTCCTCGATGGCATCGGCGACCTCATGCGGATCGGCGGGCATCTCCTCGGCGGTGCGCCGGTATAGCAGCGTGACCTTCTTCGCGCCCTTGCGCTGGGCCGTGCGCACGCAGTCAATCGCCGTGTTACCCCCACCGACGATGACGACGCTTTCGCCGAGATTCAAAGGCGCGCCTTTCGCCACGCGCTCGAGGTAGGTGATGCCGAGGAAAACGCCGGGAAGGTTGTCGCCGTCCATCGACATCGGCGTGGCCTGCCAGGAGCCAAAGGCGAGGTAGACGGCGTCATGCTCGCGCCGCAGGTCCTCGAGGTAGATGTGGACGCCCAGCGTCCGGTTCGTCAGGATCGTGACGCCAAGGTCGGTGATCGTCGCGATCTCAGCGTCGAGCGTCTCCTTGGGAAGGCGATACTCGGGAATCCCGTAGCGCATCATGCCGCCCGCTTCGGGCTGCTTCTCATAGACGGTGACGCGGTGCCCCGACAGCGCGAGGTAGTACGCGGCGCTCAGGCCCGACGGCCCTGCTCCGACAACGGCCACATGCTTGCCAGTGGCCGGAGCGACCCGCGGCTTCCACGGCGCGCCGGAGAACAGGTCCCGGTCGGCCACGAACCGCTTGACGTTGTTGATCGCGACCGGCGAGTCGACGAGGTTGCGCCGACACTGCGCCTCGCAGGGATGCGGGCACACCCTCCCGCAGGCCGAGGGGAAGGGGTTGGAGTCCTTGATGACGCGGATCGCGGCCTCGTAGTTGCCGTTCTCCGTGTGCCCGAGGTACTGCTGGATGTCGATGTGCGCCGGACAGGTCTGCTGGCAGGGCGCCTCGCAGTCGGCGTTGTGGTCGGTGAGCAGCTGCTCAAGCCGCACCTTGCGGTAGGTCGAGATCGCCCGCGAGTTCGTCGAGATGACGGCGCCGTCCTGCACCCGGGTGATGCAGGCTTTGACGTCGCGCTTGGGGCCGTCCGGCGACTCGGAAAGCTCGACCACGCACAGGCCGCAGTTCCCGTTCGACCTCTCGAGGCGGATGTCGTTGCACAGGGAGGGCACGTGGATGCCGTGCTCCTTGAGCGCCTGGAGAATCGTCAGTCCCGGCGGGACGGAAATCTCTGTGCCGTCAACGTTGAAGGTGACAAGTCCAGCCTCGACTGTCGTGGTCATCGGGTCCTCCCCAAGGCGCTTGGTGGTCGTTGGAGGCTTGCGCGTTGGCCCCGCAAACCCACCGCCCCACCCTATGACCCCCACCCCCCGCTCTCCGCCGCCGTAAGTCCCATGTCCACCCAATCCGCCCCTCGGCGCGATGGATTCGCCTTGGAGGGAAGGGGTCTGGCAGAATAGGTCTCTGTATGCCTGCCGGGCGGACCCTCTCAGCCGTCGGGTGGTGCGTCCGTAAGAGCAGAACGCTCGGCCCAACCCCACGGGCCGTGCTCGCGCTCGACCGCACGACTACACCTCAGGAGCGACCCACACAGTGGCTGTCAAGATTCGTCTCAAGCGCTTTGGAAAAATGCGCGCACCCTACTACCGCATCGTCGTCGTTGACGCCCGCGCCAAGCGTGATGGCCGCGTCATCGAGGAGATCGGCAAATACCACCCAACTGAGGATCCGAGCTTCATCGAGGTCATCTCCGAGCGCGCCCAGTACTGGCTCTCCGTAGGAGCTCAGCCGACCGATCCCGTGCTCAAGATCCTCAAGATCACCGGCGACTGGCAGAAGTTCAAGGGCTTGCCAGGCCAAGAGGGGACCCTCAAGCTACCCAAGAAGGAGCAGGCTGCCAAGGAGGCCATCGAGGCCGCCGAAGCTGAGGCTCTCAAAGCCCAGGCCGCCGCCGCTGCCAAGGCAGAAAAGGCCGCGAAGGCCGCCGCCAAAGCTGCTGCCGCCCAAGATGCGGACGATGACGAAGCTGAGGCCGGCGATGGCGTCGCCGACGCTGCGGCTGAGGACGGCGCTGTGGGTGAGGCTGAGGTTGTTGCTGCGGCTGAGCCTGAGGCCGCTGCTGAGCCTGAGGCCCCTGCCGAGGAGCCCGCAGCGCCTGCCGAGGAGCCCGCAGCTCCTGCCGAGCCTGAGCCCGCCGCCGACCCACCCGATGAGAAGGCTGATTCCTGATGCTCACCGAGGCTCTTGACCACCTTGTGTGCGGGATCGTTGACCGCCCTGACGACGTCCGCATCCGCCCCCGCAACCTGCGCCGAGGCCAGATGTTCGAGGTTCACGTCCACCCCGAGGACCTCGGCCGGGTGATCGGTAGGGGAGGGCGAACCGCACGCTCGCTGAGGACGGTCATGAACGCCCTGTCGACCGCTGGTCCGGTCCGCGTCGACGTCGTGGACACCGACCGGCGCTGATCACAGCCGCGTGGACCTCGTCGTCGCGCGCATCGGCCGCCCGCACGCGCTGCGCGGCGAGGTCACCTTAGACGTGCGCACGGATAGCCCCGAACGCCGCCTAGTCCCCGGCGCGGTCTTCACAACCGACCCCGCCCACGTCGGTCCGCTAACCCTAGCGACCCTGCGCCGCGACGCCTCCACGACCTACGCCACCTTCGCCGAGGCCCCGGACCGTACCGCTGCCGAAGCGCTCCGCGGCGTCACCCTCCTTGCCCCCCCTGACCCAGAACCCGAACCCGACGCCTGGTACCCGCACGAACTCGTCGGCCTAGACGTCGTCCTCCCCGACGGCACCCATGCCGGCACCTGCGACGGCGTAGAACACCTCCCCGCTCAGGACGCCCTCAAAGTCGTCGAACCCGACGGCACCACCGCCCTAATCCCCCTAGTCCAAGCCCTAGTCCCCGACATCGACCTCCCCAACCGCCGCATAACCGTCACCCCCCCCGGAGGCCTCCTAACAGCCCACCCCCTTAGTGGAGAGAGGAGGAACCCGTGAGGATTGACATTGTTTCGATCTTTCCGGAGTACTTGGCTCCTTTGGAACTCTCGCTGGTGGGGAAGGCGGTCGAGTCGGGGATCCTCGACATTCGGGTCCATGATCTGAGGGATTGGACCGCTGATCGCCATCGCACGGTGGACGACACCCCCTACGGCGGCGGCGCAGGAATGGTGATGAACCCGGTCGTCTGGGGCGACGCTCTCGACGCTCTACTCGACCTCACCACCGCCCCCGCCCCCGCCCCCACCCCCACCCC
>Ga0123356_10001774_pt1 | contig 23545 bp, 25 predicted proteins | sample TergutEmb28metaG_2_FD_92546 | JGI IMG/M metagenome (GOLD analysis project Ga0123356, IMG submission 92546) | Embiratermes neotenicus P3 segment gut microbial communities from Petit-Saut dam, French Guiana - Emb289 P3 | ecosystem: Host-associated > Arthropoda: Insects > Digestive system > Gut ...
GCTTTTTTATTTTTTTGCCATTTCGCTTAACGTAAAAGATTGACGACGTTTTTGCTGCCCGAATAAGCGAAACCGCAGGTTTTGCAGGGCTGCAAAAATGTGGTGGAACAAAATACTGCAGAGGGCGTTCGGACTTTAGTCCGCGCCCGAACAGTGTTTTGCGGAACCCAAAAATGCCCGAACAGGGCATTTTGCTGTTACCGTTTGTTATGCGCTGGTTTTACATTTTTCTATTTATTACTTCAAATATGAGATACATATTTTTACTTTCTCAATTTAATATTCAATTTACTATTTAATAATTTATATTTATTATTGCCAATAAAATAATCTAACAATGATTCACAAATTATTTTATCACTATTGGTGGTATTTGGTCCCAATAATATTTCTATATCATTAAAAAAATCATCATATAAAACTAAATCAACAAAATTACAAGAAAATTCTTTCCTGTTAACTATGTTATTTATTATATATTGATGGTTAAAATAAATATTATCCTCTTCTTTTGATGCACCAAATAGCACAAATCTTATTTCCTGTTGAAACTCCCACTCTTTTCGCTTTCTACATACTAAATCTTCAAAATTATAATGTGTTAATATTTCGTTCTTTTTAATTTCAAATTTATACTTTTCTTCTAAATCATATAATACTGAAATTTTATTATCAAATTGTCCTTTATTCTGATACCAAATTATAAAACCAGCATTTTCAACTTCAGGTATTACATTATCAACTAAATAATACAAAGGAACTAATGTTTTTTCTTTTGGTTTAAAAATTATATTTTTAGAATCTATACCTATTCTTATTCCTTGCATATTTTTTGCATACATATTCCATAATGCTATATTTTCATTTTTATCATGAGTCCAGCATGAAACAAATATGTTTTTCTTAAAAGAACCATGATCTATTGTATCTGCTTCATTTTGATCATCTACATTTATTAGACAATTAAATCTTAATGTTTTGTTTTTTAAGATTAATGCTAATACATCTATTGTTGTATAGTGATATAACATCATATCTTTTCTTTTTTACTCGTTTATGAATTGCCAGGAATTATCTGACAAAGTATAAACACCAGCTCTTTTATCATTTTGATTATAATATGCAGTAAAATTATGAGGTAAAAAATCATTGCTTCCGATATTTATATTACTACCTAGAGTTATTGTTCTAACTGGATTATTTATAAATGGTCTACCCCATAGAGTAGTAATTGTAGGAGGAATAACAATATGTTCAATTTGATTATTCTGAAATACTTCGTGTTGAAGCATTCTCATATTTGATGATAAAGTAAATGAAGTAATTTGATTTCCTCCAAATGCTCCCATTCCAACTTCTTCAACAGAATTTGGCAAAACTATAATGGTTAACCTATTAGCACCAAATGCACTACCTGCAATAATCTTACAACTATCTGGTATTACTATTTCTGTTAATCTATTAACTAAAAAAGCTGCATTTCCGATGCGATTTATTCTCGATGATAAACGTAACGATGAAATATTATTTCGAGCAAAAGCCCAATCATCAATTAATGTAACACTATCTGGAATTACTAAATTTGTAATTCTACATTCATTAAAGGCACCATATCCAATGATTAGTAATGTATTTGGTAAAATAACACTTTCAATAGGTTTTTTTGCAAAAGCATTTCTTCCTATTTCTGTAACATTAATTCCATCAATTGTACTTGGTATTATAATATTTCTTAAACTTCCATTATATCCAGTAATACTTATTCCACTAGCTACTCTTTCATATTCAAAATAATTTGATGGAAATAAGATATTATTTTCATTCGTTTCTATATCACTTGCCTCTCTAAATCTTAGGGTATTTCTAGTTGCTCTTCCATGCATATATTGAGCTGTTCCTAGATATTCAATCCTCATTGGTCCAATTCCAGATCTAAATTGCGTACTTGTTTCAATATAAAATGGTATAGTTGGTGTGCTGTCATTCATAATTACTAAATATGAATAAATATTTCCTATATTCGAGACATCTATAATTCGAAACAAACCTTGTGGTATTGCTACGATATCACCATTCCTGAACGGTTGACCTACATTTACGCCTACATCAAGCAAATTTTGAATTAATTGTGATAGGGCTTCTTGTTCACGTCGTGCTTGGGCTTCTCTACGTCTACTTTCTGCTTGTTCTACTTGCCATTGTTCTTCTGTTATTCCTCTTTGCCTTAACATTGCTTCATGAGCTTGCTGACGTTGTTCTGCTTCTCGCTGTTGACGCTCACTAGCTTCAATAATATTTTGAGTATTTGAAGGCGTGCTGCTACATCCTATAAATATTGACAAAGATGTGCTTATAATTACATAAAAACAAATTAAATTTACTGTTCTATTCATTATTAACCTCTTTTATTATCGTATACCATATATTTTACTTTTGTCAATAGATCACCAATTTTCTACTTATACATCAGTTACAATCTGTAAAACTTGCGCATAACTAATTGTATACGAAATCTTATTCTGCATTTTTGTCTTTGATAATTTGTATAAACTGTTCAGGGGAAATGGTAGAAATAGAGCCTATGGAAAAATCTTTGGCATTTCTTGAAACAATATAATCAACAGAAAGACTTGCCCCAACGACAAATTGAACACAATCTTCAAAATCTACCCATTCCATATCTAAGGCTTGATAAATATTATTGTCCGTTACTGTAGCAGGGTAAAAAATATTCATTAAGTGTTTTACAGCGTCTTTTGCAACTTGTTTACCCATTTCTTTTTGAGATAAATAAAAAATGTCGGTAACGGCAGAAGCAGAAATATATCCGATAAACTGCTTTTCCTCGGCTAGTTCAAGGATAGTTCTCGAATTGTCTATAAATTCAGTACGGCATAGCAAAATATCCAAAACAACATTGGTGTCGATAAGAACAGTCATTATAGGTGTCTTGCCAGCCTTTCATTACGTATTTCTTCAAGACTAACATCGCCCATTTTGGAAAAAATACTTAAAAGAGCGTCTGTATGAGGTGTTGAACGTTCGCCAGTTTTCTTAGCAGATTTATCATTTTTTACAAAAGGGACAACCTTTAACTCGACCTGTGCTTTCCCCATAGGTATTTCGCGAGGAAAATCGAAAAAAACACGGCGGTCAGCCGGGACATCTATAGTTTGAGTAATAGTCATATACTTAGTATAGTGCCTGGACAATTAAAATTCAATGAAAAAATGTACCAGGTACATTTTTGTATAATTAAGGGTAAAGAGTGCTTTTGTGAAAAGCCAATCATGCTATAATACCCTATGACCTTTGCAGCCATCGATTTTGAAACAGCTAAATATTCGCAGGAGAGCGCTTGTTCTGTAGGGCTTGTTAAGTTTAGGGACGGAGAGGTTATCGATACATATTATTCGCTGATTCGTCCGCCTGCGCTGTACATTCGCCCCGATTTTACAGAGATTCACGGTCTTACTGTGGACGATGTAAAAGATGCGCCCAGATTTAATGAAATTTGGGACAGCGGCATTAAGCCCTTTATTGGCGATTTTCCTCTGGCGGCGCACAATGCTTCTTTTGACATGGGTGTGCTTGGAGCGGTTCTGGAGTGGTACGAACTGCCGATTCCCGCGCTGTCATATTTTTGCACATGCAGCCTTTCCCGCCGTACCTGGCCGCAGTTAAAATCTCACGCGCTTACCGCTCTGGCAAAAAACTTTGGCATTATCTACGAAGCCCACAACGCGCTGGACGACGCCCTAACCTGCGGAAAACTGGCTTTAATGTCGGCGGAAAAGTTTGGCTGCGCAAATGTTGAGGAGCTTTTATCCGCCGCAGGCACGAGGATGAGTAAACTTGCTAGAAAGTAGATTGTTATGGTATAATACGTAAATATGCCATGTATAAAAGCATATAAGTCTATAAAAGGAGTTTTCTGAAGTGAGCCAGGATGAACAATTAGAAGATATTCCCATCAGTACAGTAGATTCTCCTTCTGTAGTGCTTGAGCTTATCCATCAGCTTAAAATAAAAGATGTAATGACCGGGGCAGTTCTTACCGGGGAAAAAACCCAAACAATGAGGCATATTCAGGCGTTAATGCGCGAGAACAAAATTGCGGGTATTCCCATAGTGGAAGGAAATGTGCTGGTTGGGCTTGTTTCTACAGAAGATATTATCAATGCTCTGGATAAGGGTTATATCGATTCTCTGGTAGAAGAGAGAATGACCAAAAATGTAATTCATTTGCAGGATGATATGCCTTTGTCTTTTGCCATAACCTACCTTAATAAATATAGATACGGCCGTTTTCCTGTGTTAAATAAAAATAATGAACTGGTTGGGATTTTGACATCGACCGATGTAATCCGTAACCTGTTAATCGAAATGAACCGCGAGGTGTTGCGGCTTGAAAAACTCCAAAAGGGGACGGAAGAAGCGGCACCTTCGACATTTTCGGAAATGGAATTTACTACGGCTCATTATAATTTTGAACTGGCAGGCAGGGCTTCTACAGAAATTAAAAAGGCGTTAAAGCAAAGAAACTTTGATCCTAAATTGATAAGACGCGTTGCCATTGCCTGTTATGAACTGGAAATAAATCAGGTTGTTCATTCCAACGGCGGTGTCATGCGCTGTTCCATTTTGCCCGACAAGGTGATAATTACAGCAGCCGATACAGGCCCGGGTATCGAAGACGTGAATCAGGCGCTGAAAGAAGGTTATTCAACCGCTAACGAATATATCCGCTCTCTTGGTTTTGGCGCCGGGATGGGGCTTGCCAATACAAAGCGTGTCTCGGATGATTTTACAATTCACTCGGCGCTTGGAAAAGGCACTACAGTCCGCTCTGTTGTGTTTGTAAATTCAAATAAAGATGAAGGCTAGGGGGCTCTGTGAAAATTTCTGAAGTAGCTGCTGCTCTGGGCGCGGAAATATGTCAGACTGAATTTGAAGATATCGAAGTTACCGGCGCGTATACATCAGACCTTCTTTCCGATGTAATGGCGCATGCAAAAGACGGCGGCGCTCTTATCACTATTCAGTCTCATAAAAATACAGTAGCTGTCGCTTCGCTTGTTAATATCTCTGTTATAGTTATTTGCAATTCACGTCCGCTCCCTGATGATATGCTGGAAGCGGCCAGGGATGAAGGTATCGCCATTATTCGTACAAAAGAAAATCAATTTACTGTTTCTGGCAAATTATGGGATTTGTTCCATCATAATTGAGGTTATCATGCTGGCGGATCTGCATAACCATTCGTGTCTTTCACCCTGCGGTTCTCTGGAACTTTCTCCAAGACGTCTGCTGGAATTGGGAGCCGCAAAAGGGCTAAAACTGATGGCGCTGACAGATCACAATTCAAGTCTTAATTGTCCCGCTTTTGCAAAACTGAGTCATCAATTCGGCATTATTCCAATCTTTGGAATGGAAGCTACAACAAGTGAAGAAATTCATATTTTGTGTTTGTTTACAAATCTGGAAAAATGTATGGCGTTTAATGAATATGCATACTCGATACTTACGCCGTTTTTAAATATTCCGGAAAAAACAGGGGATCAGGTTTATGTTGATGAAGACGACAATATCGAAGGCGAGGTTGAGAATTATTTAATTAATCCTTTGGATATTTCCATCGATAACATCGGCGAAAAAGTAAATGAATACGGCGGAATAGTTATTCCCGCTCATGTGGATAGGCCTGCTTTTTCCATGACCAGCCAGCTTGGAATTGTTGTTGGCGGTCCGTGGACAGCTGTAGAATGTATTCGTATTCCGTCTGCCGTAAATGGATTGCCGTTGGATACGCTTCAGTATCCTTTGATAACTTCATCAGACGCTCATTTTAGCGAGCATGTCGGGCGTCGTCCTTTTGAACTGGATATAAGCGAAGAAGAGCTGCAGCCGGGGGGAAGCGGAACAGAAGCCGATATAAATGCGCTGATAAAGGCTTTGGGAAAAAGGCCGAATGGATAGGGTGTAAAATGCCGATATTGTTAATAGTGAGACTTATATTTTTCGCTATTATGATTTCTCTGTCAGCAGGGCTTTTTGCTTCTCCGCTTGAAAGCGGTTATGCTCTTGCGCCAAGGGCCTCTGCCTCGGCCGAAGAAAAAGACAGAGCATATATCAATGCTCGAATCAGGGTAATAGAAGCGGCTAAAGCATATTTGGGTACTCCCTACCGTTACGGCGGGATGACAACCACAGGTATGGATTGTTCAGGTTTTCTTGGTTTAAGTTTTAGGGATGCGTTAGGAGTGGCATTGCCTCGTTCTGCATCCGGTCTTTATACATGGACAATACGAATTCCTCTGGAAAGAGCACAGCCGGGTGACTTTGTGTTTTTTAGAACCGGCAGCTCAAACAATATAACCCATGTTGGTCTTTATCTTGGTAATCGCCGTTTTATTCATGCGGCATCTGCCGGCCCGCGGACGGGAGTTATTTATTCCAGCCTTGATGAACAATATTACATTAATTGTTATGCAGGCGCAGGCCGCGCTTTCCCCGAATCAACGCCTTTTAATATCGATAACGGCGCTTCGATGGCAAGTGCGGGAAATAATCCCGGACGAAACCCGGGTCAGAGCCCCGGGCAAAGCCCTGCTCAAAGTCCTCGTAACCCTGCGCAAAATAATACAGCCGCTGCTTCTCAGGAAGGACGTTTGTTGGTTGGCATTGCATTTGCGCCGATCTGGAATGGTTTTATAAAAGGCGGCGACCTGGTTCGCGGTTTTTCATCCCATGTTTTTATTGGCGCGGAAACTTATTCCTTTGGATCAAAAATGGTTTTTGGCCTTGAATTAAGGCCTGAGTATGACGGAGCGCTGGGAGTGTTTCGTTTGCCTGTCACATTATCCTGGGGACCAAATGACCAAATCCGCATTTTTGCAGGTCCTGTATTTAGTTTTGGCAGCGCTTCCCTTTCCATAGAAGATGATGTTAGAAATTATTCCGGCGGCACAAGCTGGCTTGGTACTGTGGGTCTAACCGCAGCGCCTTTTGTTTTCAAAACAAAAGGAGGAGAATTTTCTCCGTATATCGAGGTAGCCTGGCAGTCTTATTTTAGCGACAATAACAGCTTTGACTTAGCTGCAGATTTTTCCGCAGGCTTTCGATTTTCTTCGGGTATCAGGTGGCTAATTAACGTATTGTAACCCGGATCAAAGCTGACGTTAACTTCCCTGGTTTGGTCCTTGATTTTGGTTTGCATTAGTGACAGTAACCGTTGCCATTGCTGTTTTTGTTGGATCAGCTACAGATGTTGCAAATACATATAGTGTCGGATTCCACTCGTTAGGCGCTACCGTAAGCAATCCATTTGAATTGATGGTCGTTCTTGGAGCAATCTCTCCGGTACCCGCGGCGTTTGAACTTACTCTCCACGTTACAGCAGTACTGGGGTTATTTGCGCCTGTAACTGCGGCGTTAAATTGTACTGTTCTGTTGGTCTGCGTTGATCTTGTTGCAGGACTAACAGATACGCCGGCGACTGTTGGAGTAGTCGGCGCAGGAGTTGGAGTGGGTGCCGGTGTTTGTGATGTCGGCGGTGTAGTTTGATTTGGTCTTCCGCCGCCGCCGCCGGGTCTTGTAGGTGTAGTCGGCGCAGGCGTAGTGGGAGGAGTAGGTGTCGGCGTTTGGGCAGGCGGTGATACCGCTGCAGTGATATTTACGGCAACGCTTCCCGATCTTGCAGGATTAAATACAGATGTTGCAAATACAAAAAGTGTTCTTGCAGTTTCACCTGCGGCTACAGTAAGTACGCCGTTAGAATCGATTCTGGTTCCTGACGCAACAGTGCCGGTGCCCGCGGCATTTGAACTAACACTCCATGTCACGGCAGTATTGGGATCGTTTGAACCGGAAACAGATGCAATAAATTGAATTACGCTGCCTGCCGGAATTGTCTGGTTTGCCGGAGAAACTGTTACATTGGTTACTGTAGGAATAATTATATTAACGGCTGTATTGCCCGATTTTGTTGTGTCATATGTAGAAGTAGCTATTACATAAAGAGTTGTCAGTGATTCACTGTTTGCTACCGTAAGCAGTCCGTTTGCACTGATACTGGTTCCCGGAGTAACAGCTCCTGTACCTGTAACGTTCGAACTGACTCTCCATGTTACTGTGTTAACAGGATCGTGGGTTCCCATTACTGATGCGCTGAATTGAAGAGTGTTTCCTGCTCTCATCGATTGATTTGCCGGAGCAACAATTACCTGAGTTACAGTCGGTACAACAACAGTGGCGGAAACATTGCCGGATTTTGATGTATCTACAACTGATGTCGCTATTATATAGAGAGTTCTTAATGTTTCATTGGCTGATACGGTAAGTATGCCGTTTGAATTAATGCTGGTTCCGGTTGTAACGCTTCCTGTTCCTGCGGCATTGGCGCTGACTCTCCATGTTACAGCGCTGTCAGGATTGTTGTTTCCCGCTACTTGCGCCCTGTATTGCTGAGTTCTGCCAACGGCAACAGATTGATTAACCGGAGTAATGACAATTCCTGTAACTGTGACGATTCTTATCGGCCTGATGGCAGGCTGTTCGCTCTGGGAAGATGTAACTATGACATATATGACAGGTGACGTTTCGTTGGCGTCTACGGTAAGCGTTCCGTTTTGAGTGATAAATGTGCCGTTTGCAACAGGTCCCAGGCCGTCGTTTGTTGAACTGACTTTCCAAAAAAGGTTTTGCCCGGACGCTCTTAAATTGAGAGTTCCGCCTGCCATGACTGATGACAGGTTATTTTCAGCTGAAATTGTTACGCCAAGAAGGCCTATACATCCCGTTAATACTAATGCAATTATTGCTGCAAAAGCTATTATAATAAAATTGCGGTTTGTTTTTTTCATATTTTGTCTCCTCATGATATTTAAACACATTATATCACTGCTGGATACAGAGTTGCAAGCGTGAAATTTGATTAGCAAGGACAGGACTCGCCTTCCATTCGGCAACATCCTGTTGCCTCATTCCAGGCCGGGGTTTAGCACTGGCGGCGCACATCCTGTGCGCCTTACCTCCCTGCCGGTCGGCGTGCTAAACCCTTCGAGTCCTGCGTTGGAAAAAGAGTTATTACTTTTTTTAGCTTTCCAAGTATTGATTGTTAATGTAGAAATTATTAGCAAGGACAGGACTCGAACCTGTGACCTCCGGGTTATGAGCCCGACGAGCTGCCAACTGCTCTACCTTGCGTCGTGTTTAACAGCTTATTGATTATCGGCGGTTTTGTCAAGCGTTTTGGGCTGGTCTGTCCAGCCGCCGCGGATGGCTATAACTGCGGTGAAAAAAGCGGAAACGGCGATTAATATTGCCGCTATTGATGGAAGGCCTGGTATGATAACCATAAAATTATATATGCCATGAATAGCTGTGGCGGTGATTATTTTTAGGAGAGCTTGTATGGGATTTGTGCGAAACAATACCGCTGCTGCGCCAATGCGTGAACCGCAGGCTCCGTGCAAGGCGGCGGTAAAAATCCGCAGTAGAACAATGCTAATGTCCATTTGATAAGCGGCGTACCTTGCGCTTTCAAGTATGGAAAAACCAAGTCCCGCTATAAGGCCAATTGCTGTCCCTTTTTTTAACGTGTTAAAGTTGCAGGATTCGCTTGAGTCATCTTCGGGTTTAACAGGATTTGTTTTGGTAATAAGGCCGCTTATTAAAAAGAAAATTGTCAGCATTAACAAGCGGCTTAGTTCTTCGGTTAATGCAATGCGGATAAAAAATTGATAGAATAGCGGCCATCTGCCTCCGGCAGAAAATGAAATGTTTAAAAAATCCTGTAAAACGAGGGCAGGGAAAAAGGCTGCCGCGCCTATAAGAAGAACCAATAAAAATCGTATCAATGTTATTTCGTACTTTGCTATACGAAACCAAATATATACAGCGATTACGGGAATAGAGGAAGCTAAAATTAAGATCATCAAAACAAATGACCCTGACATAGTAGCATTTTATCAGGATTTTTAATAAGTTATAACCCTATGGTGAATATTTTTTTAATGGGTCCAAAACATTCAGGTAAAACGAGCGTCGGGAAAACGCTGGCGTCGCTTTACTCCTGCGAATTTGCGGATATTGATGAATTGATTTTTAAGGAAACCGGGAAAACACCGCGGCAGCTTTTTGTTACAGATCCTGCGGTGTTTCAAAAGGCCGAAGCCGAAGCTATGGCAGCTCTTTTAAAAACAGACAGCGCTTGTTCAGTACGATCAGAACGATGCGTAATTGCGGCAGGCGGCGGAATAATAGACAACGCTGAAGCAATCGCAGTTTTAAAGAATATTAATGCAGTAACAGTATATTTAAACGTATCCGCGGACTGCGCATGGCAAAGAATTATCAATTCGCCGGGCGGAGAGCTGCCTCCGTTTCTTAAAGCCAATAGCCAGGCTGAAAGCCGGGAAATCCATCGCGCGCTGCATGAACGCCGCGCCGCCGCTTATATAAAACTTGCAAATATCGTAATAAACGCCGAAGGAAAAACCAAAAAAGAGATAGCAGCTGAAATAATCGAGATAACTTCTAAAATTTAGCCAGGGTTTTTAAGGATTCCATTTTTCTATGAGCGCAGACGCTTCGTCAAACTCGCTATGCAGTAAATGTTCAGAAATTGATTTTAGCAGTTTCCTTGTGTTTTGAGACCATGTTTTTTCTTTTAATTCGTTCAATTCTTTTTTGACAGTCTTTTTATCCAGGGCTGCGCATGCTTCTTTGATAATTACCAATTTTTCATTTAACAGCGTAACATCTTCGTCCGAGTCCTCTGCGTTTTCATTGTCTTTATTTTTTTGTTTAATTTCATTAACAACTTTATCAAGAATGTCCAGGAAATCGCCTGTTTCTGACAATATAACATTAATATTTTTTTCCCTGCCCGCCTGTTCCAGCCTTAACGCCCTTTCAGAAATTTCCTTTTCTCCGATATTGGCAAGGGCGCTTTTCATTGCATGAATATTGATAATATACAGTTGCAGATCTTCTTTATCCTGAAGATTCTTGCTCATGCTGGTTTTTATAACTTTTATGGCTTTTTCCGCGTCCCGCGCAAAAATTTCCGCCAACTCCGAATCAACCAATTGATGTCCCTTGTTCGCTCCCTTTTTATCCATTTCCGCTTTTTCTTTGTGAGCCGCTTCGATCACTTCTGAAGACTGTTTGTCGCGGATGAGCCTGTTAAGGGATAGATTTAACTGGCGTATATCGATTGGCTTGGAAATAAAATCGTCAAAACCGTTTTTAAGGAACATTTCAGCCTGTCCCGCAATCGCGTTAGCCGTTAATGCTACAATAGGGTTTGTGTATCCAAGTTTGCGGATTTGCTTTGTTGCTTCAATGCCGTCCATTTTCGGCATCATGTGATCCATAAATATAACGTCGTAAATGGAACCTTCTTTTATTTTATTAATAGCTTCAAATCCGCTTGTTGCAAGATCGATTCTTAAACCATACGGAACCATAAGCCCCTTGGCAACATATAAATTTGTTTCTACATCATCAACAATTAAAATACTGCCGTAAGGCATATATTCATGCGTTATCTGCGTCTTCTTTAATTGTATTGCATTACCAAGCCTGAATTGCCGCAGATTTTCCGCGACTTCTTTTCCGATTATGCCGCGGATACCAATGCCGTCTGTTTTTTGAGGAAGACGAACCGTAACAGTAGTGCCTTCGTCAACGGCGCTTTTTACATTTATTTTTCCGTACATTAAGTCTACAAGATTTCGCGTAATGGTCATCCCAAGCCCTGCGCCTTCGGTTGTGCGGTTTGCTTCCATATTAAAGCGGGTATATTCGTCGAATAATTTACTTACCTGTTCAGGCGTCATGCCCTGTCCTGTGTCTCTTACCTGGAAAACAAGCGTAACAATAACCGCGCCGCCGCCGCGTCCTATACATTCAGCGTTTACCGAAAGACCAACTTCGCCGCTGTCGGTATATTTAAAAGCATTTGAAAGCAGATTATTTAATATTTGTTTAATGCGAAGTTCATCGCCTACCAATATGGATGGAATGTTTTCGTCTATTTCGACTTTAAATTCAATCGGTTTACCTTCGTATCGGATATAGTTTAATTGTATAATATCATTTATCAAACTTGATACTTCGTATTTTACCGGTAATAGTTCCAGTTTGCCCGCTTCGATTTTTGATAGATCCAGTATGTCGTTGATAATATTTAAAAGCAGACTGCCGGAATTGTTTATTTTTATAAACGCTTCGCTTGTAGAAGGCGGGTGCGTAGTATTTTGCATTTGAATTTCTGTCATGCCCAAAATTGCGTTTAAAGGAGTGCGGATTTCGTGGCTCATCGTTGCAAGGAAGTTGCTCTTTTGCTGGGTTCTTAAATCCGATTTCATTTTTGCCTGGGTAATGTAGTAAAGCATTGTACACAATCCCCATGCCAGAAATAGTCCTATAACAATAAGAAACGCCGCCATATTGTTAACGCTTCTGTAGTATTCATTAACGGGAATAACAATTCCCAAAAACCAGTCGTATTTTATCTGCCTAAAATAAACGATGGAATCTTCGTACATATAATTTTTTATTCTGCGCTCGTTTATAGGTTTGCCCGTTTCCAGCTCATTTGATAAAGCTGCAAGGCCGCTGTCCGTGTTATGTAATTTTTGACCAATTAAATATTGATCCCTGTGAGCAATGATTTCCTGTTTATTGTTTAGCAATATTCCGTAACTTGTATCCGTAAGATTTATGGAAATGGCATGTTTGTAAATCCTGTTTAATTCGATATCAAGGCATATTACAGCTAACGGCCTGTTTTCGTTATCGGTAAGAAAACGCGAAAATGTCATTATTTTGTTTCCCGATATAATATCGTTATAAGGTTCCGAAATAGTTATACTTCCATTTGCATCCAGCGCAGCCTGAAACCATGGGTAATTTTCGGGAGAAAAATTCGCAGGCGGCGTCCAGTTTCTTCCAACTATATATCTTCCGCCCCAATCAAAAAAATAACCGTGAGTGGTTCTTAATCCCGTCATGCGTTCCCTGTCACCAACCAAGAAATTGGTAATAGCCGCCATGTATTGAGATATTGTATTTTCGTTCTCGCCTCTTATGAGCATACTGCGTATTGTCTCGGAATAACCGCTTAGAAAAGTTTCTGGTTCAAGGAGATTGGCTATAATTTCGGCTTCTGTAAAAGCAAGAGCGTTTTCCGCATCTTTTTTTAAATGCCTGTGCTCTATACGGCTGGCGAAGAGGAAGCTGGATATGCCCATAATCACAAATGCGATCACAATGATGAACATTTGAGCATAGACAGAATTGGAAACCCTGTTTTTCTCAGACAAGAACCGCAAATAACCCTCCAAAAATAGAGCGCTGAAGATTATGAGACATTAAAATGCCGCATTTATTTAATTATAAGCCATGACAGGGGAAAATGGTATTAAATATGCGAATTTATCTGATTTACCAGCGAGGAAGCGTTAAAAGGTTTGGTGATTATGCCAACAGCTCCCAGTTTTGTACTTTTTTCCTGAATTGCGGGGTCTGTTGTTCCCGTAAGGAAAAGAACAGGAATATCCGCCCATAATTCATTGCATTTTAGCCTTTCCAGAGCTTCATAACCGTTCATTTTTGGCATTTCTATGTCCAAAAGTATCAAATCGGGTCTTATTTTTTCCAGTAATGAGAACATTTTGTCTGCAGATGGCAGAGTTAAGGCCCTAAAATGGTCTTCCAGAGCCTCTTCCGCCATTGCCAGGTTCGTATCACTATCATCAACTATAAATATGGTCTTCAAATGTTATTTTTCCTATATTTGTAATAGAGTAAAAAAAATACAATTTTGTGTCAAGAGGGAGTATTTATGGAAGGAGAAATCAATATTCTCATTGTTGTGAAGCATGACGGAGAACGAAAACGTATTTTATCAACTCTTATGGGGCAGGATAATTTTGTCATTGTCAGCATAGAAAATGACGGCGTTGGGGCAATAATTAAATCGGAAGCATTAAAACCCGACATTGCCATCGTAGATTTGCAATCTATCGAGATACCCGCGATAGATTTGGTGCGAATGATACGCAGAAGATCGCCTTCTACCAAAGTTATTATTCTAAGTGACAGTGAAGATGAATATAATGCATGCCTTGCAATAAAAGCCGGGCTGGCCGGTTATTTGTATAAGGAAAAAGATTTTGACAAACTTGAGTTGATCATAAGAATTGTTTATATGGGCGGATACTATATAAGCAATACAATAATTCCCAAAGTTTTTGGCATGTTCTCGGTTAATTATCAATTTCCGGGACAGTTTAAAAATGTTGATCATGGTATTTTTACTCCGTCGGAACGCAGCGTTGTAGCGGCTCTTGCCAACGGATATACAGATGAAGAAATTTCAGATAATTTACATCTGAGCGTAGGGTCTATTAGAAATTGCATAATATCGATAAAACGAAAAACAAAATTGAAAAACAGAGTAGGCATAGTTTTATTTTCGCTTGTATATGGAATAATAGGCTTTGAGAATCTGGAATTATGGAAAAAAAAGGGAGAATTGATATTTAAAGAATATATGAAAAATAATAACAGGCAAAAATAGCTTTATAATATTTTTATTTATTCTTTTTATTACCTGTAAGATAGTGTTGAGTTAAATCATTTACTACTTTTTGCAATGAATCGTTAAAATCCCTAACGTAAACCAGCGTTTCACTGTTGGCCTGACCTTCCGGAAGAAAGAATTGATATGGTTCCACATCAAGAGCATTGGAAAGCTTTGCCAAAGTTTTTGTCGAGACTCCCTTTTTGCAATTTTCTATATCATGTATAAAATTATGCGTAAGCCCTGTACTCGAAGCAAGATTCATTTGCGAAATATTAAGCAGCATTCTAAATCGCTTTACATTCGCGCTGATTAATTGATGTATATAATTTTCATCTATTTTTTCTTTACTTGTCATTAGCACATTTTCAACTATCTTAAAATAAATAGCAAATAACTACAGGCTGGTATTATTGTCGCTATGAGTTTCTTTGGAAATGTTTGTAAAAAAGGACGTAAAAAGCCTCCAAAAGCATTCATTTTTTGCAGAAGAATGTAAAATTATTGGTCAAAACCACTTAATGACAGTGTAGTATAAAATATTGGAAATTACATATATTTTACTTTTATAATCGTAATATAATTACAAATCATAATATACTCCAAAACTTTCAAAATGATAAATCTCATATGTTTGTTCTGTTTTCTTGAATTTGGGAATAAAAAAATGTATTATTTTTAATATTTTATTTTAGGAGTATTTTATGAAAAGGATTGTTTTGTTAGTTTTATTATTAGGGCTGCTAGTTGTCTTATTCTCGTGTGCTTCAGCGCCATTGGGAGTCGAATCAATTTCCCTAACAGTAAATCCTGGTTTGAATGAATCAGTTGTTATCATTCAACGAGCCAAAACTGCTGTAGGTTCTGCTATTCCAATGCGAGTATGGATTAATGAGACAGATGCTGCATCAGGAATTCGGAGCGGAAATGAAATTCAATTAATTGTTCCGAATGGTCAGCATACGATACAAGCAGGAAGCACAAATATTGATAGAGGAAATAGTATTACTTTTGATGTTAATGATGAAGTAATTGTTTTTCTTGCTGAACCAAGAATGGGAGTAATGGCTGCAAGGTTTAATCTTACACAAATTGGTAAAAGAAATCTTTAAATATTGGTAAATTATATTAAATAGGTTAACTGCAACTTTGCTTAATACAGGATAAACATTATATGCCATACCTGATGAAAGCATATTAATTATTGTAGTTAACCTAAAAATTAGGAGTTGAATATGAAAAACATATTAAAGCATTTTCTTAACATTACAATTGTAGTGTTATTCGGATCTTTTTTGATAACTTGTGTTAATACCACAGCAACTAATGAAACAAAAGTATTTCCAAAATGGCCTGATGAGTTGATTCCATTTTTCGATGAATCATCTGATAGCAATATTGGAATATTTTATGTGGACTTAGGTGATGGTATTGAAAGCAGTCGCATTTTTTCTACACCAAATAACGATGGTCCGTCACTCATAGTAAATAGTACAACAACGACATTATTTCCAAATATGAATTATAGTTCTACATTTGAATTAGTTTCTATCAGTGGTAATGGCGGAGTTATAGTAGGTAGGTGTCTTTCAAGTTCTGGTATGGCGCGAAGCTCTTTTACAAGAGGACGGATATACACTCTTTGTGATTCATATGAATTAATTGGAAGAGGCGTTGGTTCTGAATTGACTTTTACGGGTGGAACAATGGGCAGTAGAATTAAATATACTTTGATCGCAAAATAAATATAAGTTTTTTTCATGCATTAGTGCTAAATTATTTGGGGTGTTAAAAAAAGCGCACAAAGGCGGGTTGCCTTCGTGCGCTTTAATGAACTTTTTTATAGAATACAAAATAACTTATAGAGTTGCTTTCGTATTCAGAAATTACAGTGGCGTCATTGTAGTAAAAAATTATTCCCCCTTTATAGAAAAGAGTCATAACTTCTATAAAACCTGCCGCCTCTCCAAAAAGCCAATAAAAAGGCTCAGCTGATGTTGTTTGAATGAAGTCAGTATTTACATAATCAGGCTGAAAGGATGAGGGAATAATATGATTGTTACTGACTGACAGACACTTTTTTTCTTGATTATAGGAAATTCTGAAAACACTTTCTGTATCTATTATGTGACGAGTATCTCTGCCAAGTATCTCGTATGAATCAAAAACATATTCGCCGACATAACTTAGCAAATAATCAGTTGTCAATCTTTGGACGCTGTGCGGCATTGGGGAGTCTAGATTTCCTGCAAATGTATATGGCATGTTAAAATCCCAAGCCTCTGTCCTGTTTCTTTCTGATCTATGTTCATGATAAATTATTTGTAAATTTTCTCCAAGCATTTCCAGTTTTGTATTATTATGAACAAATGTATTTCCGTTGAAATATAAAGAAATTTCATTTCGTGTTATTATTTGTTTATCTATAATATCTATTTCTCGTATAAATATATTTTCATCTTCAATAATTAATACAAGTATTTCTGGTGAATGACCTTGATTAGATTTTCTTTCCGCTTGTTGTATGTAATATCCCTGAGCAGAAACTATTGACTCAAACGATGAAACATTACTTCCAGTTACATTGTATCTTCTTGATCCTGTATTTGACGACCAGAATAATGGATCTCCTGCACCCCCGCCGCTTCTGCTTCTAAAAACACGCGTTATTTCGTTGGTAAGATCATCTTCAAGCTGCCTGACATAACCGGAAAAACACCATCCGGAAAAGCCCGTTTGACTCATGATTTTAATCCATGGCGCTGTAATATCATTTATTGTTTCTGTTTTTCCAGTTTCAATAATTCTAAAAGTTGAATATTGCGGTAATGTTGTAATAATTGATGTTGAATCGCTGTCAATGTATAAATTGATATTGTTAGTAAAATAATGAGTCATATTTTTTGTATCTTCAGGATTCAAAGAAAGCTTAGAAAGCCAGAGTTGGTTATATTCACTTAAAGACGACATAGAAAATATTTTATTATTAGCGTGTGAAGTATCCATTGTTTCTACATTATTCGACTTACCTCGTTCGCAGGAAAAGAGGATAAACAATAAAAGAATACCTAATAGTTTATTCATGATCGTTTTAATGTAATATATTATTAATAAAAAGTCCATAATATACTATGTTTTTACTTCATTTAACGCAAATTGAAAGGATCTTCTTCATTACTAAAATCACTTATCCTGAAAGGACTACGGTGCATAATTAGCGACCCTACAATACCTTCTTCATCATCGGGTAGCGTGAATAGTGGCGTCAACAACATCTCCCCTTCACCTGTTATTTCTAGTCTTAGACGACCGTCAGAAAATGCAGATACCGTTTCAAATGTTTTTTCATCTATTTGTTTTAGAAGATAAGTACCTTCACGTACAACAAAAAATGGAATATCCTTGTCAATCTCCATATAGTAAAGACAGCCTGCAGGATCAACTAAGCGGTATTCTGTTAAATGTGGTAAGCTTCCCCAAATGCCCACAAGAGGATATTCATGATTTGCTTGTTGTCCAACTCTTTCCTGTACTCCGTAAGGTACATCATTTCTTCTCAGCATGAAATTGGTGAAGTTAGAATTAAACTCAAAACTATATATACCGGAAACAAATGTATTTTCAAGAATACGTAACTTATTTTGTTCTTCAGTTTGATACAATAACATAAACTGCTCTCTTCTAAGCCGGTACTGATAAAAAACACTTCTGGATGGTATTTCTAGTTTATAGAATATAACACGCGGTGTCATAGGTCCAACCCAATCTATAGTAGAAGTAGATCGATCTGCAAGACGTCTGCCATCCATTAAAGTCCAATAATGATCGGTAAGCAAATCATGATTCTCTCCTATCAAGAGTGAAAGGGAGACGATTGTAGAATTGTTGTCAGCTGTATTTTTGCTAACAGCGGTTTTTTCTAAATTTTCTTTCTTTTCGTCTTTTGTGCAGCTACAAAATAAAACACAAAAAAATATAATAAATGATAAACATTTTATGTGCATTTTTAACTCCTTAAAGCTATAATCATTTTAACGTAATAATTATTTTTTGTCTATCATACCGCATATTAAAAAAGCGCACAAAGGCGGGTTGCCTTCGTGCGCTTTTTGGATATCAAGGTTTAATGATTAATAAAAATCGTTTTCGCCTGCTTCACTTATCCTTAAAGAACTGCGGTGCATAAGTAGTGGTCCTACAATACCTTCTTCATCTTCGGGTAGTGTGAATAGAGGTATTAATAACATTTCTCTTTCACCTGTTATCTCTAGCCTTAGACGGCCATCAGAAAATGCAGATACCGTTTCAAATGTTTTCTCATCGATCTGCTTTAGAAGATAAGTACCTCTGCGTATTGCAAAAAAAGGAATCTCCCGATCTATTTCCATGTAATAAAGACAGTCTGCAGGATCAATTAAGCGGTATTCTGCTAAGTTAGGCAGTCTTCCCCATGTACCGACAAGGGAATGTTCAGAATTTGATTGTTGTCCAACCCTTTCCTGCTGACTAATAGTATAACCATCAGAATTCAATGTTAATTGGGTAAAATTATCATTGAATATAATACTATAAATGGTATTAGAAAATGAATTTTCTAATCTATATAGATTTTTTGTTTCTTCAGATTGGTATACTATTTCAAGCCGTTCTCTCCTAAGCCGATACTGATAAAAAACACTTCCTAATGGTACTTCTAGTTTATAGAATATAACACGCGGCGTCATAGGCCCCATCCAATCTATGGTAGAAATAGATTGATCTACAAGACGCCTGCCGTCTGAAAGAAACCAATAATGATCGGTAAGTAAATCACGATTATCTCCTATCAAGAGCGAAAGAGAAACAGAAACAGTTGTAGGTTCATTGTCAGTTTCATTTTCGTTGACAATGACTATTTCCACACTATCTTCTTTTGTGTTTCTATTGCATGAGAGAACAAGCGTGATACAAAATAGTAACAATAAGATTTTTTTCATTTTTTTCTCCTTATTATCTTACCAATACCCAAGTGATATCGGTATGTACTGTTTCTTCTGATGGTAGTTCATTAATTTTATAGCTTCTAAAAATATATGAACCTTTTAAGCTCTCATCATTCCAGCTTATTCCAATGTCTATATACTCGCTATTTCTATTATTAGGAATTAAATATAAGGCAGGCACATATGGCGTTGAAGAATCTGCACGATAATAAATAACAATAATTTCTGTTTCTTCTTTAATACATCTGAATGTATATTGATTAAACAATTCAGCATATCTTAAATTATTAATGATAAAAGGTGTTTCGTCTAACCTGTCATACAGCATTGAAGATACTGTATTTTGGGATAATTGCTTTGTGATTATAACAGCATTATTTAATTTAATAGAAAAATGCCAATCGCTTCCATCAGAAATCCAAAATTTATTTTCAAAAATTATATCATCATAATATCCGCTAATATTTTCAAAGCCATATATAGAATTTATTGGTTTTAACTCCAATCTTCTAGAAAATTCATATATGTCGTTTTTTGCTACAATAATTACTTCATCACTTGATGAAATATTTTCTGTCAAGATAATTTGTGTAATTCCGCCGAGATTACTAATGCTATTTTCTCTTACAGTGTGAAATATAGGATGACCATAATCTCCCCCACCTATATTTATTATATTTGGAACTGTGTAATTAAATGTAATTGTGCAATTTGTAAGTTTTATAAAGTTTATAAAAGAAGGATTTATGCCTTCATTTATTCCGGTTTCATAATCAAACAATCTGTCGAAACCACTATTCATTTCTTCTGCATAGCCATCTATTGGATTAGATTCGTTCATTGCCGTAATGATTTGGTTTTTTTCATATTTGCTATTTGTGCAGCTACAAAATAAAACACAAAAAAATATAATAAATGATAAACATTTTATGTGCATTTATGACTCCTTAAAGCTAAAATCATTTTAACGTAATAATCATTTTTTGTCTATCATGCCGCATATTAAAAAAGCGCACAAAGGCGGGTTGCCTTCGTGCGCTTTGGTTTTTGGTTGAATAAAATCGAGGCAAAAACGGGTGATTAAGGTGCGTGTACATATACCTCTTGAATTGTACCCAAAGTAAAACGCATATGTTTTACCTTGAGTACTGGATTGATTATTCTTGTTGTTCAGGTCCTGATAATCTGTGCCATAAAACATCTTTGCTGTAAGGATTTAATTCACGGTTTCCTTCCATCAAAGTACCTCTTAAATTACTCGATTCTACCCATAGGACATCTTTGTCAAAAAAATGAAAAGATATGTCTATGTGTGAATCATTAAAATCTTCAAAGCCGGGACGTGTTACCTGTAGCATTATTGTTTCATTGCTAGTTTGCACTATATTTATTATATGAAAAATACCTGGTCCTGGTGCAACAATGAAAGGAGTATTGGCTGAAATATCAACTTCAAAGGTTTCATAATAAATTATTACGGCTTTTCCCCATGAATATTCTTCTTCCACTTTTTCTGGGTTGAAATTTGCCCTAAGATACCAATCAGATATCCAAGTTCCATTCAAATCAGAATTTTTGGCTTGATATTCCTGTATAACTGGATTTATGTCAAGATAACCTTGTACACCAAATGGATTTTCAGTATCATTTTGCATTTCCGAAATTTCTTTTAAACTACTCTTTTCCTTCATGCATGTAGCGAATGAGGATAAAAGCAAAAAGAAAACAAAAAAAACTTTTTCATATTAACTCCTTAAAGCTAAAATCATTTTAACGTAATAATCATTTTGTGTCTAGCATATCGCATATTTAAAAAAAGCGCACAAAGGCGGGTTGCCTTCGTGCGCTTTGGCGCTAATAAAATGTGTCTAGGTCAAAACGAGTTATTTTGACATTTGTGCATTAAAGATTTTTAATCTTTATCCAAATCAACTATTTCTCATTGCATACGCCACTGAAGTCCATCTAACAATACATAAGTTCCTGCTCTTTTTCCGTTGGAATCGTAAAGATCATCAAGTCCGTAGGAAAATACCGAATACACTAATCTACTTAATGTTACATTGCTGCCTATTGTTACTCTCCTCATTGGATTATTTGTAAATGCATTTTCCTCAATAATGGTAACGCTATCAGGTATTACCACAGATGTTAATCTGTTTTCATAAAATGAATTGTGTCCAATTGAAGTAACACCTCTTCCAATAGTAACAGAAACCAATTGGTTTTCATTAAATGCACCTTCGCCAATGGAAACAACATTATCAGGTATAATAACACTTGTTAGTTGATTTTGATTAAAAGCATATTCGCCAATAGAAGTGATACCACTAGGTAAGTTAACTGATGTTAACTGATTAAATTGAAACACATTCTCGCTAATGATTGTAATGTTTGAAGATAACCTGACGGCAGTTAATCGGTTGTCCATAAAAGCGCCTTTACCTATAACGGTAACACTGTCTGGAATTCTAATATTTCTAAGCTGATTATGAACAAAAGCCTCCTCCCCAATGGATGTAACACTGTTGGGTATAACAAGAGAAGTTAGACGATTGTGTGCAAATGCACGATCATCAATAGATGTAACACCGTTAGGTAAAATAATAGATGTTAGCCGATTTCTGGCAAATGCTTCTCTTCCGATTGAATTAACCCCAGCAGGTATTACAACAGAAGCAAGTCGATTATCTCTAAATGCATATTGACTAATAGTGGTAATACCTGCAGGTATATTAATCGATGTTAATTGATTATTTGCAAATGCTTCGTCCCCAATTACAGTAATACTGTTAGGTATATTAACCGATGTTAGTTGATTACGAGCAAATGCAAAAAAGCCAATGGATGTAACCCCGTTGGGTATTGTAATAGAAGATAGCTTATTTCTAGAAAAGGCATTGTTTTCTATCGAGGTAATTCTGATAGGCAAATTTACTGTTTCAATTTGATTGTTGGAAAATGCACCACTACCAATGGTATTAACACTATCAGGTATTATTATAGATGTGAGTCGGTTTAAATTAAATGCCCATTCACCAATGATAACAATACCATTGGGTATAATAACATTTGTTAACCCTTTATCTCTAAACGCTCGATTTCCTATGGCTGTTACAGGTGTTCCATTGATACTAGCAGGAATAACGATAGATGTTTCTTGACCTGTATAACCTGTAATTGTTCCATTGCCATCAAAAACAAAGTCCCTTTCAGTTTGTGAAAAAGCCGTTGTACACAGAATTAAAGTAAGTATTAGCGTTGATATTACTTTTTTCATGGTCTGCTCCCCTGTTGAATTGTTGCTAAAACTTGAGCGAATTGTGCTGGGTTATTACTATTGGCTGCATAACGCATAAAATTGTTAACAGCTGTTGAGCTATCCATTCTGTAAAGATAATTATAAATACCATTTATTTGTGTATTTTCAAATATGCTATTTCTATTGTACATTTCTTCCGCATATCCATCTGTTGGATTAAGTTCGTTCATTTCTGTTTTTTTGTTAGTGCAGCTACAAAATAAAACACAAAAAAATATAATAAATGATAAACATTTTATGTGCATTTTTAACTCCTTAAAGCTAAAATTATTTTAACGTAATAATCATTTTGTTTCTAGTATGTCGCATATTTAAAAAAAGCGCACAAAGGCGGGTTGCCTTCGTGCGCTTTGATGATTTATTAACTGTACCAGAGATACAGTCGCTTTCTTTCAATGATACTTAGTATCAATGGCAAGTTAATCAAGAGATAGATCCCGAATGATAATATTTCCAGGAATATTATCTTGTATTCTTATATGACTTCCAAAAACCCAGCCTGTATATTCTGCGAACATTTCTGGAAAAACACCACGCATACTAAAGCTATACCATTTTTGTCCATCTCCGCCATCTGGCCATACCCAATTAGCCGCTGAATCAAATTGGATTTGATACCAATAATCTTCAACATTATTTACTGTA
>Ga0123356_10001775_pt1 | contig 23542 bp, 10 predicted proteins | sample TergutEmb28metaG_2_FD_92546 | JGI IMG/M metagenome (GOLD analysis project Ga0123356, IMG submission 92546) | Embiratermes neotenicus P3 segment gut microbial communities from Petit-Saut dam, French Guiana - Emb289 P3 | ecosystem: Host-associated > Arthropoda: Insects > Digestive system > Gut ...
CCGATCCGGAGCAAAAGAAAGCAAAAAAGCTAACAGACAACGAAATCGCAGGTTTGGATTTTTTCCGCGGACTTGAGAGGTATCACGGAGACGAAGATGCTTATTTGCGTGTCCTGAACTCATACTCGATAGCAGTTCGGGATATGCTGGGTTATATAGAGTCATTAGATGCTGAAAAACTTGATGACTACAGGATAAAGGTGCATGGCATAAAGGGCGCGTGCTATGATGTGTATGCTGATTTACTTGCAGAAAGAGCCAAAGAACTTGAATATGCTGCAATCGCCGGTGATTTTGAGTTCATAAGCAGCAATAACTCAGGATTCATTGAAACCGCCCGGGAGTTTCTGGATAAAATAGACAACCTGCTATCGGCTATCGATGCAGAAAAAGCTGAGACGGAATCAAAACAGAAAAAGGATCAAATCGACAACGATCTGCTGTCAAAGCTTGTAGAAGCCTGCAGGGAATATGATATGAGCGGCGTTGATGCAGCGATGGAAGAAATAGAGGTTTATGAATACGAGACCGATAAAGAGCTTTCGGTTTGGTTACGTGAGAACGTCGATCTGATAAATTTCGCGGATATTATCGAAAGATTAGAAGGGGGAGCCGGCGTATGAGCGAAAAAAGAAGAAAAATAGTAATTGTTGATGATGTCAAGTTTCATCTGCTTTCATTAAAAGAAACTATGAAAAAGTATTACGATCTGTATCCTGCACAAACTATGGACGAGCTGCTTGACGTTCTTAAGAAAGTAGAGCCCGATATGATCCTGCTTGATATAAACATGCCCGAACAAGACGGGTTTGAGATCCTTGATGTCCTTAAATCCTTTGAAATATATTCCCATATCCCGGTCATGTTCCTGACCTCCAATATAAACAGAGATACCGTACTAAAAGGAATGCGAGCAGGTGCGCTCGGATTTGTTCAGAAGCCTTATAAAGAAGCAAAGCTATATGAAAGGATCGAAACTGAGTTAGACCCCGAGAAACGTGCAAAACGTATACCCATCATCCTTGCCGTCGACGATAGCCTCAGCACCTTAAAGTCGATCAACACCCTGCTATGCAATGATTATAAAGTTTGTACTCTCCCGAAACCGGAACATATAAAAGAGCTCTTAAAATCCTTGACCCCCGATCTGTTCCTGCTCGATTGCAATATGCCGGTACTGAGCGGATTTGATTTGATACCAATAATCAGGAATATTCCGCAACATCATGAAACCCCGATCATATTTTTAACATCCGAAGGGACAATGGATAATGTATATGTTGCTTTAGAAAACGGAGCCTGTGATTTCCTTGTAAAACCCATCGATGAAAATATCCTTAGAAACAAGCTGGCTCTGCACCTGAAAGATTTTCTTTTATTACGGCAATTAAGAGCGTGTATACAATAGTTTTTTACATGATTTTTACATAATTATAATTTGTATTTCAGGACAGTGTTCTTGACGAGTTGCTTGCTGTGTTGATCATCCTCGCCCTGTATATATTGTTCCTTGGCGATTATACCAGCAGCTTCTGGTTCTCAGCAGGCATTCTGGTGCTGACAACTCTTATCTTCTACTCAATTAGTTTACTTATAAAGCGCAACCGTAAACTCGGATGATCTTTGTAAAAGAAAACTCATTCCTCCAGCATCTCAGATAATTTTTCAATTATTTTTGAATAGTTCATGATATCGACATTGCTTCTAAGCCATCCGGCTATCCCGTCATCTGACTTATATTGGTACTCGTCGATTTTTTCCATCACAATGTCGGTCTCTTCCATATTGTAATTTTTACATGCAACAAGAAGCTCTTGTAAAAGCTCTCTGTCCGGCTTGTCTTTTTCAGGTTTGCCGGATTTATCTTCGGTTGCGGATAAAAAAGCATCGATATCATCCATCAATTTATATGCTGAGTCAAGAAACGCCCGGTTGTGTTCTTCCAGATATATCATGTCGCTTTTACCGGCGGCATTTTCCAACTCGCTTGCAAGCATTCCTAACTGCTCTGCATATATCAGTCTGCTGGCTCCTTTTATGCCATGGACTTTTGTTTTATACTCAAGAAGCCTGTCTTTATCGACACCTTCCAGTTCAGGCAACAGCAAACGGACGCTTGCAGCATACGAGCGCAGCATGCTCATATATCTTTTATTGTTTCCGTCACAATCATTAAGACCTTTGATCGTATCCAACCCCGCGATATCGATCTCCACCGGAGCTTCTTCATCAGTATTCTGCGTTTGCTCATCATCTCCGCTTTCATTACTTTCTGTTTGACTGCTGCATGACTCATCTGCTTCCACAGATTTTTTATCGCGGATATATTTATTTAGGATCGTGTTCAACTGCCGGATATCTATCGGCTTTGAAATAAACTCATCAAAACCGTTTTCCAGGAAAACATCTGCCTGACCCGTTACCGCATTTGCAGTCAGCGCAACTATAGGATCTGTGTATCCAAAATCACGCAAACGTTTTGTAACTTCGATACCGTCCATTTCAGGCATCATATGATCCATAAAAATTATGTCGTATGTTTTCCCGCTTAAAATCAAATCCAGAGTCTCCTGCCCGCTCATAACCGATTCGATCCGGAGAGCATAAGGCTTTAGAAGACCTACAGCGACATATAGATTTGCTTCAACATCGTCAACAAGCAGAACGCTTCCGTACGGCATCTTCGTTCGATTGATCTGCCCTCTCCTGATACGCGATACATAATTCATCCTGAAATGTTTTAAATGATCGGCGACTTCCCGGCCCAGCACTTCATTGTCAACTATTTTCTGTGGCAGTTGAACGGTAAATGTCGACCCGGCTCCAAGCTGACTCTCCACTTTGATCCCGCCGTTCATAAGTGTTATCAGCCTTTGTGTTATTGTTAAGCCCAGTCCGGTCCCTTCGGTCGTGATCTCTTCATTTGCATCAAAACGGGAGTACTCCTGGAAAAGATTATTCAGCTGGTCATCCGTCATACCGCGCCCGGTATCCCGTACAATAATGACCAGAATTACATCTGTCCCGTTTGGCAGAGGTTCAGAAACGATCGATAATGAGACTTTACCCGAGTTCGTAAATTTAAATGCATTTGACAGTAAATTGTTCATGACCTGCTTGATCCGAAGCTCATCACCGATCAGTTTGGCAGGGATCTTTTCATCGACCTGGACTTCAAACTCTATCGGTTTATCATAGATCCGCGTCATGTTCAATTGTACCGAGTCGTTTATAAGGCTGGCTGTTACATACTCTGCGGGAAGAATATCCATTTTGCCGGCCTCTATTTTTGAGAAATCCAGGATATCATTAATGATACCCAGGAGCATATCGCTTGATGTATATATCCTGTTCAATCCATCCTCGATGTCAGCCGGAAGGATCTCGTTTTGTAAAAGGATATCTGTTACCCCCAGGATCGAATTCATAGGAGTACGTATCTCGTGGCTCATGCTTGCCAGAAATGCAGATTTTGCTTGATTGGCGTTCTCGGCTGCTTCTCTTGCTTTACGTCTTTCATTACCTGAGATAGCGAGAGCTATCAAGTCGGCAAGAGAAGATACAAAAGTCAACTCTTCGATCAGCCATTCCCGTTTTTCCGGATAATCCTCACACCGGTTCTGTTCGGCACAAATGACTCCGACAACCTTGCCGTCAACCCGGATCGGTGCGTCAAGTACAGCACAAAGGTCTTCTCCGTATCCGTCACAAAATATATCATATGACGCTGCGCTTGTGTCGTTTGTGACAATTATTCGCTCAGTTTCTATCATTTTTTTGTATTCCGGTCGCATAGATAAGCTAAAATCATCTTGTATGCTATGTTCACAGGTTATCCCGTCATATGTGGATGTATTGACAAGTGCATTTCTTGATTTACTTAATCTCCATACACTGATACGATAAGCGTTTAATGTAGAGCAGCCTTCTTTTGCGATAACATCGGCAACTGCTTTCAGATCTCCTGCTGCTATAGCCGGTGATTGTGTGATTTCAGCCAAAGAGTCATTCAGCTTTCTTGCATAGGTATATTTAACCTCGGTCAATCGTTCTGATTCTTTTAATTTTATATTAAAGGTTGTAAGGATCTCTGTTTGCATTGCAAGTTCTTTAGTCCGTTCATCAACGAGTTTTTCCAGCTGCTGCATAGCTAATACGTGTGCTTCTTTGATTTCTGCAGCCATCATACGCCGGTTGATAGCGCTTGCCATCATTAAGCTTATTGATTTAAGGATGGCGATCTCATCTGAAGTAAAATCCCTTTCTCTGACACAGTCGTCGACAGTGAACAGTCCCCAAAACTGTTCATTCAGGAACAAGGGAATAATAACTGTTGATCTAACTTTATAATCATTAAAAAAGCCTTGATCATCTTGTGCCATACCGGACACAGGGCCGCTTATACTTTCCCCGCGTAAAAAACTGGCTTCCCATTCAGGTTTCGATCCAAATGGAAAGGTGACACCTGTTGGCATAGAAGCCCTTTGTTTTCCGGTGTTGCTGCTCCAACAGTATGAATGGATGAACTCCGCACTTCCGTCTTTGCTTGTATTGCTGAGCTGCCAGATATGGACCCGGTCAAGCTCTACGGAACGGCCGATCAATTCCATACCCGCCATGAGCGGGACTTCAATATTTTCAGCATCATCCATAGTAAGCAGCAATGCCGCTGCTTTATTTACCGCCTGCATAATTTTATCTCTGTGCTTGATTTCCTTAAGCGCAGTGACCATTTCCGTTTCCAGTCGGTTCCTTTTTGTCACATCTGACATTATCGTTGCAAATGAATCATTTTCTATAAGGAACGAGGTTCCTCCAAATGTCCGTTCTGTACCGTCTTTTTTCTTTCCCGCGAACTCAAAGTGCGATATCCCGTACTTCATGAGTTCTTCGTGAACTCTATTCGCGTACTCATCTGCTTTATCGCCAAAAATTTCATTTACATAATCCGCTTTCAACTCCTCCTGTGAATACCCTGTGATATCAGAGGCGGCGGGATTGATAAACAAGCATTCTCCGTTTATTTTTTTATATGCGATAAAACTTGGTGTATGCCGTATTATGCTGGTCATTATCATGTTTTGATTTTGCTCATTTTTCCTGTTGTCGATATCCACAAAAGCACCGGCAATACGAAGAGGTATGCCTCCGCTGTCTCTTAGTGTTTCAGCGAAAGCATGGAAATGTTTATAAATCCCGCTCTTTAGCATAAAGCGGTACTCAACATTGAATTGAATTTTATTGGTATAATCAAATATATGCGATTTTAGTTCTGTCAGTACTCTTTCTTCGTCTTCAGGATGGAGTCTGTCGATCCAGCTGCGCAGCTCATTCGGGAAATCGTTTTCATCGTCATACCCGAACATTTGGCGCACTTCTTGTGACCAGAGGATTTTATTGCAAGGGTCGGTCGGGTCATTTTCAACAGCATCCATTTCCCAAAGAGCGATTTGAAGCGCTTCACTGGTGAGCTTGAGCTTGATCTGAGTCATCAGCATCTGCTGCCGTTGTCTTTCTAAAATATCTATCTGGTTTTTTATCCGCATTACAACGACTTCAGGATTAAATGGTTTGGATATAAAATCGACCGCTCCGAGTGACAGTCCTTTTTCTTCCGTTTCATATCTATCAAGACCGGTTATGAAGACCACAGGAATATCACGGGTCTCGTATGAATCTTTTAATTCTGCCATAACCCCGTATCCGTCAAGTTCGGGCATCAACACATCAAGGATTATGATATCCGGCTTTTCTCTTTCCGCTATCAATGACGCTTCCCTGCTATCCTGTACCGTAATTACATGATACTCATATTTCAGGATGCACTTAAGCTGAAGGAGACTGATTTCGTCGTCATCTACGATCAGGATCCTGTATGTTTTAGTCTTATTCATTGTCTGGCACTCATTTCTATCACCGGGTCACCATAATGTTAATTTCATATGGTAACAACTGCCGACTGTACCGCTTCAGTATCCTGGATCATGGATGAAAAATGCTCTTTTTTTGATATTAAACAGGATTATTTATTTATACATCAATCTACTGTAAAAAACAACCAAAACTTCTTGTGAACTCTTGATTCTGATTCATTCTGTTATTAACTGCGGCATTTACTGTCTCCCGGATAAAAATACTCTTAAAAATCTCATAATAATTTAGCATATTTACATAGTTATTTTGAGAAAATTGTTGTATAATGGCATCTATGTTTTTTAACGCTTTTTTATTGTGGGGTGCTGTCTATGAGCGATAAAAATGATAAGCCGGCCAATACAGATAACCAAGTGATCATAGATTCATTAAATGCAAAGCTGACTGATCTGATAACTCTTCAAAAAAGACTTGAGAATGAACGAGCCGTGCTCCAAACGATGTTTGACTCTATACCCGACCATATCTTCTGTAAAGATATGGATTTTAATTACACGCACTTTAATAAGAGTCTGCTCGAGCATCACAGGATCAATGCAAACGATATTATTGGAAAAGATGATGAATTAGGTCTCGGGGTTCCAAAGAGCATTGCGGATGAGTACAGAGCTACCGACCGTATGGTCATCACTGAGAACAAAGCGTTTACATACGAGGAAAATGTCCCCGCCAACGACGGCAGCATCCGGCTCTTCGAAACAAACAAAGTTCCGCTCGTACTCAACGGGGTACCCATGGGGATCATGGGTATAGCTCGTGATATAACTGAGCGCAAAGCGATGGAGGAAGCTACTCAAAGTGCAAACCGTTCAAAAACCCTCTTTTTAGCGAATATGAGCCATGAGGTCAGAACACCTATCAATAGTATCATAGGATTTTCAGAACTTGCGCTCAACGATGAGCTTCCTGCGAAAACCAAAGAATATCTTGCGGATATTCAAGGTAGTGCAAAGTGGCTTCTGAGCATTATAAATAATGTTCTTGACATCTCAAAAATCGATGCAGGAAAAATGACGATAGAGCAGATCCCCTTCGATCTGCAGGAAGTGTTGATGCAGTGCCGGTCGGAAGCAATACAAAGCGCCGAAGATAAAAGCATAAAAATGAATTTTGATTTTGACACATTATCGTCTGCTGAAAAAAAACTGCCCGGCGATCCTGTCAGGCTGCGTCAGATAATCATGAACCTGTTATCCAATGCCATAAAGTTCACAAATTCCGGCTCTGTCGAGTTTTCTGTGCTTAAAAAGGAATCTCCGGATGAAAAAATCACGCTCCTTTTTCAAGTAAAAGACAGCGGCATCGGTATGACTCCGGAACAGATAGGCAGGGTATTTGAACCATTCAGTCAAGCAGATGAGAGCTTTACGCGTGAATTCGACGGCACAGGACTCGGTTTATCAATAGCAAAAAGTCTTATTGGGCTCATGGGTGGGGTATTGGATGTCGATAGTACACCCGGTATCGGCAGCACATTCAGCTTTGAGTTATCATTTGACAAGATCAGTGATGAAACCGGCCCGTCTGAAGAAAAGATCACTTTCAGCGATAATGAGATCCCAGAATTTAACGGTGAAATTCTGGTGTGCGAAGATAATGGATTCAATAAAAGAGTTATTTGCGGTCACCTATCAAAGGTAGGTGTAAAATATATTGTTGCAAATAACGGAAAAGAAGGCGTTGATGTAGTCACTGCGCGGATAAAAAGCGGTGCAAAGCCGTTTGATATGATTCTTATGGATATTCAAATGCCGGTCATGGACGGTTTGGAAGCTTCACTTAAGATCAATGAATTAGGTGTGAAAACACCCATCATTGCCTTATCAGCAAACATCATGACTGTTGATTTGGAAAACTACAAAAGTCATGGAATGGCCGCGGCTGTCGGAAAACCATTTACAGCACAGGAATTATGGAATTGTCTGGCAATGTTTCTTCCTGTTGTTGGTTGTACTGTCATAAAGAAAAATATCCATACTAATGAGGAAGCAAGAGATCAAAAACCATTAAAAAAGTATTTTGTTCAGAGCAACCGGGACACTTACAAGAACATTGTACAAGCACTGGATGCCGGTGATTTTAAGCTTGCTCACAGGATCGCGCATTCCTTAAAAGGAACTGCAGGACAACTGCGTGAAAAAAATCTTCAAACAGCTGCCGCTATAGTGGAAGAAATTTTGTCTGGCGAAAATGAGCAGCCGGGCGAAGAACAAATGCTGACTCTAAAGAAAGAACTTGATTCAGTTCTTGACAAGCTTGCTCCGTTTTTACTTGAAGAGAGAAATGTGACCAAAGAAAAACCCGTCGATAAAGATCGGTTGCTTGAGGTCTTTGATAAACTGGAACCGATGCTTAAAAGAAAAGATGTTGATAGTCTTAAGCTGATCGGTGATCTCTGTAATTATCCGGGTACAGAAGAACTTATAAAACATATCAAAAGCTACATGTTTCAACAAGCTCTTGAAACTCTTATTGGTATAAGAGAAAGGTTGGTGTCTGAAAATGAGTATTGACCGGAAAAACAGTGTCCTGATTATTGATGACGAGCCCGGTATTATCATCGAGTTAACAGAGATCCTGGAGGATCAGTATAAGATCTATGCTGTCATAAACAGCTTTGAAGCTGTTGAAACCGTAGAGTGCAACATACCCGATGTTATTCTGCTTGATGTCTTCATGCCGCAAATGGATGGTTACGATGTGTTGGCAGCTCTAAAAAAATCGGATAAAACACGCGACATACCTGTTGTCTTCATATCTGGTCTTGACAGTACTGAAGCTGAGGAAAAAGGATTGGCTCTCGGAGCAGTTGACTATATTTCAAAGCCTTTCCATTCTGCGATCGTCAAAACAAGAGTAAGAAACCAGATAATGATCTCGGAAAGACTTAAGCAGCAAACATTGATGACAAGTATATCACATAAGTTTCTTACCGATGCGCATACGGATACTCTTTTCTCGGACACTTTGAAAATGATCGGCGAGTTCATGAATGTAGCGCAGGTTTTGCTTTATGAGTTTGAGGATAACAGCGGAGACCTTATTTGCAAGCACGAGTGGTTTGCACCGGAGTTGAATCTGGATACGCGTATCGGTGAAGTAATGATCATCGACGCTACAATGATGTCAATAACAAAAAACCTGTTAAAAAGCGGGCAATTATGCATCCACTCAAATGTACCGGCTTATAAGGAGGCAACCAGGAAATACCGAAAAAGGTATACCAGTTTTATAACATTACCTCTCTTTATTCAAGGCAGGATGTGCGCAATACTGGATATTTCAAAAGAAGACGACGGTTCATTCTGGAGCAGAAGTGAAATCGATCTTACCGTCCTTGTCTGCGGTATTTTCTCAAGCGTTTATGAACGCAATTCAATAGAGAAAAACTTTTTTATCTCCGAATATGACCTGATGAAGTACAGGCTTACAAGCGAAGCTCTTGGAATAGCACTCTGGGATATGGATTTCGTTAACGAAGATCCTTCGGACCCGGACAACATTTTTGTCTGGTCGAAGGAAGTCCGGCAGATGTTCGGCTTTGATGACGAAAACGACTTTCCCAATGTCCTGAGCAGCTTGACAAACAGGATCCATCCCGAAGACAGTCAAAAAGCAATGAAGGCATTTAATAAACATGTACTTGACAAGACCGGAAAAACACCGTTCAACGTCGAATATCGGGTCAAACTCAAGAACGGAAAATATAAATACTTTAATGCCTTCGGAACTACTCTTAGAGACAGCGAAGGTCTTCCGCTCAGAGTTGCAGGTGCTTTTCTGGATATCGACAAAAGGAAGCAGGTACAGAATCAAAGTATGATAATGACTAATATCGTACAAAATTCACCTGATTTTATTTCATATAAAAAACTTGGCGGCAGTTGCCAGTATATAAATCCTGCCGGTTCTGCGCTCACCGGTTTTTCGCAGGATGAATTATTAAAAGACTATGTAAATAAAATGTTTGGAACCAATGCTGATAGTTTTCTGCATGAGGTCGAGTCCAACCTTATGGAAAAAGGCATTGTAAGCTTTGAGTACCCCGGAGTAAAAAAAGACGGCACAGAGCGGATATTTGCATGTACATCTTTTTTGATAGAAAACGATGCGTATGCAACTATAATATCAGACATAACAGAGGAAAAAGAATTGGAAGCGGAGCTTAATGACGCTCATGAACGTGTGATGCTGATGCTGGATACATCTCCTTTATGTATGGAGATATGGGATATGAATCATACGATCATCGACTGTAACGAAGCTGCCGTGAGAATGTACGGTTTCAACGACAAACAGGAATATAAGGAAAGGTTTGCCGACAGTTGTTCACCGGAGTTCCAGCCGGACGGAAGCCTGTCCGCCGAAAAAGCCTTTGAATACTTAAACACCGCATTTGAAGAAGGCTACTGTGTTTATGAATGGATGCACAAAATGCCATACTGTGATACAGTCATGCCTTCCGAGGTCGTTCTTGTAAGGGTGGAGCATCATGATGAATCTGTTGTTGTAGGATATACACGTGATTTACGCGAGCAAAACAAGATGATCGAAGATAAAATAGCTGCTGAAAGTGCTACATATGCAAAATCAAGATTTTTAGCAACGATGAGTCATGAAATACGCACACCGATGAATGCAATTCTCGGGATTTCCGAGATCGAGCTTGAACGCAGGGAAACACCTCCGGAGGTCAAGGAGTCATTACATAGGATCTATAACTCCGGCAATACATTGCTCGGGATCATAAACGACTTGCTGGACTTATCAAAGATAGAATCCGGGAACTATGAGATCGTACAAAAAGAATACGAAACAGCCAGCTTGATAAGTGATACGATCCAGTTAAATATCCTGCGTATCAACGATAAACCGATAGAGTTTAGTGTCAAGGTTTCAGAGGACCTGCACAGATCATTGATAGGTGACGAGCTGCGCATCAAACAGATTCTCAACAATCTTCTTTCCAATGCATTTAAATATACAGACAAGGGCAAAGTCACCCTTGATGTCAGTTCCGAGGATACCCCGGACGGAGTAGTTCTTATACTGTCGGTACAAGACACAGGAGTCGGTATGACTCAAGAACAGCTTGATACGATCTATGTTGATTACTCGATGTTCAACCTTGAAGCAAACCGCACAACAGAAGGAATCGGGTTGGGAATGGGCATAACAAAAAACCTTGTTGATATGATGAAAGGTAAAATCAGTATAGAAAGCAAGCTCGGTGTTGGTTCGATTTTTACCGTTCACTTACCGCAAAAGCCGACAGACAACAGTGTTTTGGGTGAGGAACTGGTCGCCAGACTACAGAAAATAGATTTATCAAGCGAAACACGAAGAGCGCAAATCGTCCGGGATCATATGCCATACGGAAGAGTGCTGATCGTAGATGATACCGAAGCCAATCTGTATGTTGCCAAAGGATTGATGAATCCGTACGGCTTGACGATCGAAACAGTGCTCAGCGGGTATGAAGCGATCGACAGGATCTGTGGAGGAAACCGGTACGATGTTATCTTCATGGATCATATGATGCCTGGAATGGACGGGATGGAAGCCACAAAGCATATACGCGACACAGGTTATGATCATTCAATCGTTGCACTGACCGCAAATGCAGTCGTCGGACAAAAAGAGGTCTTTCTAAGCAACGGGTTTGATGATTTTATCTCAAAACCGATCGACCTCAGGCAATTGAACGTCATATTGAATAAATATATCCGCGACAAGCATCCTCCTGAAGTAGTAGAGGAGGCAAACCGCAGTATAAAGAACATTAATAGCAATATTGTCAAACAGGAGGACGATACAGGTTCCGATGCCGTTTCTGTGCTGAAAAACATTGATTCCCTTGATGTAGATTCCGCATTGGATGCTATGGATGGCTTACTTGATGTATATGTCAGCACGGTAAAACTCACAGCACGCCTGCTGCCTAAAACAATTGAAAAAATGGACACATTTAAAGACTCGGACGATATCAAGTCATTTACGGTCGAGGTACACGGCTTAAAAAGTGTGCTTAGGAATATCGGTGCTGTCGCGCTTGGAAAAACAGCGGCGAAACTCGAACAAATCGCAAAGGAAGGTGATAATGATAATTGTTATGATATGTATCCGGATTTTCGTGCAAAACTGCTCCATTTACAGGAACAGCTGATAACAGCTTTGCCGGAGAATAACGAGAATAAAAAATCTGCTGATATCTCTCTGCTAAAACAAACGATCATCGATGTAAAAGCTGCCACGGAGAGTTATGATGCAGTATTGGCACTGGAGATCATAGCTCCCTGTAAGGATTTTACATATAGCAATGAAGTTGATGATATGATAAGAGATATCGTATACAAGCTTGAGGAATTTGAGTGTGAAAGCGCTATGGAGTTCATTCAAAAATTGGAGGAAACATTATAATGGGATCAATAGAAAATCCAAGAAGTGCGTTTTTTTACAGAATACCCGGTCTTTTAGTTCCGCAAGATGTCGTCTATGCTAAAATCGATTCCTCTATTGACGAGTTTATAAATTGTGTGCCTGAAATCGCGGACAGGATAGAATATAATTATGATAATAACAGGCTTGATAGATTGATCAGTAATTTTGAGCAGCTTCTCACGCTGCTGGAAGATACATATGCGAAGTGGCTGTTGACAGACGGGCAGATCATCCTGCGCAGTCTTGTCAACTCCGGCGAGATACCAAAATCAGTATCGCTGGACACTTTCATAGCAGATTTAAACACATTGTCTATAGAAATGCAAAAAGCAAAAAGCCTCTATAAGCATGATGTTTGTAAAATCAGTGCTATAGAAACTCATACAGATGTCGCTCATAATCTTTTAGCGGTAATCAAGCTAATTGACGAAGACGAATATGAAAAGGCGAAAAATATAATCAGCGAGTTACTTGATAGAAATATCGATGTTAATCTTAACGGGCTTTTTAAACTGTGTAAATCCGGAAAATACGATGAAGCCCGGGCACTGGCGGGCGTTATCATGGAAAAGCATAAAGAAGCGATCAGCAAGTTGAAAATCGATATGTCTAAAAAGATTTTAGCTGTGGATGACAGACCGGAGATCTTGAAATTTGTTAATGAAGCTTTAAAGATGCATTATAAGGTGTTCGGAGTTGGAAACGGGATAACAGCAATAAAGGTTATGGAAGCACAACAGCCTCACCTTTTTATTCTTGATATCGACATGCCTGATATGGATGGTTTTGAGTTGGCAGAGAAAATCCGCGCACAAAAAGCATTCGCTTCCACACCGATCATCTTTCTAACCGGAAACGCTTCAAAAGAGCATATAGAAAGAGCGTTGGAAGTAGGCGCGAATGATTTTATTGTTAAACCTTCGACCCATGAGATGCTATTGACAAAAGCAGGAAAGTTCCTGGCAGGCAATGAGTTTTTCTTAATACAATAACCGGGTCATATGTGCACTAATCAGTAAGCTCCCATTGCTCTAAAAATTTCTCAAAGGATGCAACATCGACCGGTTTTGTAATGAAGTATCCTTGGGCAATATCACACCCTATCTCACGCAGAAAATCAAAATCTTCCTTGTGTTCAACTCCTTCGGCAACGGTTTTAACCTGCATCCCTTTCGCCAGCGTCATGATCGTTTCAATTATGACCCTGTTGTAAGGGTTGCTTTGCATGTTCATCAAAAACGTTCTGTCAATCTTGAGATAATCCATAGGTAACTGCGAAACATATTCCAGTGAAGAGTAGCCTGAACCGAAGTCGTCCAAAGCAACACCCACACCTAGTGATCGTAAATCATTTATTACTTTGATCGCAGAATTAAAATCGTCAAGCACTACGTTCTCCAACAGCTCGATCCTTAAACGTGACGGGTCGACTTGATGACTTTTTACTACTTTGTTGACACTGTCATAAATCAGGCCGTTCATAAAGTGCCGGGGTGAAATATTGACGCTGACCACGAGGTCGATCCCTTTATCCTGCCATTTGATTATTTGCTTACATGCCATGTTTAAAACCAGTATATCGATTTGGATCCCAAATGCATTTTTCTCCGCAAACGTGACGAAGCTGTCAGGGAAAATGAGACCTCTCACCGGATGACGCCATCTGATCAATGCTTCTGCTGCAGTGACTTTACCTGTATCAACATCAACCATCGCCTGGTAAAACATTTCAAACTGATTCTGAGATATCGCTGTAGGCAGATTACTGTTTAAAAACAGGATCTCCTCTGCATCACCGTCCATAAAACTTTTATAGATACTGAATGTTCCGGGTCCGGAGAGTTTAGCATCGTTTTTTGCGAGTTCTGCTTTTCTTAACAGCTCTTCGACTGTATCTCCGTGAAACGGGTAGAGACTGGCTCCTATGTTGACTGACGGGTATAGTTTGTATCCGTTTATCTCTACATGCTTTTCTGTCTCTGTGATTATAGCGGCGCAGCACGCTTTGATGACTTCTTCATCGTCGCTTTCTACACGGTTGTAGTCGGGAAATGTAAATAAGATGATGAAGTCGGCACCGCTTAGTCTTCCGACTAGAGTGCTGAACTCTGTAGTTGCGTTTACTGTATTTACTATCAGTGTCCCGATCTGTTTTATCATCAGGTCACCTGTTATGATGCCGAGGGAGTTGTTGATACTCTTTAGTCCGTTTAATCTGATAACTACAAGACCAAATCTTTGTCCGAAAGCAACTGCTGTTTGCAATAAATATATGATCGCTTCATAAATATGATCACGGTTCGGCAATGCTGTCAGATTATCGTTCATTAAGTAATGCTCCAGCATCGCTTTATTGAGCTCACATTGTACGATCAGAGCAACCAGATATAAGACTTTTGACAGGAATATGACATGCATGCTGTCAAGGTCACACAGTTCAGTTTTTTCGTGGAAGAAAACAGCTGCATAACCGCAACTGTTGGTATCAGTACGGATCGGGAATATCAAAATAGAATCCGGGTCATTCATTCCGCCTGAGGCTCTGTTGTTTACCTCGGAATATGTGTAGCTCCCGGTCTCATTTAAGGGGTTCAGAGTCAGGAATCTGAGCAACGCCTCGATAACCACCTGAAACTCTTCCTCAAAAACTACGTTAGATGCAAAATAGCTTGTATTCAGTTTATTACTGAAATCATTATGACTTACAAAAAAAACCGCTATACTGTGAGGGATCCGGGAAAGCCCTAATACCTCACTACACAGCTTTGCACTGGCAGCAGACAGTGCTTTTAAGTCGCCATCCGCTTCAAGCAAATCTCCCATGTACACCGGAAAGTACATACTATATGCAGTTTTAAAATATTCCAGCGGATTTTTTATATCTTCGATCATGGGTAATATCTCACAATACAGGAATTTTGATTTTTTTTGATTATATCATATAACATGTCTAAGTTCAACGCATGTCTGTTGTTCAGGATAACAAAGAGTCCGAGATTCTCGGACTTTTTGTTATAAAGAGGTGTTCATATGAGTGGTGCAGCAAAATTATTTTTCATCTCTGTTTTTTGCTAGACTTATTTCACCTGTTACATATTAATTTTACTGCTCAAAGCAGCTGCTGTCATTTCTGCCCAGCTGTAATTCGCCATGTACTCACCGCAGTATGCGTTGACAGCAGACGATACCATGTCCAGCATGTCGTAGTAGTCGCAGCTTATCCTGGTTCTGTCAACCGAGATCTGGTTCCAGCTTTTATTTATTATCTCACCGAGACCGTGCTCCTTTAGTGTTTTCATCATTTCGGAAATTGCAGCTTGTATCTGATTTCTCAGTGATTTATCATAGGGCTTATCCTCCCATAATACCGCAGCTATTTCAACCGGTGTTGCAGATGTTCCTCTGCGGTCGATCAGATATGCAAACAACTCTTTTGCTCTTGCACTTACGAATTTTAGCGGCGTTCCGTCCACAAATACTTCGAAATTACCGAAGGTTTGAACTCTCATCCTTTTACTTGATTCATTTACAACCGGATAACGCAGATTTTCAAGCTCACACTCCACCTTCTCTTTTGTAGCCGGCTTCATAACATATCCACTGGGATGGAGCTCCATGGCATCTATTGCATATTGAGAGTGTCCTGTTACAAAAATGATGTTTATTTTAGGGTCGACTTCCTTAAGATTCATAGCTAAAAGCAATCCGTTCATTTCCGGCATCTGGATATCAAGAAAAGCAACATCTACCTTGTTCTCTTTTGCGAACCCGATCGCTTCTCCCGCTGTTGAATAACCTGCCACAGTTGCATCCGGCACAGCGCTTTCAATAGCTTGTGTCAGCGTACTCAGAGCACGACGTTCGTCATCGATCGCGAGTATTATCATTAAACCACCTCCTTGGGAATTTTTATGTGGACCCTTGTTCCTACACCCGGTTTACTGAAAACAGTCACTGTGCCATTACACATAGCAGATATACGGTTTTTTACATTCTCTATCCCGCTGTGTCTTTTTTCTGCGCTTTGTAAAATGCTTGTGTCAAACCCGATGCCATCATCAGCTACAGTTATTGTGTATTCATTTTCTGTTTCTATTGTCCGTATTCTTATTGTACCACCACTCAATTTATTAAACAATCCGTGGGATACAGCATTTTCAACCAGAGGTTGTAACGATAAAACAGGAATCTTAAAGTCTGTTGTATTGATATCATAAACTATCTGCATTTTATCTTCAAAACGCAACTTTTCCAATGATAAATAGTGTTTTATATGATTTAGCTCGGTTGAAAAAGGAACCGGCGTTTTTTGCTTTAGGGAGCTCAGATTAACACGCAAATAGTCCGAAAATGCTACAAGAGCATTTTGTGCTTCCGGATTTCCCGTGCATAAGTCATGGATCGCAGATATTGAGTTGTACATAAAATGCGGCTGCAGCTGACTGATCATTATGGCTATCCTGCTCTGCGTCAACTCTTGTTCGTAATGCTCGATAGCAATGTCGGTCAGGCGTTTATTATGGATATTGGCAAAAATTATGAAAATCGATATGACCATGCCTATTCCGATGAGATAAGTACCGGGTAATAATATCTGAACAGTACCGAGTATGATGGGCGGGAGTTGAAACAGATAAAAGCAAGCGTTTAAGCCTTTGACCGGACGAAGGGCAGGCTTGTTTTTTGTTCTTATACCAACCAGATAATATGAGCCTAATGAATACCCGTATATCACAAGCCAGGCAAGCCACATATAGTCGCCCCGATTGTAAGAGTTATCTGCACCAACATAGAAGATCAATCCCGTAAGCTGCGATGTGAAAACAAGAAGACTGATCAGAAAAAACGGGATACAGTAGATCCATATTTTCTTTGTCAATCTTGCTGTATTTCCAAAAACTTTATATTCACAATAAAGAAACCACAGAAATGTTGTTAAAGGAAGAATCACAAAGTACCCTGTACATGCAAAGATATTGATTTCCCTGGAATATAGAAAATTATAAGTCATTGATAGGTATGATAGAGTATCAAGCAGCAGAAACAGCATTACTGATAACTGCATAAACTTAAACAGGTTTAAATCAGGTAGTTGCTTAATACCCTGTTTACCTGTGTTATAAAACATAAAACACAGGATGATGAACCCCATAATATTCGCACCGATACAAATAGCGGTTATCACGTTTTACTCCTCATAAATCTAACCTCCGGTTGTCTTACGGAAGCAAAAGCTGATCCGACAACCGGAGGTTTCTGATTACTTCCACAGTGGAATACTTTAAATTCAGAAAATGGTTAATATGAAGCCCTATGGATGATCTATTTGCTCTGCTTTTTTCTCAACATCTGCTAACAGTTCCGGCAGTGTTCCCAACGAAGAAACTATTTTTTCCGAGTTTTGTGTAATTTCTTTTGCATTATCCATCAGTTTATTTTTTATTGCTGCCAGTGTCAAGATAAGCGGTTCCATGTTCTCATTATTGCTCAGCGATTCGGTTGCGGCACTTGTGCTTTGTTCGCTAAGCTGCTTGATCCGCTGTGCGACTACAGCAAAACCTTTACCGTGCTGACCGGCGCGGGCCGCTTCGGTTGATGCGTTTATTGCAAGCAGATTTGTTTGTCTTGAAACGTTGATAACACTTTCACCGGTCATTGCATACTTTTTCATTAAGGACTGCAGCTCCGGAACGATTCCGCTAAGTTCGTCTGCTGCGATAACCAGAGTTTCAACTTCCTCACGGATCTCATTTACTATATTGATCGTTTCTTGTGTTTTTTCTCCTGCTTCGCCAAGCGCATCGACCATGACCTTAACTGCGTCATGCAGTTCGGTCGCACGACTTGCTGTCTCCTGGTTCATCTTTTCGATCGATTCGTTTTTCTCTATTGTGATACTGCGTACATAATAATAGCAGTTCTCGACGATATTGATTTTTTTTGCAACAGCAAGCGCCATTTGTTCACATGATGGGAATCCGCATCCTTTACAGTCAAAAGTTCTGGATTCATGAGTCGGTTTGTGCAAGTCGAGATATGCTTTTTCTAACTGCATATGCGAGACGATTTGCCGAGGTACTTTTTTTGCTGTGTATCTTCTAATGAAATCATCCAGATTGAGTTCTTTGTCGAATTTTGCAAAATTCGGTCCCGGGGGGAGTTTTCTCTTTGTTTTGTTCTTCATTGTATTGTTGACAACTTTATACATTGCTTCACTTATTTCGTATTCATCATGTTCAGTGCAGATCGCTCCGGAACCTGCATTGCATCCTCTTGCACAGTTCAACACGTCAACAATAAAAGGCAGGTTGTTCTTTTTCTTTGAATAACCGTCAAGGAAGTGTGCGGTATGTGGTTGACCTTCGATTTGGAAAATCCATTTCCCGGTCACATACTGCTCCACGTTTGCTTTCAGTCCACCCGGCGATGAGTATATCGATCCGAGACCGTGTGCTTCGTTATCATATTCGGTATCTTCGCATTTACGCCAATTGATTCTGTTTGAATCCAAATACTCAACCAGTTTTCTGTATGTTACATTATATCCTACGAGATTACCTCCGCCACAGTTGGGGTCACTAAACTCGTCATGCTTTGCAATACACGGTGATAAGAATGCGTAAGGACCTTGAAGTTTTTTGATGTTTTTCATATATATAGCGGTGCACATTGCCGGACTGTGTATTGGTGAAAGTCTGGTCAGCAACTCCGGATTATACTTTTCTATATAATTGACAACTGCAGGGCATGGTTGAGTTATAACACCTTCAACCGGATTTTTTGCCAGGAAACGCAAGTGTGCCCATGTGCATATATCAGCTCCGTAGGAAGTATCGTAGATCGCGCTTGCTCCAAGTGATTTCAGATATCCCAGTAAACGGGGCCATTCCGGAACATTGCTGCGAAGTGCCGGTGCGACAAGGATAGGGATCTTCCTGCCGGCGTTTAAATCGTTGAGAAAACGATCTGTGTCGTCTATAAAATCTCTCGCTCCATGTGTACAGCTTCTTATGCACTCACCACAATCTATACAATGCTCGGGATCTGTGTAGATATAGTTCTGCCCGTTCTTCAGTTCAGCTATATTAGCCTCGTCACATGGACATCTGGACATACACTGATTGCAACCGACACAGTTTGTGTTTGTGAATACTCTACTTGATTTCATATATAGCTCCCCCAATAATTTCACTATACCACTACTACTACTACTTTTACTGTTATTATCACCTAACTCAGGTAATTCGTACATTAAACCACAAGAGCAGACGAATATCAATACAAATTTGTGTTTTATATGTAAAAAATTTTGTGTTTTATCGCTTTTATACAGTACCGATAACCCGCAGGATATAAACACCGATGGTGTATGTCAGTATAGATACCAGTGATGTGAATAATACGATGTTTGAAGCAAGGTGTTCATCAGTTCCCATATGAGCTGCCATGACATAACTTGCAATTGCTGTGGGTGCCGCGTATAACACAAAAAGAACTACGATGCCTTCTGTAGAAATACCTATCCACATAGCTAAAGGGACAAATATTGCCGGCATTACGATCAGCTTCAAAGTACTTGCGACTATGGTATACTTCAGCCTTTCTTTTATTTGAGCAAAATCCAAGCTTGCACCGATCACCAACAGCGCAAAAGGAGTTGCCAGTGATGAGACCATGTTTATAGGAGTTTTTAGCAGCGGGATGATTTCTATACCAAGCAGAGTCAAAATAATTCCTGCAAAAATACTTATAATAAGAGGGTTTGTCACAATGCTTTTAATGATCGAAAGTATTACATTTCCGGATCCTTTCTTTTGCTCGCCGTAAATAGTCAGGATCGTAACAGATAATATATTAAACAGCGGGACTATAATTACGACTCCCGTTATCGCTATTGCAGGTGTGGACCCAAGTACTTCCGCGCTTAGTGCGATTCCAAGAATAGCATAATTCCCACGAAAGCACCCCTGTATGAATGCTCCCTTTTTCTTATTATCCTTTATCAATTTTAGAGCCAGAAGCCAGCATATGAAAAAGAATGCTACTACAGAAAGAATAAGAAAAACTATAAACTTCCGGTCAAGCATTTGTGAGTAATCAGAGCCGTATACACTGTTGAACAGCATGACCGGCAAGGCGACCTTAAAAACGAGAGAATTCATTTGCCTGGTTGCGGAAGCATCAACGATTTTCAACCGCCTGACTATAAGCCCGAGGAGCATTATCAGAAAAAGCGGTATAACAGCATTAAAACTGAAAAGCAGATCAGAAAGCATTATTTCACGGACACCTCATTTTTTATGATCGTTCTTCAAGCAAGAGAACACTATCGATGATACCACGTATCATCGAACTATTAAAGAGTTTGATTTTCCGGTAATATTGTATAAAATCAAGAGAACGTAAAAAGCCCGAATACTCGGGCTTTTTGTGATATTTCCTTTAATTAGTTGACTTGCGGTATTTCGTCTGTTACTTGCTCTTCATCGTCATCTTCTTCATCCTTCTTGCGTCTGAATGCGAAGAAGTAGCATACGAGTCCTGCGACGAAAGCTATTGCGTGTAATAATGTCCACCAGTCGATCAGGCTGATTTGGAGTCTCATGTCTTGTGTGAGGATGAACACTACGATCGCGATGATTGCCAGGATCGGTACTGCGAGGATCAACAGAAGTCTTCTGCGTTTTTTGCCTTTTTCTTCTTCTTCTGTTTCATCGGTTTGTGCTTTGCTTTGTTCATCTTCTTCTTCTTTGTTTTGTCTGTTCTTTGTTATCAGGATACGGATACCCATCATGAGTGCAAGTAATGCTCCTGCGATGCTGAGTATAAGATTCCAAAGTGCCCAGAATCCGCCGGGTCCTGCTGCTGCCAGAGGTGTTGCTCCATCAATGATCGTGATGATGATGTCGTTGTCTTCCGGTTGTACCGGAGCCGGTGCCGGTGCCGGTGGTGCCAGCGGGGTTACGAGTTCTCCGATTTCTGTTTCTTCAACAGGTGGCTCGGGAAGGACCGGAGGTGCCGGAGGTGTAAGGACTGTCGGTGCTGCTGTTACTGTCAGAAGTCCGGGAAGAAGGATTATGTTCGGGAAGAACTCTGTTACATCCTGGGTGCCATTCCAAAGAGTTACTATTATTATGGTGTTCGATGAACTTCCTACTGCTGTTTGCGATCCTACGATCGTTGTTGTTATGTGGGTTACTCCCGGAGGCAGCATTGTGCTTGAAAAACCGTCTGCTGTTATTGGAGTTCCGTCAAAGACCTTAGATGCGCTGTTTGCTACTACTGTGATGCTGACTTGGTTCGGTGTTACTGTCAATAGCCCGGTGTCAAGAGTAATGTTCGGGAAGAATGCTGTTACATTCTGTGAACCGTTCCACAGCTGATAGGCTGTTACTACGTTATCGCTTGAGCCTACATCGGTTTGTGAACCTTCTACTGTTGCGGTGATGCTTGTTACTCCGGCCGGCAGTGTTGTGAATCCGAAACCATCGTTTGTGAGCGGTGAACCATCATAAGGTTTGCTGTCGCTTGCTGCTGTGATCGTGATCGGAGCCGAGCTCGGTGTAACTGTCAATGTTCCGGGGTTGAGTATTGCATCGACAAAGAATGCTGTTACATCTTGTGAGCCGTTCCATAAGCGATATCTGACTATAACGTTGGGGGATTCGCCTACATCGGTTTGTGAACCTTCGATCGTTGTTGTGACGTTTGTTATGCCGGCAGGAAGATCGCTGAATCCGTAGCCGCTGTTTGTGAGCGGTGTGCCGTCATATTCTTTGCTGTCATCGGCTGCTGTGATTTCTACTACTGTTTGATTTACTGTTACTGTCAGTGTTCCTTCTTCAAGGTTCGGTGCTACGAAGAAATCTGTTACATCCTGATCACCATTCCAGTATGTGTACTCAACCACTGTGTTCGGGCTTTCTCCGACATCGGTTTGCTCGCCGACTACTTTAGCTGTGATATGGGTTACTCCCGGCGGCAGTTCTGATGTTTCATAATCGCTGTTTGTGAGCGGTGTGCCGTCATACTCTTTGCTGTCATCGGCTGCTGTGATCGTTACGACTGTCTGGTTGATCTCTACTGTCAGTGTTCCGTCTTCCGGTGTTACGTTTGTGAAGAAATCTGTTACATCCTGTTCGCCATTCCACAATCTGTACTCAACCAGCTCGTTCGGACTTGAACCCGGATCTGTTTGCTCGCCAGCTACGACTGCTGTTACATGGGTTACTCCGGGCGGCAGCTCAGTGTGTGTGAAGCCATCATTTATCAGCGGTGTGCCATCGTATTGCTTGCTGTCACTGTCTGCGGTGATCGTGATCGGAGCTGTGCTCGGGATTACTGTAAGTGTACCGGGTACAAATGCTGCGTCTACGAAGAATGCTGTTACATCTTGATCGCCGTTCCACAGGGTGTAACCTGTTACTACGTTCGGGCTGTTTCCTACGTCGGTTTGTGAACCTTCAACCGTTGCTGTTACATGGGTCACGCCTGCCGGGAGGTCTGATGTGTAGAAGTCATCGTTTGTCAGCGGCGTGCCGTCGTATTGCTTGTAGTCGTTTACTGCTGTGATCACTACTACTTCTTCACTTACTGTTACTGTTAATGTGCCGTTTACGAGTGTTGCTTCTACGAAGAATTCTGTTACATCCTGATCACCGTTCCAGAGTGTGTATGCTACTGCTTCATTCGGGCTTGAGCCTACATCTGTTTGTGAACCGACAACTGTTGCTGTTACGTGTGTCACACCTGCCGGGAGGTCGGATGTGTAGAAGTCCGGATTGATCAGCGGTGTACCGTCATATTGCTTGTGGTCATTTACTGCGGTCACGATGATAACTGTCAGGTTTTGGGTTATTTCCAGTGTTCCTTCTTCGAGGATCGGCGGTGCAAAGAAATCTGTTACATCTTGATCGCCGTTCCAGAAAATGTACTCTATTACATCGTTATCACTTGAACCCGGGTCGGTTTGTGAACCTTCAGTTTTTACTGTCACGTGTGTTACGCCGGGCGGAAGATCGGATGTGTCAAAGTCATCGCTTGTGATCGGTGTGCCATCGTATTCTTTGCTGTCGCTGCCTGCTGTGATCGTGATAACTGCTGTGCTGCGGATAACTGTCAGTGTTCCATCGATCAGTTCTGCATCTGCGAAGAATTCTGTTACATC
>Ga0123356_10001776_pt1 | contig 23526 bp, 16 predicted proteins | sample TergutEmb28metaG_2_FD_92546 | JGI IMG/M metagenome (GOLD analysis project Ga0123356, IMG submission 92546) | Embiratermes neotenicus P3 segment gut microbial communities from Petit-Saut dam, French Guiana - Emb289 P3 | ecosystem: Host-associated > Arthropoda: Insects > Digestive system > Gut ...
GACGTTCATGGGCCATTGTCGCAACCCTTCCGAACGTCTCCAGAACCGTCATTTTCGGCCAAATTGAATTCAAATCGTTCCCGACCTCGACACCCGCTAACGCCTGTGGAATCAGGAGCTTAGTCCGGGGTGGCGAGTTTTTCCCCGGACACTACTGGTTTTGTATAATCGCGTGCACAGTGAAGGTTGCAGCCGCTTGAGGAAGAGGTGGGCTGCTGCGCGTTTCGAGAATAGGCGACAACATGGATTTTGCCCTTAGTGACAAAGTCAAACAGCTACAAAGGCGTTTGCTGGAGTTCATGGATGAACATATTTATCCGAACGAGCAGCGTTTTTACGACGAGATCCAGCGTAATCGCTGGTCGCCGACGCCTGTTATCGAGGAACTAAAGCCGAAAGCCCGTGCAGCAGGGCTTTGGAATCTTTTCCTCCCTGATCATGAACGTGGTCCGGGACTGACGAATCTCGAGTATGCGCCATTATGCGAGATCATGGGGCGCAGCACGATTGCTCCGGAAGTCTTCAATTGTTCAGCGCCCGACTCCGGCAATATGGAAGTGCTGGCGCGGTACGGGACCGCGGACCAAAAAGAACGCTGGCTCAATCCGCTGCTGGCCGGAGAAATCCGGTCCTGCTTCGCGATGACCGAGCCGGCAGTGGCTTCCTCGGATGCAACCAATATTGAGGCGAGCATTGTACGCGATGGCGGTGAATATCTCATCCATGGCCGGAAGTGGTGGGCTTCGGGCGCGGGCGATCCACGCTGCAGGATTGCGATTTTCATGGGCAAGACGGATCGCTCCGCTCCTCTCCATCAGCAGCAATCGATGATTCTGGTACCGATGAACACGCCGGGAGTGAAAGTCGAGCGGCTACTGACTGTTTTTGGCTACGACCACGCACCGCATGGGCACGCTGAAGTCAGCTTCGAAAACGTACGAGTGCCTGTCTCGAACATATTGCTTGGCGAGGGGCGCGGCTTTGAAATCGCGCAAGGGCGACTGGGCCCCGGCCGCGTTCATCACTGTATGCGATCGATAGGCGTGGCCGAGCGTGGCCTGGAGACGATGTGCAAACGTGTGCAAGGCCGCGTTGCGTTCGGCAAGCCGCTGGCCGAACAGGGAACCATCCGGGCCGATATTGCTCGTTCCCGTATGGAGATCGATCAGGCGCGACTTCTTACTTTTCAGGCCGCTTACATGATGGATACGGTTGGGAATAAAGCGGCGCGTGCCGAGATCGCGATGATCAAGGTGGTGGCGCCGAATGTCGCGCTGCGGGTGTTGGACCGAGCGATCCAGGCGCATGGCGGCGCAGGGGTTTCCCAGGACACCTTTCTTGCTGCTGCCTGGGCGAACGTGCGCACGCTGCGTCTGGCGGACGGTCCCGATGAGGTCCATACTGAGGCGGTTGCGAAGATGGAGCTTCGAAAATGGAGCACGCCGATGGAGGCGGGTGTGCGCCATCGATGAAGTGCATCCAGAGCGGACTGGCTTCCTCATGGGCTGACTGCTTGTTGGTCGTTCCAATCCTGTTCACCAGTTCGAGAGGGACCTTTGGTACCGTTGGTTCTTGAAACTCCAGAGGCGTTAAGGGACTGGGTCGGTCGCGAGATCGGGGTGACGGACTGGTTCATGATCACGCAGGAACATATTCTGCGATTCGCCGATGTCAGCGGCGACTGGCAGTGGATTCACTTGGATCCAGAGCGCGCACTCCGGGAGTCTCCCTTTGGGACGACAATTGCGCATGGCTTCCTGACCTTATCCCTGCTGAGCCGCTTCGTCCGGCAAGTTTACGAAATACGGGGCGGTGTACGCATGACACTCAACTATGGTTTGAATCGGGTGCGATTTCCGGCTCCGGTTCGAGCCGGGTCCAAAATCCGCGGGCATTTCGTGTTGCAATCTGTAAAAGATGTCTCGGGCGCGCTGGAAGCAGTGTTCGAGGTGACGATAGAAGCTGAAAATTCCGAGAAGCCCTGCTGCGTATCCGAGTGGGTACTTCGCTACTATTCCTGAGCCGGCAACTCGGCGCTCAGCGGTGCGTGCGCAGTCCCGGAGCCGCTAGATGCGAAGCGGCATTGAAGGTAAACAGGCGAAGTTGTTCTTGCCGCAAGCGCAGAATTGTGTAGGAGGCGTTGTGCAGGACTCCAGCGAGTCGCATCACCCGCTGGTCGGAGATTTCTAGCGAAAGTCCCGTCCAAAGAGCAATCGGCGTTGCCGATGTCACCACCAGAATATTTTCTCGCTTTTCTCGATGGTCAAGCTTTGAGCGACAAAACCGGACGCGGTCGCAAAACTGGCTCCAGGTCTCGCCGGTGAAGGGAAACCGGCCGCCCATCCACGCCTCCACAATTTTCGTGTCGCATGGTAGCCATTTGCGATGAACTCGTGACGTGTGTAGGCCGTTGCTGATGCGGACTTGCTCAAGCATTTCCTGGTATTCGCGGCGAAACTCGGGATCTTGAGCACATAGATGAGGAGCAAGCTCGCGGGACAGGCGTCCGAGGTCAAATTCGTTCCAGCCGGGATCGGCGTCGATCGAGGGGAAGGGAGTGCCAGCCTCGGAATAAGCGGCGTGAATCTGCTCAGCCGTCTGATGCTGACGGGCGAGAGTGCCTGTCGAGGCTAAGGCAAAGCGAAGTCCCTGCGCAAGGAAATGATCCCCGAGTAATCGCGCCTGATGCTTGCCCAACTCCGAAAGACAGTCATAAGCATTGCGCGTGCCCGCCTGCCCGTGCCGCACTAAGTAGACTGTGCTCAAGTCATTTGCCCAGAGTTCTCGAGGCGAGTTCGACGAGCGCTTGTACACGCTTATCGAGGTCCTGGAAGCGCCGGTCGCTGGTTTGTCCCTGCCTGAAGCGATAATAAATTTGCTGTAGGATGACCGCGAGCTTGAACATACCAAACACCTCGTAATATCCAATGTGCGAAAGGTCGCGGCCGGTTTTTCGAGCATACCGCTGAATGAATTGATCACGCGTGTACCAGCCCGTTTGCGAGGTGAGCGCCGGCACTGCTCCGGAGTTGATTTGTGGCGCCCACGCCCAATAGCAGAGCGCCAAGCCGACATCGGTCAGGGGATCGCCCACGGTGGTCATCTCCCAATCGAGTACGGCCTCGACCAAAAGTTCGGATTCTGACCGGAGCATGATGTTGTCGAGCTTGTAATCGTTGTGCACCAGGGTTGGCGCTGGCGAAAGCGGAATGCGCCCAGCGAGCCAGCGGGTCAAATGCTCCATCTTTGTTATTGTGCTTTTGGGCATGTCGTTGGTGATGGCCTGATTCCAGCGGTCCGCCCAACCGCGCACCTGTCGCGCAAGGAATCCTTCGGGTTTGCCGAGAGCAATCATACCGGTCTTGAATACGTCGATGGCATGCAGGCGTGCAAAACAATCGATGAATGCCTGGCTTATCAGCGGTTGATAATCCGGCAACGCCGCCAGCCGGGAAGGAACTTCATCGCGCAAGATGATTCCTTGGCGCCGCTCCATGATGAAGAAAACGGAACCCAAGACGGCCGAGTCTTCACACAAAAGAAATGGAGCGGGAGCTTGCGGGAAATTCGGATGCACCATCTGGAGCAGATGGAATTCTCGCCTCATGTCGTGAGCTTTGAGAGCCACCGGGCCCAACGGTCCGCGCCTGAGCACGTATTCGCTGCCGTCCTGGTTTGTTCGCAGCAAATAGGTAAGATTTGAGTGGCCGCCCGGGAACTGTTCCACCGTTATACCGTCTTCAACGCCTTTGATTTTCCCCCGCAGGTAACCCGCCAGAGAGCCGAGATTGAGTTCTTCGCCAGCCCGAACGGGAGCAGTATCAGAGGTCAACCCGGTTTACCTCGTAGCCAAGCAGAGGATTTCCCACCTCAGTTGATGATTCTCCCCTAGACCACGGCGGTCTGCACGGCTCTGAATTCGGCAAAGGTTCTGCCTTCCTCGGCCAAACGACGCAGCAGCGGTGCCGGTTCCCAGAGTTCACCATGCCGAGAATGAAATTCGCGAATGCGCTCGTAAACATTGTTGAGCCCGATGGTATCGGCATACCACATGGGCCCACCGCGGTAGGAGGGGAATCCATAGCCATTCACATAAATGATGTCGATGTCGACGGCGCGGAGAGCGATACCTTCTTCAAGAATGTGCGCTCCTTCGTTCACCAGCGCGTAAATGCAGCGCTCCACAATTTCCTCGGGGCCAATGTCGCGCTGGGGGACTCCAGCCTCGATCGCCCAGTTGCGAACCAGTTGGTTCACGTGAGGATCTGCAATAGCGTGCCGATTCTCGTCGTACTGATACCAGCCCGCTCCCGTTTTCTGGCCGTAACGTCCGAGTTCACAGAGACGATCACCGATGCTGGGCAGGCGCACGCCGGGTTTTTCCAGATGCCGGTACTCTTTGCGGATGCGCCACCCCACATCGAGACCGGCCAGATCGCCAGTGGCCAGCGGACCGAGGGCCATGCCGAAGTCGTAAAGAGCTTGATCGACGGCTTGTGGACTGGCTCCTTCTTCCACCAAAAAAACGGCTTCGCGCCCGTAATGATGGAACATGCGGTTACCGACGAAACCGCGACAATTGCCGGCCAGGACGCCGATTTTGCCGAGCTTCTTCGATAATTGCATGCACGTCGCAATCACCTCCCTGCTGGTTTGCTTGCCGCGAACGATTTCCAGAAGACGCATGACATTGGCGGGGCTGAAGAAGTGAGTTCCGATCACCGACTCCGGCCGCGACGTGGCTGCGGCGATCTCATCGATGTCGAGGGTCGAGGTGTTACTCGCCAGAATCGCGCCTTTCCGGGCTACACGATCCAGCTGCGCGAAGACTTCCTTTTTCAGCGCCATACCTTCGAACACGGCTTCGACAACCATGTCGAGGTGGCCAAAGTCATCATAGGTAAGCGTGGGTTGAATGAGCGCCAGACGTTCTTCGACAAACTGCTGGGTGAAGCGGCCTCGCTTGACGGAATTGTCATAGTTCTTCCGAATGGTAGCGAGGCTGCGGTCGAGGGCCGGCTGCTCGACATCTTTGAGCAACACCGGGATTCCCGCATTTGCGAATGCCATGGCGATTCCGCCACCCATCGTCCCGGCACCCACCACGGCGACTGAACTGACAGGAATGGCCGGCGTTTCTTTCGGGATGTCGGGAATTTTCCCGACCTCGCGCTCACCGAAAAAGATGTGGATGAGAGCTTTGGATTGGTCAGAGAAGAGGCAATCGCGAAATAGTTTCTGTTCGACCTGGCATCCTTTCTCGAAAGGAAGTTTCGTAGCCGCCTCCACAGCGTCGATTGCTGCCAGCGGTGCCATCATCTGGCGCTGCCTCGCACGGGCCCTTTCCCGGGCGGCTGAGAACTGTGGTGCATTTTGCTCTGGAGTCCCCAGCTTTTGATTGCGCTCGCGAGTTTTTGGAATTGGTTTTTCCCAAATCTCGCGCGCGAATTGAATGGCTCCCGCTGGTAATTCGCCCTCAATCAAGCGATCAACCAGACCGAGTTTGAAGGCTTCCTGAGCGCTGATGGGATTGCCTTCGGCGCACATCTGAACTGCTCGGGCGATACCGACCAGGCGTGGTAACCGTTGCGTACCTGCGGCGCCGGGAATAATGCCAAGCTTCACTTCGGGCTGGCCGAGTTGGGCAGTTGGAGTTGCGATCCGATAATGGGCCGCCATTGCCAACTCGAGACCACCTCCGAAGGCGGTGCCGTGAATTGCAGCAACTGTGGGTTTGCCGTCTTCGATCTGCAGCAGCAGCGAAAGCAGGCCCGCAGCGCGCGGAGTTTTTCCGGAAGTGATTTTGCCAAACTCCTTTATGTCGGCACCGGCGATGAAAGTGCGCCCTGCGCCAATCAGCACAACCGCTTTGACCGAGTTGTCGTTCCGGAGCTGCCCGAGCGCATTGCCGATCCCTTCGGCAACAGCCGGACTCAGCGCGTTCACCGGCGCGTTATTGATCGTGATGATCGCAACTTCGTGATCTCGAGTTAGTTCAACTAAGTCAGGCATCTCGTTGCTCTCTTCGGACCTTCGGGTTGGGACGGCGGTTCACACTCCGTTTCACTGATGCGTGGTCTCGGTCTGTACGTGCAACTTGGTTTGATAGGTTTGGCGCAGGTTCTTCTTAAGAATTTTGCCGGTCGCGGTCTTGGGCAGGCTGGCAACGAACTCGATCGACCGTGGACACTTGTAATGAGCGATCCGCGAGCGACAAAACTCGAGCAACTCGGCCTCGCTGAGCTCTGCTCCCAGTTTCGCGACCACCAAGGCCTTGGGCACTTCCCCCCATTTGTCGTCAGCAACGGGAATGACAGCTGCTTCGTAAACACCGGGATGGGCAAGAATGACTTTCTCGACCTCAAGGGAAGAAATGTTCTCACCCCCGCTGACAATGATGTCTTTCATCCGATCGACGATGAGAATGCTGCCGTTTTCATCAATGACGGCCATGTCGCCGGTGTGAAACCAGCCGTCGCGCATGACATGCGCTGTTTCTGCGGGCTGGTCCCAGTAGCCGTGCATGACACCATCGCTGCGGGCAACGATCTCACCCATGGTTTTTCCGTCGCGTGGAATGTCCTGTCCGTCGTGATCTACGACTCGGAGCTCCACCCCGGGGATGGCGTAGCCGGTCATCGCCTGCGCCAGGTAGCGGCGGTCGCCATCGAGCTCGATTCCGGGTTTCATTTTCGCAGTCGAAAGAACGGGCGAAGTCTCTGTCAAGCCATAGCCGGCGAAGCATTCGCAGCCGAACGCTTCTTCCATCTGCCGCACGAGAGTCGGGGAGGATGCAGCGCCTCCGATGGAAATCCATTGCACGCTGGTCAAGTCATAGTTGTGGCGGTCGGGCGAATTCAACAGGGCGGTGGCCATGATGGGCACAAGACTAAGCGAGTCGACGCGTTCCCGCGCAATCAGGCGAAAAACTTCCGCACAAGTAAAACGAGGAAGCATGATTTGCCTGCCGCCCACCAGTGTGATCGAATGCGCTGCTCCCCATCCATTGGCGTGAAATAAGGGAATCGTGTGCAGCTGCACTGCGTCGGCTTTGGTGCGGAAGGTGATACAGACCGAGAGGGCGTGAAGATAGACATTCCTGTGAGTGAGCATCACTCCCTTGGGATCGGCGCTCGTGCCACTGGTGTAGAACAGTTCCGCCAGGGAATTTTCGTCGAAACCCATAATGTCGGGCCGATATGGAGTTGCCGCCGCCAGCATGTCTTCATAGTGCTGCGAGGAAAGCCATGGCAATGCCGGGATGGCATCAAGCACAAAGAAGCTCCGAATGGCAGGAACGCTTGCTCGAAGAGACTCGACGACGGGAATGAATTCCTGCTGCAGAAAGAGTGCTTTTGCTCCGGAGTCGTTAAGAATATGGGCAAGTTCGGCGGGAGCGAGACGGACATTCAGCGGCAACAGAACGGCACCTGCCGCCGGGACGCCGTAATAGGCTTCGAGCAGACGATGGCAATTCAGGCTAAGAAACCCAACCCGCTCTCCCGGGCTTACTCCCGCATCGCGCAAAGCACCTGCCAGACGGCTGGCGCGTTCGGCGAACTCTGCATAGGTGAAACGGTGCTCTCCGCAGACAACTGCAGTTTTGCCGGGAAATTGCTGTTCGGCATAGCGCAGAAAGCGGATCGGAGTCAGGGGAATATTCATGATCTGTCTTCACCAGGCGGTTTGGCCGCCATCCACAGCGAGAACCTGTCCGGTCACGTAGTTGGATGCGTCGGAAGCGAGAAACACCGCTGCCCCTTTCAGGTCATGTTCGTTGCCAAAACGTCGCGACGGAATATGAGCGAGAAAGAGTTCTTTGTGGCGCTCGAGTACGCGACTGGACATGTGCGTGGGAAACCAACCGGGTGCGATCGCGTTGACTTGAATGTTGTGCATCGCCCACTTGCAGGCCAGATCTTTGGTGAAGCTGATGACTCCTCCTTTGCTGGCGTGATAGCCAATCGCAGGCAGCTCGGGCGGAGCGCCCCCCAATCCGGCGACAGAAGCAATGTTGATAATTTTTCCGCGGCCCTGGCCAATCATGATTTTGCCCACGGCTTGTGCGCAGAGAAAGCATCCGGTGAGGTTGGTCTCGATGACTTTGTTCCAATCCTCAAGCCGCATCTCTTCCGCCGGAGTTCCCCAGGAGATTCCGGCGTTATTGATGAGAATGTCGATTCGTCCGAATTGGGCGATGGTTCGATCGACCAGTTCTTGGACGCTGGTCTGTTTTCTGACGTCGCATGCAAGCGACAAGGTTTTGACGCCGAGTTCATCCAACTCTGCGGCGGCCTGTTGGCAACGCTCGGCTTTACGCGCACACAATACCAGGTTCGCGCCCATTTCCCCGAGAGCTTCGGCCATCTGCCGGCCCAGTCCGATGGAGCCCCCGGTGATGATCGCGATGCGGCCGGTGAGATCGAACAATTGTTTGACGTTCCGCGCGGAATTCTGGGTCGTGCCTGCCGCCTTCAACATGAAGTCGTCCCCTCAGAGGAAAACCGGGCTTTATCGTCCGCCAGAGCAGTCTGCGCGAGATGATCTTTACGAGCCCTCGAAGCTTGAGCTTGGAGGAATTCCAGAATCGATGCATGCGCGATCTCAGGCTGGTCGGTGAGGAAAATGTGGCTGGCGTGCGGAATGATGAGAAGCTTTGCGTCGGGGATGCGATCGGCGATCAGCTGCCCATTTCCCACCGGCACGAGACGGTCGTTTTGGCCATGGATTACAAGGGTAGGCACACGGATGGCTGGAAGACGAGTGTATCCTTCCCAGGCACGAATTCCCTGTAGTTGAGCAAGGTACGATTCCGGGCGCGCGGGCCATGGGCGCCGGATGGCCAGATCTTCCTCGATCCGTTCACGAGGAGTGTCCACATCATAGATGAACGGCAGTGCTGCGTCCGCGGCCTGCTCAGCATTCATGGCGGCACGCGCCTTCAACATTTCGGTCGCCTCCGGTTCGCTGCGGACTGCAGTCGGACCGCCGGCGGCAGTGCAGCCGAGAATCAACGAGCGCACTCGCGTGGGATATTGCAGGGCAAACTCCTGAGCAATCATGCCGCCCATGGAGACCCCGAATAGATGCGCGTTCTCTACTTCGGCCGCATCGAGAACGGCGGCTGCGTCCGATGCCATGAGCGGAATTGCATAAGGTCCCACGGGAGAATCGCTTCGACCGACACCGCGATTATCGTACACAATCGTCCGATAATGCTCGGACAGCAGCGGACGCGTGCGCTGCCACATGTGCGCGGTGTATCCCAATCCCATGATGAGCAGCAGCGCATCACCGCTCCCTTGCTCATCCCAATAAATCCGCGCTCCTTCATTCGCACCGTAAGGCATCGGCCTCCAGAGAGAGACTTGGGGAAAATTCCTTGCTATCCGCCGGTTGATGGTATTCCGGCAAGTTCAGAAGCTGAAGCGTAAGCCGAGCTGAATCTGCCGCATTGGCAAGGCGGACGTGAACGCTAGTGACGTGCTCGAAGTCGCTACCCCTCCACCGGCAAATGCCGTGCCAGGACGAATGCCGTGGACATTGAAAGTCGTGAAGCCGGGCGTCAAACCAAAGACAGGGCCGACTTCATTGTTCACGCTGGCAAAATTCGTCCGATTCGGGATATTAAATCCCTCTGCCGTGAATTGCACGCTCGCCTTTTCCCCGAACTTGTGCAGCCAGCTTAGGCGGCCATCGAAGTCGACATAGTTCGGACCGAGTCCAGTGTTCCGAGGCGCGCCGATCGGTCGTTCATTGGTGGTGTGATTATTGCCGTTGACTTCGCCTCCGGCGAGCAAATTGAAAGGATGCCCGCTGTGATAACTGACGATGGGCGAGAACTGGAACCCGGAGAGAATTTTCTGTTTCCATGGACTGTCGATAACTGCGGCTGCCACGACTTTGTGGCCTTCGTTGAACGAGGAGAGACTGCGATCAAGATTAATGTCGGTGGGATCCTGGGGGCCGTAGTCACTGTTGAAGTCGGTCGATGTATCGATCGCCTTGCTGTACGTGTAATTGCCAAATAAGGTGAAGTAACCAGTCAAGCGTTTACTTATCTCGAGAATGCCGCCTTCGTAAAGAGCGTACGCCAGGGAGCTGTACTGGTTGTTCTGCACCACCAGCGGATTCACAAAGCATTGCACGGTCGGGTTGTCGCAAGGCAGGCCGCCGGGCTCGGTACCTCCCAGCGGATCGGCTCCGGCCGCCGTCGTATTCCAGTTGCGGTAGGAAACGGTTTGACCGTTGGCCAGCGTCAATGTAGTGAACGGGGCAGGCAACAGATTGGTGTCAATGGCGACGGGCAGACGTTGCGTGTGCGTGTAAATTGCGCTCGCTGAAATCGAGAACCCTGGCGAGATGGCACGCTCAATTCCAAACGATGCCTGTTGCGCGATCGGTGGCCGATAACCTGGCTGATCTATGAAGACCACTTGCAGTGGGCCGACCGGGCCGCTGTTTTTGACGTCGATGCCAAGCGGAGCGACGGCAGACGGCGTGATGCAGGCAGAATTCCCCGGAGTCGGAGTCGTGCACTGAATTAGTCCCTGCGCGAAAAGGGTCTGAAAAACCGCTGGCGCGCCGGCCAGGCCTAAGGCTGGAATCCCGCCGATCGGATCAACATAAATCGAAATTTCCCGATTGCACGGGCTGGTGCCGCTGCCGGGAATGATAGGTACTCCGAACTGCGAAAAGCCGCAGATCGCCGTCAGGTTCGCGACCTGGCCCGCGGGGGTGGAATTCCCGACTGCCGTCTTGTCCGCATTTAGAACGCCCAGGCTCAAATCGACCGCAGGGATTTGCTCATCCACCGGACCATAGAAAATGCCGTACCCACCGCGAATGACGGTTTTCCCATCCTTGAACGGGTCCCAGGCAAACGACACCCGCGGTGCAAAACCTTTCTTATAGGTCGTGAGAGGTAGGTATTGCGAGTCGAGTTCATAACGCAGGCCATAATTGAACGTGAAGCTGGGGGTGATCCTCCAGGAATCCTGACCATAAATTCCGGTGAGCGGCCGCGTGTAATAAGGGTAGGTTGGATTGCCGAACCCCTGCTGATAAACCTGCGGAAGTCCGAAGGACGCTGATTGCAGAGAGGTGATGGTGGGAAGCAGAGGAGTCAGTAAGTCGCCGGGAAGCGAGCCGAAGACAAACCGCCCGGGAAAAAATGTGTGCGACTCGGTATGGTTGCCGCGAAGTATCACGTTGGCTCCCAGCTGAAGAGTGTGACGGCCACGAATGACGGTAAGATTGTCGGCGAACTCATAGCGGCGAAGAATGCTGATATTGGGTATAAAGATATTTGTTCCCAGATTGTTGATGTAACCTGGAATTTGCAGTCCCACCTGGCCCGCTTCGTTAGGAATAACTCGAAAGCTGTTATAGTCCCACTGCACGCGCGCTTCATTTTGTGCGGACGGACTGAACTGGTGATACCACGAGGCCTGAATATTGCTGTCATAGTTGTGAATCGAACTGCCGGCCGAAAACGCAGTTAGCGATTGCACATCGGGAGATTCCTCAAGGTCGTGTCCGTAGCGGTAGGTCAGCGAGAATTCGCTTTTGGTGTTGAAGCGGTGGTCCACGCGTCCTGAGGCAAGATATTGACGCGAGTTGTAAGGAAAGACTCCGCCCTGACTTTCAAACTGGTTCAGTAAGAAAGCATTCACCGGGCTGGTTGCAGGATCGATCGTCAGCGCCCCGTTCAGAATCGCGGCGCATGCTGCCGCCGGAACATTGGTTGTAGGATTTGGAGCCGGTAAACCGAGTTGCGCGGCAACCGCGGCACCGACCGGACCGCTGAGGCAAGGAACAATGTTGCCCCCGGTCAAGCCCGCAAGAACTGCTCCCTGCCCGAGAGTAGGCCGAAAAACATTCGTGTTCGTCAAAATTGGGACTGCATTCTGCGCATCCTGCCGTAGACCCTCGAACGCGGCAAAAAGAAATGTTTTATCTTTCTTCAGCGGGAAGCCAATGGTCCCGCCATACTGCTGCCGGCTCAAACTATTTTTGATCGGTGAGCCCACAGAGTCAGGAGCGGCCGGGTTGAAAGTCGCTCCCACGGGCAAAGCCTGGCTGAATGCGAAGGGATCGCGAGCATCCATCGCGTCATTGCGGAAAAATCCATAGAGCGTGCCATGTACCTTGTTGGTACCGGACTTGGTAACGATGTTGATCGAGCCACCGGTCGCGGATCCAAGATCCGCGGCGTAGTTGCTACGATTGATTTGGAATTCCTGCACGGCGTCCTGGCTGACGGTGAGGCGCACCCCCCCGGTATCGTCTCCGGTTTCACCGCCATCGACTGTGACGTTGTTTCCTCGGCCATTACTGCCGTAGAACGAAAGTCCGCTTTGCGGTGTCTGCTTCACCCGGTAATCCTGATCGTCGGCCAGCCGCGTGGAGTCGGAAACGCCCGGTGCGAGTAAAGTGAAAGTCAGGTAATCGCGGCGATCAATGGGTAAGTCGGCGATGTATTGTTGGTCGATTCTGTTAGCCTGGCTGCCTCGTTCGGTTTCGATGGTGGGTGGCTCAGCCATGACCTCGATTGCGGTCGCCACCGTCGAAGGGCTCATACGGAAGTCGGACACGACGGTCTGCCCGATCGCCACGCCAACGTTTCGGTGAAGTTCGGTGGCAAACCCGGCGATCACGGCGGTTACTTCATAGGTGGATGGAGATAGCCCAATCACTCGGTAGTGACCCGCGATATCGGTAACCACATCACGCTTGAGGCCGGTTTGCGTGTCCACGACGCTCACCGTCACTCCCGGCATGACGGCGCCAGAGGAATCGACAACAGTTCCGGCGATGATTCCCGAGGAGCCCACTCCCTGCGCCAGGGCCAAACCGGCTGCCAACAGCACGAATACAACCAGACAGATGCGTGGCTTCATGGGATTCTCCTTACTTCATCAGCTCGATCGCGGGAGTCTTTCTGTCGGCAATGACCCAGACACCAGCGGTCCCAAATTTCACAGCAGTCAGCTAGCGGCGGGTCTTACCGGGCCAGAAGACTGCGCAATCAAAGAACGTGATTGCTGCGAGTCCACGATTTGCTAATGAATCCCGTTGCATCAGCACAAGCTCAGAGGATTACGCGAGGCCTTGCCGTGCAAGGGCTCGAATTGCGATAGCAAATATCACATAATAGTTACTAACGTCAAGAAGGAATGCGCATCGCATGGCGGGCTGGACGATACAATGCGAAACGCGAGCGCGGCCCGAGTTCTTGTGCGCGAACCCGAACTGTTCCTTCTATTGAGGTGTGAAGACGATCCGGCCGGTTGCCCGGCCCTGACGCAACTCGTCGAAGACTTGGTTCACCTGGGAAAGCGGGCGGGATTCCACTTGGCAGCGAAGCTTCCCGGCAGCGGCAAGCGCTAGCACTTCCTGCATATCGTGTCGGGTTCCGACGGCGGAAGCCTGAACTGTGATTTCGCGGGCCGTCATCAAAATTGGGGGAAAGCAGATATTCTCGGCAGGCAATCCCACCACGAGGAGAGTGCCCGTCGGCCGCAGACAATAGAACGCCATGTCATAGGCTGCCTTTGCTCCCGAAGTAACGAGACAAACGTGAACTCCACCTTCGCTCCTGAGTTCCTTGACGACGTTGGTGGAGGCCGCATTGAGCACCTGACTTGCGCCCATTGTTGCTGCCAGCGCAAGCTTCGCCTCCGAAACGTCGATGGCCGTAACTTCCGCACCAAAGATCTTTCCGAGCTGCACCGCGAGGTGTCCAAGCCCGCCGATTCCGAATACGGCCAGCCTGTGACCGGCCAAAGGGCGCACATGTTCGAGCGCACGATACACGGTCAGTCCTGCACAGAGAAGAGGCGCGGTTTCAACCGGGGCAAGGCCATCGGGAATTCTCACCACGTGCGAAGCCGGTGCTTTCACAAATTCGGCATATCCACCGTCGACAGTTACGCCGGTGATTTTTTGACGCAGACACAAATTCTCATGTTGGCTGCGGCAAAATTCGCATTCGTCGCAACTCCAGTGAATCCACGGAACTCCAACGTGATCGCCGATTTGAAGAGCACGCACCTCATGGCCGGCCTCGACAATGTGGCCTGCGATTTCATGACCCAATATGAGTGGCGGCTTGAGGATTGGCGCCAGCTGCGGCCAATCGCCGTCGGCCACGTGAACATCGGAGTGGCAAGCCCCGCATGCGTCTATCTGAACTAATACTTCGTCCACCGCGGGAACTGGGCGCTCAACTTCCTCGATCGACAGCGGTTGCTTCAACTGGCGCAAGACGGCCGCTTTCATGATGGAAGCCTCGAAAAAAACAACGGCACATGCGGGATGCGGGCTACGGTTTCACACCGCGAAGAAAGAATTCCACCGCGCTATCCACGCGCTCGGTGAGCTTATGCGGCCCGGTGAGGTCGACCGTCCACTGCCGGACAACAGTGTGATAGAGGGCCTCCATGAATTCGGCCAGATGAACCACGGGAAAGGCGCTGGTGATCTCCCCGTGTTGCTGCCCTTGAGCCAGAATCTCGCGAAGCAGGCCCGCCACGATGCATTCGGCTCCGCGTACTTCGGGGGAACGTACCGCATCCATGGCTCCGGACAGCACCACGGCCTGCCACAACGGACGGTCGCTTTCCGCCTCGCAGGCTAGAGAATGATAAAGCCGCCGCAAACGATCTGCGGTGGTGGCTTGGGTCGAGAGTTCAGACTTCAAGCGTTGGGCGATGCATTCGAAGCCACGCTGGCCAACATCACGCAGAACCGCGTCCTTGCTGGGAAAATAGCGGAAGAAGGTTGGCTGACTGATTTCGAGAATCTTTACAATGTCATCGACGCGAGTTTTTTCATAGCCCTGTTTCCGGAACAAGCGAATGGCCGTGTCGATAATCTGTTGACGCAGGCGGGCCTTCTTGCGCTCGCGCAGCCCCGGCATCTCCTGGGCTGGCACGGGTGCCGTTCGCCTGATCAACCTCTTGCTGGGATTCCGCGTCCTGCGGACTGAAATGGCCTGAAGATGGGGCATGATGGTCTCCTATTTCGAGCGCACTCGCCGACGCTAAACTGGTGCGCGCCAATAGTGAAATGATGTTAACAAAAGCGGAACAGGTCCCCTCTGCAGAATCCAGAAGATCCGAATCAGCTTTTTCCTTCGATTTGAGGTTGACGTTAGCCACTAACTTCTGATATAGGCTAACATAATTTTTTGAACGTGCTCTGGGCTTTAGCGAGAGTTCGAAGCCACGATCGCGGACGTTCTCCGCGCAACCGTTTCTATTTATCGAGGAAGGACATGGCACCTGCGGCAGCAGCTCCTATTCAAGCGCAGGGCGGCGGATTCCTGCTTGAAGATCGCGCCCCGGAAGACGTTTTTACCTTCGAAGATCTGACCGATGAACACCTCGCCATTGCGCGAACCGTTGACCAGTTCTGGGCTACTGAAGTGGAACCCAATCTGGATGCGATCCGCCGGTTCCAACCGGATCTGGCGTTGAGCATATTGCGCAAATCGGCAGAACTGGGCCTCACGGCCATTGCTATTCCGGAAAAGTTCGGCGGGATGGAGATGGATTTGGCTTCGGTGATGATTGCGAGCGAGCATTTAGCCCGCGACGGGTCCTACGGTTCCTGGCATTCCGCACACACCGGAATTGGCACCCTGCCCGTGCTTTTCTTTGGAACAGAAGAGCAGAGGCGAAAATATCTTCCGCGATTAGCCCAGGCGGAGTTGCTGGCCGCGTATGCGCTTACCGAACCTTTGGCCGGCTCCGATGCCCTCGCCGTCCGAACCCGGGCAGATCTGAGTGCGGATGGCAAGTATTACGTCCTGAACGGGCAAAAGATGTGGATCACCAACGGAGGACGAGCGGATTTGTTCACCGTCTTTGCCAAAGTTGGAGGAGAAAAATTCACTGCATTCCTGGTCGAGCGCAGCTTTGGCGGCGTGAGTAGTGGTGCTGAAGAGCACAAAATGGGCATGAAAGGCAGTTCAACCACGGCTGTTTATTTCGACAACGTGCGTGTTCCAGTCGAAAACGTGCTGGGCGAGGTAGGCCGCGGTCACATCATTGCCTTCAACATTCTCAACATCGGGCGCCTGAAACTGGGCGCCGGCGCTTTGGGCGGGGCGAAGGACGTGATTGCCAGGTCCGTCAAGTACGCCAAACAACGGAAAGCATTCGGCACAACCATCGCGCACTTTGGAGCGATTCGGCATAAGCTGGCCGAGATGTCGATTCGCACCTTCGCTGCAGAGTCGATGGTCTGGCGCGTCGTCGGATTAATTGCCAGTCAGCTGCCGGCCTCGACCCAGGCACAATCCACCGGAACCGGGAGCGAAATCAAAGCCCTGGAGTCATACGCGCCGGAATGCTCCATAATCAAGGTCTACGCCTCGGAAATGCTGGACTATGTTGTGGACGAGGGCGTCCAGATCCACGGGGGCTACGGGTACCACCAGGATTATGCGGTAGAGCGGGCTTACCGCGATTCACGTATTAATCGAATCTTCGAAGGTACAAATGAAATTAATCGCCTGCTGATTACCGGCATGCTGCTGAAACGCGCCGCCCGCGATCAGTTACCGCTAATCTCCGCGGTTCAGGCGGTTTTGGATGGCACTGGCAAACAGGCGGCCGACTTGCCAACCAGCGACGAAGGGTTGCGTCTCGTCAGCAGCGCCAAGAGGGTCGCCCTTCTGGCAATTGGCGTGGCGTATCAGAAACATCGAGAAGAACTTGAAAAGCAGCAGGAGATCCTCATGAATCTGTCGGACATTATCATGGAGGCATTCGCGATGGACTCGACGCTGTTGCGTTCGCGAAAACTGAAGGCATCGGGCAAGGGAGCCAATGCCGCCGACATGAGTGCTGTGTTTCTTCGCGAAGCCATGTCTCGCGTGCATATTTCTGCCCAAGCGATACTGGGGGCATGCTCCGCCGGCAAGGCGCGACAGGCGAATTTGGTGGCCCTGCGCCGGATGACAGACTACGATCCGGTCAATGCAATTGAATTGCGGCGGGCCATTGCTAGTCGGCTGCTGGAAGCAGAATCCTATGTCGTGTAACCAGCAGTCCCACGATTTTTTCGTGTTCAATGACACCAGACGTTCCGTCGCACTGTCCAGGCGAGTAAGAAAATGCTGTGAGAGTTTCTGCTAACCGCAGGAATGCGGTGCAGTCATTGGCCAGGTCGGCGATCGCCTGCTCATCGCAGCCCGCCCACGGGACAGCATACCTGGCTTCGGTCATTCACTGACTCTGTCCAGGCCAGGAACAGACGCCCGGAGGTTCCCGCCAGCATCAAGAAGATAGAAGCAATCGCTCCATCCTTTGCACGCCAAACTTCGCAGGTTTAATACCGGAACCGGTAACGAAACTGGACATAAATCTCTCGCGGATCGTTCCAGTGAAATCCACCAAAAGTCAGACTGTTATCAAGCTCCACGCGGCGGTTCGCCACATTTAGAGCCGTTACAGAAACCGAAAACTTCTCCAGGAAGGATTTCCCGACTGAGAGGTCAACGCTGGTATGCCCCGGCAGATAGTCGCCGGGATAAGGGTTTCCGGGGAAAGCATTGTGGAAACCCGATCCGTAATAGACATTCGTTGACGCGTAGGCGTGCCACGGAAGAGCGGTTTTATAGCCAACGTTCAACGTGTTTCGCTGATCGTGGTCAACCGGTCCAAGTCCCGGAGCCGGATATGCTGGGCATATCGGCGTCGCGGGAGGACAAATCAAGCCGCCCGTAATAGGCGACGTTGCCTGGGCAAATTGGTTCGCGTACGCCAGATGGAGCTGGCCGCGATGCCAAAGGTTCGGTGAGCGCAGCGTAAGTTCCCAACCCTGAATCTGGGCGTAGTCCCAAGCAATCGGCCAGAAGATGTTCGATTCGCCGATGTTGTTGTGGTCGAGCCAGTTGTTGGCCCGCGTTTTGAAGTTGTCAGCGTCGAGAGTCCAGCCGTGATAAGGAATCGTCACACCGAACTGCCACTCGATATCGCGCTCACCGTGCAGAGGAGCGAAGGCGAAACCCTGGCCACCGGCCAAGTCTTGCAGCTCGCTAGTAGCCGTCGAAATAGGCGGAGCCTGGTAGTAGTAGCCGTAGAAACCACGCAAGACCCAATTCAGCCGAGGAATTCTTATCGCGGCGCCGAGACGCGGATCGGTTGCATTCTCGGAGATGGTCGAACTGAATATCGTCTCCCGCAGGCCCGCGATCAAGGTCAGCCATGGGGTGACTTTGAACTTGTCGTTGATGAAGAAAGCGGCCACGCCGCCGTTGACATTCACTGACGACGGAGAAATGGTCACAGGCGGATTGGGGATTGGGTAACTGTTGAAAAAGTAGTTGTACTGATGCTGAAAGAAACCGTACACGCCAGCCTGTACATCATTGCGGTAGAAGTTCGAACTCACCGCCGCTTGACCGCCCGCATAATGGGCGGTCTGCCTAACAGTGGAGCTGACCGGAGTATCGTTAGCCCCGCCGATATAGTCGGCGCCATTATAGTGATAGAAGGGTGAAACGGTGAGCAGTGTATTTGGATCGAAGGTGTGGACCCACGAGAAGGTCAGGTAACCATCTGGCTCACGCTCGCCATCACGCAAGCCATAGCTGGGAGGATTTCCCCCCGCGTCCAACAACTGGTTTCCGATTGAGTTGGGATTGGGGTCGTAGGGAATTTGGTAATAATCCTGCCTCAGAGAACCGACCACACGAAACTGATTTTTCGGATCGGAGTTGAAGATGAAGGAAGCAAATCCTCCGTACCCGCTGGCTGCGTCGTGAATAACTTGCGGGGTCGGGGCTTCCAGGCCGTAATTGCTGCGATTCCCGTTCAGGCTGGCGTAGTAGGCGGATCGGGCGGTATGTCCTCCACAACTGATCTGATTGTCGGTCTGATAGAAAGTTCCGGCAGCGATTACAAGTTCGCATTCGCGATCTCGTTCAAAGCCAGTTCGAGGAACAATGTTGAAGATTCCATACGTGCGGTCGCCAAAGTCAGCGTCGTAGCTGCCCCGTAGCACCTCCAGGTAATCGATGTCCTTGGGATTGATCTGCGGTCCAAGACTGTTGGCGATGTTGGTATTGGGGATTGGAACACCGTCGATCAGCCACTCGACCTGGTGACCGCCTCTCATATGAAGCATGTCGTGCGTCATGTATGCAGCGGGCACGTAATTGGTAATCATCTCCATGCCGTTGGTGCGATCGGCGCCGGGAGTTTGCTGAAGATCAATGCGGTTCAGCATCGTCGTTGGCGTGACTGTCTCGGTAGTTGCCTCGACCGGTATCTCAGACACATCAACACTTTCGGTCGCTCCCGCGACGACCAGACCGAAATGAAGTACCGGGCTAGTGTCGGACTGTACAATAACGTCCTGTTTCATCTGTTGGAAACCATTCGACGACACGCTCACGGTGTAGTTGCCGAGTGGGACCGAGGTAAATTCAAACTCCCCGCTGTCATTTGTATCGGAGGAGCGCGTCCAGTCCGAGTTTTTCGCTTTCAGTGTGATACGCGCACCCTGAATCGGGCGGTGCTGAGGATCGTGAACGATGCCGCGAACGGAGCCGAAGATCGAGGCAAGTGCGATGGCACTCAAGCAGCAAGTAATACCTGTCAAACTGGCTAAGCGTCTCATCACGCATCTCCATTCTTTGCGGGCCGCGCAGGGTAGCCGCTCCTACGCGCAATCGCGCCCAATGTGTTAGGCCTTTCGAGAACGGGTCTTATCCCCACAAACGGCGTCACGGCAACAGTGCCACTTCGCTCACCCACATGATGAGCTACGGCAATGAGCAAGCAATAAGTTCGTGGAGAGGACCTAAAGCAGCTAGAGATGGAGGAATGGAGAGGGGGGACCGCGTTGATTGATTCTTGAATGGGAGCAAGAGCCCGTGACGAGGGAATCAGGTTGTACCGCAAGAAACGCACAAGCAGCAAGCTGCGTGGTTGCCCTGGAAGCTTCCAAGCGGGCCACTACACCCTGTGTCGCAATCTGGGAGCGATAGGGGCAACAAGAGGGTACGGTGCGTACCGCAGGCTGCTGATCGTCGGCCGCCACGCTGGCACGTCCCGATATGCAATGGTGTTTGCCATTGCGGCGACAGCACAATGCAGGAGTATTTGTTGTCAGCGCGAGGGCAAACGGTCCGACAACCCCCCAGACAAGCACTCCAAGCAGCAAACTAGATAGGATCCGCCGCATACCATTTCAGGAAAAACTAGCACATCACAGGCCCGTCTGACAACAGAACCGGTCAAATATTGGCCAAAATGACGAATCACGAGTCCCCCACCCCCACGAACGGGCCTGGCTTTGATCCGCTTGGCGTTCCTCACCCCATATTCTTGTCGTGCTACCGGACGTAGGTGATGTGCTACGCTCGTCGCAGAAGTTCCGGGAGATCTATGGCAGAACTAAGTCGCATTGGGGTATCGATCGATTCGGATCTACTGCGGCGTTTTGACTCATTTATCAAGGATAAGGGCTATGAGAACCGTTCCGAAGCTTTCCGCGATTTGATTCGTGACCGGCTGGTAGGTTCTGCTGTCGTTGCGCCGGACGAAGCCGTCGTAGCGTCTGTAACTCTTGTCTACGATCATCACACGCGACTTCTTCCTGAGAAGCTGGCCGACCTGCAGCACGATAGCCACGCTATCGTCGTTTCCACCCTGCATGTCCATCTGGACCACGATCGGTGTCTGGAAATTGTCGTCCTTCGAGGGAGGTCGAGAGACGTGCAGCTACTGGCAGACCGCCTGATCAGCACGAAAGGAGTCCGGCACGGCCGGCTGGTGATGAGTTCGCCCGAGGTGGTTTCGCATCGTACTCATGGGCATATCCACCATCACGACTGATCGTACGCCGGCTGGTCGCCGCGATTGACCGGCCTTCCCGGCCACAACGCCAGCTTTCACGAGACTGGGCAAGAAACAAGTCGCACGAATCCAACATTCGTGTTACCACCACGACCAGGCTTAGGGAATCTTCCTGCGTCGCCCTCATCTTGATCGTCTTTTTCTGCGCGGCCACCGCCGGGGCATCTGAGGTCAACTTGCAATCTCTTCCGCAAAACGCGCAACAAGCGGGCCTTCCGAAAGTGCGCGTTCTCTACTGTGCACAGCATGACTAACAAGAAATCGCACAACTGAAAACGGATCCGGGCTCTTGCGCGTGATGTTCCACCCCAGACCCAAACTTCCGTGTTGCCCTTTGGCTCCGAACGACAGGATCGAGGCAACTCTCGGAGCCAAGCCATAGCAGCAGGCCCAGCCATCTACCGTGTTGAGTTGTTGTACCAACGCAGGACTCGGAGGGCGCGGAGTGTGTTCCAGCGGCTTGCGCTGCCGACAGCGGTTTCCATGTCCAATGGGATGCGTTCGCGATGAAGCAGGTTGAGCGGCCATCGCCCGTTCTGGTGCCGGCGGCGAATCACGACTTCTATGGCTTCGCGAACGCGGCGATCGGGTTTGACTCCGGCATGCCGGAGATAATCGAGTCCCCGCAAGACATCATAGTGCCAAAAGGTCGGAAACGAGAAGCGCAACCAACGTTCGTCAACGACTTCGCCAGTTCGAAGCGAGCGGAACATGCGGCGCTCGAGAAGATAGTTTTCGGCCCTCTTGCGGGCCCTGGTGACGACAGTCCGTTTGCCCCCGGCTTGTTCATATGCGAGCAGTCCTTCAAGCACACAGATGGTGGTATGGAACGAAGAGCGACGGCTTTTCGGACGTTTCGCTGAAGGTTCAACCGCCTCGCAGTTCCAGCCACCATCTTCGAGCTGCTGGCCCAGGAGTCGATTGGCCAGCGAATCGTTCGGTTTTTTGAAATACGCGCCCAGCGCAAGGATTCTGCCGTTGATGCAGGGCTCCGTCTCGCCATGAAGAAACGGGCGGTTGTTGAGGGGCTTAAACACCAGGTGCTTGTGGACGCGGTCGATCATTCTTTGGGCTTGTTTGCTGGCGGGGTCGAGGCCGAAGTCCATCAGGACGACGAGACTGTAGAGGGTAACGAGCAAGCCTCGGTCCTCCGGCCCGCCCCAGCCGCCGCCGGGAGACTGGAGGGCAAGAAGCTTGGCTCCCCAACCGTCGGTTGCGATGCGAGAGCGCTCGGCCTCAATCGCATCGGGGACCTCATCGGAGAGATCTTTCATCACCTGCCAGCAAGCGGCCGGGTCAGAATCAAGGAGCCATTTGAGGACGGCGGGGCGTGGTGCGTAGTCGTGTAAGAGCATCGTTCTCACGATCTTCACAATAACGAGGGCGAGAGTCGTCAGAGCGGCAACGCCGAGTGCAGCGGAATCGCGCCCCACATAGCAGAGCACTCTGGTCCACGTCGGGCCGCGGATAACCTCGCACCGATGTAGGGGGGGAGGATCGGGACCCGCACTTACTTCGTTGATTACTCCACTCACTTTACCGGAAAATTCAGCTCTGCGACTTGCAGATTTCTTTGGGGACAACGGCGGAGTTCTGGCTCAACCGGAAAAGCCTCTATGAATTGCGGATCGCACAGAAGGAGGCCGGGAAGTCTATCGACCGACTGCCGACGCCGAGACATGTCGAGCAAGGCACCTGGGCGTAGGGCATGACTCTGGGGTCCGGCTGTGACTGTGGCCGCATCTCCGGCACTGCGGTTGGGCGCAAGTCCTTGCTCTTTGCGCCTGATCGAATATTGGGCAGGTATCAGAGGAACCGCGACCGCTCCACCCGCTGACCGGGGTCCGCCATCATCGGCGTGCTTGAACCCAGAATGGCACCCGCGCATGATCGAAAGTGAGCTGTAGTAATCGTTATATCGGAAAAAGCCTGTCCGCCCCAGCCACGTTGGATAGAGGTCGCATGCCTGCAGCCACTTCTCATAGATCGCCTCTATATTCAGATAGGTATCGGGCACAAAGTTGCTGGCGTCCTCCCAAATTGTCGGCGTAAAAAACCTTCGAAACGGAATGTGCCGCACGGCTACGCGCACGGGTTTCCAACGCTGCGTAGAAGACAGCATACCGGACAATCAGATGACAATTCCGATGATCCTTATGCCAGCTTCCACTCCAGTGCGTAACAATGACGTCCGGCTTGTGCTCCCGGATAACATCACAAACTGCCACAGCACTTTCCTGGTCGAATGGAATCTGAGCGTCCGGGTAAGCCAAAAACTTTGCCTCTGCCCCGAGCAGACGAGTTGCTTTCTCGGTGGCGGTGCGCTGCATTTCTCCGTAACGCTGAACAGCAATGTCTTTTGGAGCTCCCTTCTCTCCTAGCGAAAGGCTCAGCAAAATGCCCGTTCCTCCCCGGCTGATCTGTTGGGCCAGGACGGCTCCCATGGTGAAGATTCCATCGCCGGGTGGGCAGCGATGGCCATAATCTTTCCCGTCGTCTCGGATGATGATTTTCCCCACCCCGAGGATCGAAACAATGACAGGGTTTGGGGCGGTAGACGCGGCCGCAACACGCAGACTCAGATCTCCAGATCTCGATGAAATCAGGATGACCCGATTTTGAAGATCAGGCGAAGGCGGGTACCTGGAAA
>Ga0123356_10001777_pt1 | contig 23516 bp, 30 predicted proteins | sample TergutEmb28metaG_2_FD_92546 | JGI IMG/M metagenome (GOLD analysis project Ga0123356, IMG submission 92546) | Embiratermes neotenicus P3 segment gut microbial communities from Petit-Saut dam, French Guiana - Emb289 P3 | ecosystem: Host-associated > Arthropoda: Insects > Digestive system > Gut ...
CGTCGACGAACTTCTCGACGTTCATGGTTGACGAACTCTCGACCTTGACGCTGGCGAGGTCGTCATCGGTGAGCAGCAGATATTGGTCCTTCTGAAACTCGTAGCCCCGCACCAAGTCGCGGCGGGAAACCTCCTCGTCGGTGTCGGCGTCAAGCATCACCGTGCGGATCCGGTGTCCGGTCTTCGGGTTGATGAAATTGAACCGGATCGCGTTGCGCTTGTGCTTGGCGGTGTAGAGCGCGACCGGGCAGGTGACCAGCGCCAGGCGGAGATGGCCACGCCAGATGGGACGCGACGCCATGTCAGGCCGCCCGGTAGGTCGGGAACAGTCGCTTCGGTAACGCAGGGCTCAAATCTTTCCAGCGGCCGCCGGTGGAACGAGACTGTTAACCACCTGGGCAACATGATCGCTTATCAAGGCCAGACGATGGCCAGCCTTGGAATATGAACGAAACCGACCTCGGGCGGAATGCGGACCTAGAACGGCACAAACGATGCGGGCAGCTCCTATACTTGCACTCAGTGCGCCGGTTGTAATGATAGTACGCGAAAAGTGCGCGCAGCTTTCATTCGATGACGGGCCAACGTTATCGACCGCACTGCAGGGCAACGCCCGCGCATGCGGGTTTGTCGGGTTCCAGCTACTGGAGTTTGCTTAAAGCCGGCGCAGGAGCAGGCAGCGCGGGCGTTCGACCCGAAAGTCGGCCGCTGCCTGCCGTCTCTGGAGCCGACGCCTGGTTCTGAGCCTGCCGTTCCGCAAGCAGCTCGCGGTTGGCGGCCGCGATCCCCTGTTGCAGATAGCTAATGTTCGCCAGCGTTTGCCGCGCTCCTTCCGCCCCAGTGATCTTTCGCTTCACCATCGCGGCCATCGAAAGCTGATTCTTGATCCATCCCTCTCTGAGCAAGGGAACAAGATCAGGCCGCACTGTCCCGATGGCCCGGACATAGGAATCCCAGCAGCCGGACATTTCGTCGGTCCTGTTAGCCAGCAACCGGGCGTCCTCGGGCGACGGCAGCGTCTCATCGGTCAGCCAGGTCATCGAGATCTGGCCGGTCTCCGGGTTGGGCGAGTGCGGCAGCATCGCGCAGGCCCTACGCTGGGCCTCTGCCGCTCCGATAACTGTTTGCGTCTGTCCCGCCGCCAGCTGCGCGGCGACGGCGTGGCCGGCTAGGGCCATGACGATGAACGACAGCGCCGTCGCAACCGATCCGCGCACCATGGTTCTCTCTGCCATCTCGCGACCTAGACAAGGGCCGCCAGTGCGTGGACTGGACTGGCCGATAGCAAAGCAAGCCCCGAAATAATCAGAGCCTTCTTCAATTTCCTAGCCATTGTTTGGCCCACGCCATTCTCTCAGGATCGTGTAGCCTTTGCCATCCATACACTCTTTAGTATATTCCATTTTCGCGTTGGCGTTGCCCTGCGCTGCCGCCGCGACCATGACCGGTGCGCCCCACGCGACGTAGCCGCCGATCGTGGCAGGCCATGTTCACTGTCCCATCGTGAGGACAATGCGAAAGCGCGCGTCCCCTTTCATCATGCGGTCATAGGCTTCCGCAGCGCGTTCGAGCGGCATGGTCTCGATCATCGCCGCTACGGGCGTGAGAACGCTGAACTTCAGCGTGCCATCGGCCGTCGCTGGCAGTCCGGTCAGTGAGCCGCTTGCCGTCAGGTTCCTGAAGATCAGGTCCGTCGCGGAAACCTCGATATTGTCGTCCCCGACGCCCAAGGCGATGAGGGTGCCGCCCGGCTTCGTTCCGGCAAGGGCCGGTGCAGCCGCGCTGGAAGTCGACGCCGTATTGACGATCAGTGTCGCGGCACCGAGTTGCTTCAGGACCTCGCCCGGATCGGTGGTCGTGTTGTCGATATAATGATGGGCGCCGAGCTGTTTAGCGAGTTCGGCCTTGTCGATACCCAGACCGATCGCCGCTACCTCGAAACCCATGTAGCGCGCATATTGGATGGCGAGATGACCAAGGCCGCCAATGCCGACGATCGCGACCAGATCGCCTGCCTTGGCTGGTGAATTGCGCAACGCTCCGAACGTGGTCAGCCCGGCGCACAGGAGGGGAGCGGCTGCCACGGAAGCGAGCTCATCTGGCACGATCACCAGACCGCTTGCCTTGGCGACCATCACTTCGGCATACCCGCCGTCATGCTCGACGCCGGTATATTCCTGGTTCTGGCAATGGACGAGGTCGCCTGCCCGGCAAGCCGAGCAGTACCCGCACGAGCCGGCCAGGAAGCCAACCCCGACCCGCTGCCCCATCGTCCAACCTTGGACCCCCTCACCCAGCGCGTCGATCCGGCCGATCACCTCGTGGCCGGGCACACGCGGCCAGGAAATCGGGAACATGCCGGCGACGGTCGCGGCGTCGCTATGACAGACGCCACAAGCCTCGACACGGATGCAGACATAGCCGGGCGGTGGTTCGCGCAGTGGCTTTGTCGTGAGTTCAAGCTGTCCAGGCGCGACCGCTTGGACTGCGCGGTAGGTGGCGGTGTCGTTGGTCATATTATCCTCTCCTGCATTCGCAGCCGGCCTGCCTCATATTGAAGGCCGGCCGTTCGACGATGAGGGTCGCTCATATGAAGCGATAGTCGGAAAGATCGACGCTGACCGTCATGAGGTCCGGCATGGGCTTGCCGTCCGAATCGGCGACATACACGCGGCGCTCGGTCGGAAACTTGATGCCATCGACCGTGACGTAGTTGCCCAGGTAATGCGCGGCGGGCGAGCCGGCCGCAATCTCGACCGCATAGTCGTGCCGCCGAAGCAGGCCATCATCGCCGACATAGATGGTCTGGACCTTCGAGTGGGTGGCGATCTTGTCGGAGAACGTCAGGCGGAGCGGGCACCATGCTTCCCCATTCTCATGCCAGATCGGCAGCTCCTCGACCTCGACACCCTCTCGCAGCGCCAGAAACGGCAGGTTGAGGTAGGTCCACATCGCGTAGCCCGCGAAGTAGGCGAGCTGGGGTTCGGTCCAGGGCGTTTCGAGCGTATGCCCGGCGAAGGACGCCCGGGGGGCGGCCAGCTCTTCTAGGACGTTTCCTTGCGCGTCCTCGATGGCGACGCGATCGGGGCTGAACCTCGTGCGCCGATTGTCGGCTCCGAAAGGCTGATGGGATGCCCATTCCTCGCCGAGCCCAACGGTCACATTGGTCCGTTCGAGTTTGCCGAACTGTCCTTTCAGTCCCCAGAGCATCCCGCCGACGACCAGATCGACGCTGAGCGCCTTGTGCTGGTTCCAATTTTCGAGGCCGCCATGGGCGTCGATTACATGACGCAGGGTGTTGAGCATAGGTAACTCCCGAGATGAGAAGGCTCTTGATGATGACGAGGAATCGGAGGAGGTCGATTGAGCGGTCTCCGTTTTGCGTCCCGCGGTTTGGAACCGTTTGGTCGCACTGTGACGTATGCGCTTCCACGACAGGCGCCTATTGGGCGAAACTGGAATCCACTGTTCCGTGCTGCGGAAAGGACGCGCGATGGATCGCCTCGAAGCCATGTCGATCGTGCTGGCGGTCGCTGAGGCGGGCAGCCTCTCCGCCGCGGCACGGCTCCTCAACACGCCGCCCGCGACGGCGAGCCGCAAGATCACCGAGCTTGAGGAGCATTTGCGCGCCAAGCTCTTCGATCGCTCGGCGCGAAAGCTGACGCCGACCGATTCGGGCTTGTCCTACGTCGAGGCGCTGAAGCGGATCCTCGCCGATCTCACAGAGGCCGACCGCGCCGCCGCCGGCGAGTACACGAAGCCGACCGGCGATCTCATCGTCACGGCTCCTGCCGACCTCGCACGCCTGCATCTCATACCGATTCTGGCCGACTTCCTGCGAGCCTATCCCGACATCGACGTCCGTCTCTTGCTCGTCGATCGGATCCTAAGCCTGCCCGAAGATCACGTCGACGTGGCGCTCCGGGTCGGAGTGCTGCCCGACAGCCGGCTCATCGCGCTGCGGCTGGGCACCATCCGCAGGGTCATGTGCGCGAGCCCCGCCTATCTGATGGCACGCGGGACGCCGAGGACGCCCGAGGATCTCGCGGGGCACGATTGCGTCATCTTCGACCCCGGTTTTCGCTATGAAGAGTTCTTCGCACCGGGTGTCTGGAACTTCGTGCGCGACGGAGCGGAGGTTGCAATCACGGTTCGGGCACGGGTGGTAGTCTCCAACCTCGAGGCGGCCTGCGATGCCGCGCGAGCCGGCATCGGTCTGACCCGGGCCCTCTCCTATCATGTCGGGGCGGCGGTCGAGGCAGGCACCCTGACGACCGTGCTCGACGAGTTCCAGCTGCCGGCGCGGCCGGTTAGCTTCGTCTACGCCGCCGGCCGCTTCTTGCCGATCAAATTGCGCGCCTTTCTCGATTTCGCGGCGCCGCGCCTCAGGGCGCGACTCGCCTGATCGGGCATTGGTTCTTCCCGATTTCGCCGCCTGCCACCGCGGCACGTCACGAACCACTCTCTCCGGTAGTCAGATCGGATCGCCGCGGCGATCGAGGAGAGAGTGCGATGACCATGATCACAAAGGCGCTCGTCTTCTTCAGCGACCGCAGCGGTCGCGACGACGACGCCAATCGGGCGGGCAAGCGCTACGCCGCGCGGTCCCATGACGATCACCGCGATCGACCCTCCGTTGCGCTTTCCCGATGGCTGGCACGGCGAGGACCGCTAACAGGGCACGACGCACGACAGGGACGCGTATGGGCGAGCCGGCAGCACCATCATTGCCACAGCTACAAGGTCGGCGAGCAGACCTACACCACGTGCCGCTGATGGCGCTTCCTTTCGCATACTCGGAGGAGGCGCTGCGCACCGCGCTCAATGACCTCGCCGGCTTGCGCTCATTATCGGCGATACCGCGGCGTCGTTCTTTCCCGGCGACGACGAAAACGACAACGTAGCCGCTGGAAGTTACGCCCGTACGCTTCGCAGCTTTACCGAGTGCAATGGCAATCCCGCGGTCGTGGCACTCTCCCATCCGGTCAAGAACGCAAGCCGTGGCAATCTGCTCCCGCGCGGTGGTAGCGCCTTTCTGAACGAACTGGACGGCAACTTTACCCTCTGGTCCGACAGCGTCGGTGAAGTAACCGAACTCCGCTGGCGCGGGAGGTTACGCGGACCCGACTTCTCACCGGTCGGATACAAGCTGCGTTCCGTTCGGACCGGCCTGACCGACGAAAAAGGCCGGCCGGAAATGACCGTCGTCGCCGAACTCATGTCGGAGGAAGCGGTCGCCGACCACGTCAAGCAGACCCTGACCAACGAAGACGTCGTCTTGAAGTCGCTCCGCGACTTTCCCGGCAAGTCCTGGTCCCAGATCGCCCGCGACGCTGGTTGGCTGAACGACGACGGCGAACCTCTGAAGCCACGCGTTGGGCGCGCGATTCGGTCTCTCGCCGACGACAAGTTGGTCCACCAAACGCGCAAGGGCGCCCCTTGGACGCTTACCGACAAAGGCGAAAAAGCGTTGGGGACAGACCAGTGAATCAACCCCGCAAAGCCGGATCAGAAGGTGGATCAGGACCGATACAGCAACGGTCCGGATCTTCCGGATGCGGAACACTGATCCGTTCCTGCTCCGGTTCGGTCTCGCGCTCACAGGACCGCGGCAATCTGCCCGATCAGTCCCGATCCGTGGCGCCGTTCTTCTCGTTCTCCCGCGGCGGATCGGATCACGCCCCCCTCTTAAGGGGGGGCGTAGTGATCCGACGATCCGTCCGAAGCGCGGCGCAGCGACGACCCCCAATCCCAGCAACCAGGAGAACCGAACCAATGTCGGAAGACCCGGCCGCAGAGATTAAGCCGTCGCTTGGCGACGACTTCCCCTCCGTCATGCGCCAGATGGCGCGGTTAGAGTCGCGCTTCCTTCTAATCGACGCCTACGCCGGCCGCGCCGTCGCTTACCCACAACTGCGCCAGATGTTCAAGGCTAACGATTGCACGGTCGTTACCGTCCGCGAAGTCGAAGTCGAGATTCCGAACGCCAGGACCATCGTGGAGACCACCACCAGCAAGTGAGGGAACAAATGACCGACCCTAACGATAACTTCGATCCGACGAAGATGGACGCCTTCCAGCTTACCGACGCGGAAGTGGACCGCCTTAACGAACTCGCCGCGCCGTTCGTCGCCAGCGTCCAGCGCGCGTTCGGTTCGCGCACGACCGAAGCCATGACCAACCTTATCGCTTCGCAGCTCGGACACGCCTTGGCGCACGCCGCGGGCGACGACGGTTTCTACATCATGGAATGCGTCAACGATTGGTTGCGCGTCGTCGCGCGCAATCATCACGGCGGATTGCCGCTGCAACTTAGGTGGGACGACGACCTGGCGGCGACTCTCACGAAGGAAACCGCGCCACCAGCAACCCACTAAAATAAGGAAAGGGGAACCATGAAAACGCAATTCGTGTGCAGCCAACAAAGCCTGTCGGGACTCGGTTGTGACACGCCAAATTGTAGCCACGACCATACCGTCCTGTTCTTCCACCCGCGTTGCCACAACAAGGGAGTAAGCGCCGCCTATAACAAGCAAACCGGTAATCTCTCGTTGACCTGTCGGATATGCGACAAGCCTCTTATCGCAATCGCGGTCGCCGATGGAGGGAACGCATAACCGAACCAATGAAAAAGCCGGACTGCAGGACTCGCGCGGCGGTAGCCTTCGCTCGCGCGTTGGGTGCCAACGACCGGCGAACGAAATCGCCGACCGCGGACACTCGCGCGTTCGAAGGCGCCACCCGACAGATGCAACGCGACAACCCGGACGACTTGTTCGCGCAATTGATCCCCACCGATCTTACGGAGGTGAGTATCGTGGCGGACTATTGTTGGGCGATGCTTAGGCCGCGCCATTTCGCTTACATGGCCGACCGGCGAGGAATGACGGTTAAAGAGGTCGCGCGCGAACGGGACCGCGCACTAGAACGGCTGGAAAACCGGACGCACAAATTACGGCTAGAACAAGGAGCGCAGTAAATGGAAATCGACGTTGAACGCTGGACGCGGTTCCAACAAAAGCGCGTAACCCTACACGCGCAAAGCCGCGGTTTGGTCAGCGCGATGATCGAATGCGAGCAACGGCTAAACCGCGCGCGCATCGAACTAACGCACGCGGAAGAATGGGCCGTGCGAACGCCGCTTATCCGTCCGGCCGCGCCGCGGGGTTTGCCGCCAGGCGCCGCACTACCGACCGACGCGCTGGTGGACAGCGCCGAACGACGCGAAGCCGACCTGGCCGACTTGTGCGGGCGGGTCTTCGCGCTGGATCGCGAATATAAGACGTTGGACGCGGAACAAGCCGCGATCCATTCCCGCCTTACCACCTTGAACCGGCTGGACACCGCTTGCCGGCAATGGTGCGCGGCGCATGGCGTGACCCTGCCCGACGCGCCGTCTGGTCCCGGTATGGCGCGCGTCCAGGACGGACCGCCGGGCCGGCAATTCGCGCCACAAGCCGCCGCGGCGTCCGCTGGCAAAGTGTCCAATAGGACACTTTCCTCGCCGGCTTCCGCGTCGTTCGTCTCGGCGGCGCGGACCATGTTCGACCGGTTCGTCCCGTCACTTCCACGGAGGGCATGACCATGGCGAGGAACAACCCTGCCGCCGACGTGGCCGACCTCGACGCGGAAATCGCGCGCATCGAAGCGGAGATCGGCCGGACCGAACGCACCGGACCGACGCTTGCCCAACGCGAAGCCGACGCGTTGGCGCGGCTGGACCAGGCGCGGGCGTGGTGCGTCGAACATGGCTTCGAACCGCACGGATCGTTGCCCGGCGAGCGTGAGCATTACGCCCGCCCGGCGCTGATCGGCGCCATGATGACGACCAACGGCAAGCAACTGATCGACGCGGAACGCGCCCGGATACGCAAAGCCTACCCGGAAGGTCTCGACGCGACGGAGCGGGACAAGCGCGTGGCCGAACGGCGCCGCGAACTCCGGATGCGTCACGCGAAACGTGAGATGCAGCTTCGCGAACGTGAAGCGCGCGGCGAAGACGTCGAACGCGACAGCGCGGCGCCGGAAGTGTTCTTGCGGACCGACACTGACTTGCGTGCTATCCTGCAAGGAAAGGGGGCCGAATGATGGACGACGAATTCACGCTATCCACCGAACAACTCGCCCGCAACGCCGAAGCTGACGGGCGGGCGTACGCACTCGAAGTCCTGGCGATTTGCCGTCAATACGGCTTTCTCGAATTGGCGGCGGAGCAAATCAAGTCGCGCGCGTCCCTCCCGGACATTAAGGACCGACTGCAAAAGCGGCGCGCCGCGGCCGACACTGTTACGAACGCTCGTAACATAGAAGACCGAGACGTGGAGTTAGAACGCGTCGCCGCCGAACGCTTCGCCCAACAATCGGGAGTGTACTAAATGGCAAGGTCTTTTTGCTACATATTCCGCGGCAACCAATGCATCGCGCGTACAGCGAACCGGCCGCGCCGGCTGGTCAAGTCAGGAGACCGATGGGGTTCGTCGAAGCGGGTCACGCTGGCACCGCACAACGTCGGCAATCCAATGCGGCCGGTTCCCGGCCAGCGCCGCGGGGCATGAGCCATGCCACCGGTCACAACCTTCCCGATCAGCTCAGGTACGCCGTCAGTCTCTGCCAAGCCGACCGATAACTGGACCGGCGTCGTGAGTCTCGGGAATAGCTATCGGGCGCTTGATTCCATAATCTTCGTCTTGATCCATAGCGGCGAGGAAGGCTTGTGGGCGGGCGCCGACAGCGTTGCCGACGTTGACGGTTTGGGTGTCGTTCCACCGTCCGGCGAAACTTCCATCGTGCCGTTTGTCACGCGCGATAGCGAAATAGCCGATAGCGCGATTGACTACCGAGACTTGGACCGCGACGCGGTTAACGAGCGGTTGCGCGAACTAAACATCATCGTTCGTCCCGCGGTCGTGGCGCCGAGTACCGGAACGCCGTAAAAAACGCCGACAGTCGGTGTGCGTTGGAGCAGAGGTTTCGTGAGAACAATTTTGAGGCAAGTCATTATGTGGCTAGCCGTAGTGGCTGGGATACTAGGTCTCTCAGACAGCGCGTCTGCTGATTGGCAAGGCACGAAGTGGGGTATGTCTCCAGAACAGGCAGATAAGAGCTTCCGCATACCGCATAAGCCCGTAACAGATGATCCGCCGGGCATGCGGTTTCTCAAAGGATATTTCAAATTTCAGTATACCACCGGCAATATAGCTTTCGACCGCGGCGGGCTCCATTTCGACCACGGTAGGTTAAACTTAATCAGCATGGAGCTGAAGGACGCTACGCAATGCGATGATCTGCTTGAGGCCTTACGGGGCATTTATGGAGACCCAGCGGCTGACGAACAGAACGAGCATGCGCGCACTGTGATATGGCACGACAATAACAATAATAACAAGATCACCCTACAGCATTACGCCCAATACGCAAAGACTTGCTGGCTTAACTACGAGCCCCTTAAGCCCCTGAAGCCATTCCCACCCTTTAAGCTCACCCCAGCGCCAGGTGGTCTTTGATGAAGTCGCCGCCCGACGACCGACGCGGCCGGCGCTACCTAGGATAGCGTTGCTGGAAATCCCCAGTCGGCCGTGCTAACCACTCGGATAAATAACGCGGCCGGGGCGCCTTGGTCATGAAGCGTATCGCCCAAACATTCGAGTTCTGCCTGATCTTGGCTATAGCTAGTCACGCTGAAGCGTCTACATTTGACCAGTGTGTTCTGGAACACATGCGAGGCGTTGCTTCAGACAAAGCCGCTATCGCGATTAAGAAATCGTGTCTGCGTGCTGTTGAGGTACCGCTTCCTACCGAGGCAGTAAGCGCTTTATCGACGAAGTCGCGAGCCTCTTACGACCAAGCACTAGCCCCGCCAGGAGGGGGTCTGCGTATTAGCCTCAATAACGAGTCAGGCTATACGCTTACGGAATTGACAATTTCGGTTTATGACAAGAACAATCCTGCAGATCAAGATCGCTACACAGTGAATAGATTCTGGCAACTGCCCCATCAAACGCTTCAGCCCAACCAAACAGCTGAAAGCGGTATGTACGAAATTATTGTGCCGATTGGCAAATGGGACCAGTCGTCCACCTGGGGAATTGTTGCCGCCAAAGGCTTTCCAACGGTATCTAATCAAGCTAATTCTATACGCGCGGCGGTTGTCCAAACTCAACCGTTCGACGCGAATCTTTACGACCCGTGCAAAGCATATGAGGACGTTCTGCGTGCTGACCCCACAGCCGAGATAGCACCAGACAAAGCAAGAAAGGCATCAGTGTGCTCTGGCTATCTTGCTGGGTTTGTACAAGCAACGCCTTACACCTATAGCGGGTCTCCCCCACACACTCAAATTTTTACGTCCAAGGACTCCCCAACGAGCAAGGGCATTCAATGGTGTTGGCCACTCATAGATAATAAGAGTGCGACTCCAACTGTCATGAGGACGTATTGGCTGGAGATGGTTTCGAATTTCGTTAAGTACTTGGAGGAAAAAACAGCTATGGCCGAAACGCTCCTGTGGCCTGTCCCATCTTTCCCTCGTGCAATGAACAAGTACTATCCGTGTGGCAAATCTCCATAATATTTCGTAGGTTCTTCCAGATTTGCAACGCATGCTGCGGGCGGACCAGGGCCAACTTCTCGCTAGTCGGAACCCCTTAATTTTGCTTGGTTTTTTGGTTATGTCTAGGCAACGAAATCACCAGAAGATTTTGTCCCGTCGCGCCTTTGCGCGTGCCTACGACGTTTCGCCGCAAGCGGTTGACCAGGCGGTCGGGCGAGGGGACATCGTGGAGCGTCCGGGCGGCGGCATCGAAGTCGGCCGACAGCCATGGGAGCTGCGCCGGCAGACCCGGCGCGTCTCGGCTGGCAACGCGGAGAAACAGCTTGCCGCGACGGCAAAGCGGACAGAGGCGAAGCGAGACCTGGCCGAACGCGAGGAAGCGGAACTGGCGGCGGATACGTTGTCCGCCGCGGCCGGGCGCGAGCGGGTCGCCGCGTTGATAACCGACGCTCGGGCGCGCGTCGCGTTCGCCAGGCCGGGGGAAGAACCGTTCGGGACCATGGCTAAGGCGGCGGTCTTGGCCGACGTAACCGACGTGCTGGCCGACGCCTGGCGGATCATCGGGTTAGCCAAGCCGGAAGAGTGATTTCCCGCGGCGGGAATTTTATACGCCGCGACGCGCGACCTAGCTTGCAAGCAATTGCAATTTTACTGGGCTAGCTCGGTGGCTCCGTCGTATTTTTGAATACGTAGGGACCATTCAAGAAGTAGATTGAAGTGGTAAGGCTACCAGGTGGGTCAGGGGTTACTACGAGGCGGGCTGAGAAGCCAGCAAGTGTCCCGGTACCGTCAGTATAATCACACAGACCAGTGTTCGTCGTGCCATCGAAGGTGCAGCGTCCAACGGCCCGATTGCCGTTACCCGCATCAAGGACAATGTTGCTGTCAACCACATTCGGAATGATCGGATTCGTAGTGCCCGGAATGTTCATTCCCAAAGTGTAGTAAACCACCGTGCCAGTAGGCGTCGCGGTGTCCGGGCTCGTATTGACTGGGATTTGGGGGAGACTCGACTCAGTGATTGCACACCAATTCCCCGGATTTCCTTGGTATAAGTCGCAGTTCTTTACGAGTTTCATAGTCCCTTGACGTTCGTTGTTGCCCTGGGAGTTGTTGTCTTGGGCTTGTGCGGTCCCCCAGCACACGAGTGGTAGAGTGGCGGCGACAGCTATCAAGATGCGGTTTCGCATGTTGTCGTCTCCTCAGATTTTCAGGTCGTTGGCAATGATCAGCCGCATGCCTCTTAGGCGCGACTGCTGCAATCATTCGTAACAAAGACCCTGTACCAAGGGAAACAGAAAGTCACCTACAACAAATGTACTCCCTTACAAATGTAGGAGGACCGCGCGGATTCACACGTCGCCAGTGGGCGACGACCTCGAATTGCTAGCCGCGGCGATTGCGTTCGCGATCCAAAGCCACAAGCGACGTGATACGCTGCGGACCATGCGCGTATAGTCCCGCTGCGGTCCGTAGGACGCATCCAGGACCGCTAAAGCGTGGCGGGCCGGTCTGTGTGCCAGCCGGTCCGTCACGACCGCCTGGCGACGTCCTGGCGCCGCGGCGTTGCGCCTTCGGATTAAACATCGTCGCGTCCGATGTTTTAAGAAGCGCCGGCCAGCGCGAACGGTGCCGGCCGGCGAGGCGAGAGGAGACGCCGACCATGTCATTCTCCGGCGTCGCGCGCATCTTAGTCCCGGTCTCGACGGCGCGTGTGGACTTTTCGAGACGATTCGCCACCAGTGAACTCCGACTCGGCCCATTGGCGACTGTCCTGGCGCCCCGGCGTAGCGTCGGCGAAGCGCCGACCAGACCGCCAACGCGCTAGCCTGGCCGGCGCCGGGAGACTTCGACCACGCGACATGTCTGGAGTCGAGTCGGGCGTAATTTAACTTACTCCCGCGCGGACCTGTCATGCGAACCAAAACGCGACCCCGACCGGACCGCCGCGGTCCGCTGCCACCATCGCTACCCACCAGCAAACCGACCGGCGAGCGACAACGCCAGGCCGAAGCCGTCACCGCGCCCGACATGGACGGCGCCGCGGTTCGACCGTGGTGGCGCGTGGAAAGCCGGTTGGACTCGTTGTTCGCCGGCAAGCTGATTGACCGGCCGGCGTTCGAAGCCGCGACGGCACTCGCGCACGACGTTGCGCTTGTCGGCGGTACGCCCGCGTCGCCGACGACGCGCATAGGCTCCGTCTCGGGTGGCTGGCACGACCCGGTCCCGGCGCGTCTCGATGCGGCGAAGCGGTTGCGGACGGTACGCGCGCGGATCGGCGACCACGCTTACAACCTGGTCGTCGCCGTCGCGGCCGAAGACCTCTCGTGGCGCGCGTTAGGACGGAAACTGAACTGCCGCGACGTAACCGCGCGTCGTGCCGCGGTCGAAGCGTTGACTCGCCTGGCGGCGAGTGACGCACGCCAAAACGGGAATTCCCGTTTCGGCACAAAGCGCCGAAGTCGGAAATCCGACTTCGCTATCGGGAGACACGTTGGAGACACGGTTCCGTATCTCCCAAACGCAGACCGCCACGCGCGACGCCGTGGAAGCGTCAGGACGGGCGTCAGTACTGTGTCCCGCACCCTAATGACGCCGCGGACCGACGACCGCCGTAGCGGCTTCCTGGCGGCGCTTTTCCAATGTGTCTCGGGGCGTGTCTCCGGAGGTTTTGTGTCTCCGGGCTGTCTCGGAGCCTAGCCAGAAATCCTTGATTTCTCGGGGTTATTTGGTGGGCCCGCAGGGATTCGAACCCTGGACCCCAAGATTAAAAGTCTCGTGCTCTACCAACTGAGCTACAGGCCCACCGTGCCGGACGCATGCGGTCCGACCCACCTGTTCTGGGTGCGCCGCCTTCTGCCCCCCCTCGCCCGGCTTGTCCAGACCCGGGCTTGATCCCGGAGGGCACCGCGTGACAAATGATGGTCAGCGCCAAATCAATGGAGAGCGTCCCATGGCACCAGACGGCAGCCACACTCCGGCCGCGCCGCGCGCGGCGGTCAGCCCGGTCGGCCTGAACCACCTCGTCATCAACGTGCGCGACATCGAAGAGTCGCATCGCTTCTGGACGGAAATTCTTGGATTTCGCCAGGTGGGCGCAGTGCGGGCCCGGCCGGACCGTCCGAATCCGCCGAAGATGCGCTTCTACAGCGGCGATCATAGCGGCAAGCTGAATCACCACGACATCGCGCTGGTGGAGAACAAGGATCTGCCGGCCCCGCCGAAGGATTGGAACATGTTCGGCATGGCCTGCGCGATCAATCACATCGCGATCTCCCTGCCGAACCGCGAAGCCTGGCTGCGCCAGCTCGCGTACCTGCAAGAGAAAGGGGTAAAATTCAATCGCCGCGTCGACCACGGGATGACGCACAGTCTCTATATTCACGATCCGAACGGCTATGGCGTCGAGCTGCTCTACGAGCTGCCACGCGAAGTGTGGGAGAATGATATCGACGGAGCACTGAACTACTCGCGCTCACTGCCGACCGAGGGAAACGAGGCGCTCGAGGACAGCGAAGAGAACGTGCCGAGCTTCGGCCGCGAGCCAGCCTCGACCTGACGGGAGGAAGGAAATGTCCAATCGGCGCAGCATCAACGGTTCCCGTGCGCGGCACGAGAACCCGATCCCGAATGCAAGCCGCGTCGGCAATGTCGTCATGTCGAGCGTGATCAGTGGCACAAATCCCGGCACGCGTGACCTGCCGCCGGGTCTGGCAGGGCAAATGCAAAACGTGTTCATGCACATCCGCCACGACATCGAGGCCGCGGGCGGCACTCCGGATGACATCATCAAGATCACGTTTTGGATGCAGGACCCGGCGACGGGCCGCGCAGCGATCAATGACGAGTGGGTTAAGATGTTCCCCAACGCGGACTCGCGTCCCGCCCGACACACATTGCCGTCGGGTGGCAATGCGCGGGCGTTGGTGACTTGCGAGTTCATGGCGGTGCTAGGAACGTGATGAAGGGATAAGGGGGAGACGACTGAATCTGGTCCCCGCCTCTTGGAGACGGGGTCCGGAGAGCGGCGCTTAGAGCCGCGACGCCTCGACGCTACAGCCCGACCGCCTGTCTCAAGGAGAGGACGAGTTGTCCCCTTTCCACGCCCGCTCGGAGCCCGACGATGTTGGATGACCGCTCGATCGAGACGCTGGCTCGCGCCTATCACGTGGCGGAAAAGGAACGCAAACGTACGCGCGCCCCGAGTGTGCTGCACCCCGGCCTGACCACCGACGATGCTTACGCGATCCAGCGCAAATGGATCGAGATCAAGGTGGCGGAAGGCAACGTCATCAAGGGACGCAAGATCGGCCTGACCTCGCGCGCAATGCAGCGGCAAGCCAATATCAACGAGCCGGACTACGGAGCGCTGATGGCGGACATGTTCTATGGCGAGGGCGCTCAGATTCCAATGAGCCGCTTCATTCAGCCACGGCTGGAATGCGAGCTCGGCTTTGTCATCGGCCGCCGTTTGAGCGGCCCGAATTGTACGATCTTCGACGTACTGAATGCGACTGACTACATCATTCCAGCCTGCGAGATCGTTGATGGTCGCACCTATCGGGTCGACCCCGAGACAAACGCAGCACGCTGCGTACTGGACAGCATTGCCGACAACGCGGGAAATGCGGCGCTTGTGGTTGGCGGGCGGCCGATCAAGCCGATGGATGTCGATCTGCGCTGGGTGGCTGTGCTGTGTTACCGCAATGGCATCATCGAGGAGTCCGGCGTCGCTGCCGCGGTGTTGAACCATCCGGCGAACGGCGTTGCGTGGCTCGCGAATAAGCTGGCACCATTCGACACCGCCCTGGAGCCGGGCCAGTTTATCCTGAGCGGCTCGTTCACCAGCACAGTGGACGCGCGGGCCGCGGACCAGTTCCACGTGGATTACGGACCGCTGGGCTCGATCTCGTGCGGGTTTGTGTGAGACAAGCGACCCGTTTCCCAATGTCACCGCGAAACGCGCAGCGACAAGCGAATCTCCCGACTACGATTAGGTGGTCGCTGTTCTCCTTGCACCTTTAAGGGCCGCCCCATGGACGACGTATTCGAATCCTCGGTCAACATGAAGTTCGGCGTCGGCCAGCCGATCCGTCGCCTGGAGGACGTGCGCCTGCTCACCGGCAACGGACGCTACCAGGACGACCAGACCTTCCATCGCCAGACCTGGTGCGTATTCGTGCGTTCTCCACACGCGCACGCACGCATCGTCGGCATCGACATCGCAGATGCGGCAAAAGCCCCGGGTGTCACCGCCATCTATACCGGCGCCGACTACGCCGCGGATGGCATCGCGATGCCGAAAGCAGCGATGCTCCGCAAAAAACGCGATGGCTCGCCCATGTTCGCGCCGCAGCGGCCAGCTCTGGTGGCCGATCGCGCGCGCTACGTTGGTGACCCGGTGGCGATGGTGATCGCCGAGACACTGGCGCAAGCGAAAGACGCAGCCGAGCTGGTCCGCGTCGATTACGATCCACTGCCGGCTGTGACAGATGTAGCCGAAGCGGCGGAGCCCGACGCCCCGCGCCTTTGGGACGAAAACCCAGATAACATCTCGCACACCACCGAGCGCGGCGATCGCACGGCGACTGAAGCGGCATTCGCACGCGCCGTACACATTGTGAAGCGTCGCTATGTCATCACCCGCGTACACGCGCAGTACATGGAGCCGCGTGGCGCTGCTGGCATCTACGATCCGGCTGAGCGGCGCTTCACCCTGTTCGCCGATGTGAACTACCCCCACCGCGTGCGTAACATGCTCGCCAACATGGTGTTCAAGGTGCCCGAGAGCAGTGTGCGCGTCGTGTGCCACGACGTAGGTGGCGGGTTCGGCGCGAAGGGCTGGCAGTATGTGGAACACAGGCTGACGCTATGGGCTGCGCGCAAGCTCGGCCGCCCGGTGAAATGGCGCTGCGAACGTTCCGAAGTGTTGCTCGCCGACGAACATGGCCGCGACAATGTCGGGGAGATCGAACTGGCGTTCGACGCCAACAAAAAGCTGATTGGCCTAAGGCTGCACATGCTGGCAAGCATCGGCGCGTACATTGCCTCTGATCGGCAACTGCTGACGCCGTTCGGACAAATCGGAACCGTGATCGGCGTGTACGACATTCCCGCCGCATACGTGACAATCGATGCGGTGCTGTCGAACACCAGCCCGACCGCGCCGTATCGCGGCGCTGGGCGTCCCGAAGCAAGCTATCTGATCGAGCGCGCGATGCAGGCCGCGGCGCGTGAACTCAACATCGACCCGATTGAACTACGCCGGCGCAACGTTATTCCGGAATCGAAGATGCCGTACAAGGCGCCGACCGGCCCGTTCTATGATTGCGGCCAGTTCGCCAAAAACATGGAGATCGCGCTCGAGGCTTCTGGCTACGCGGACTTTGTGGGGCGACGGGCGGAATCGCAGGCACGCGGCAAGCTGCGCGGCATCGGCTTGGCCAACTCGATCGAGCAAGCTGCGGGGCCAACGCCGGAATATGCAGAGATTCGCTTCAACCCGGGTGGCAGCGCGATCCTTCTGATGGGAACCAAGACGCATGGTCAGGGCCATGAGACGGTGTTCAAGCAGATTATGTGCGAAAAGCTCGGTATGGATCCGAAGGAAATCCAGTTCATAGACGGCGACACCGACCGTGTCGCGTTCGGCATGGGCTCGAATGGCTCGCGCTCGATGGTGACCGGCGGTTCGGCGCTGAGTCTTGCGGCCGGCAAGGTTATCGACAAGGGCAAGAAGATTGCCGCGCATTTGCTGGAAGCCGCAGAAGCGGACATCGAATTTGCCGATGCGAAGTTCAACGTGATGGGCACGGATCGAGGTCTGACCTTGAAACAGGTGGTCAGCGCCGCATTTGCGCCGGCGCGGCTACCGCCCGGGTTGGAGCCGGGTCTTTACGAAAACGCGACCTATGCGCCTAAGCGCGACACATTTCCGAACGGTTGCCATGTCTGTGAAATAGAGATCGATCCGGACACCGGCGCGGTGGAGTTGTTGTCCTATCTGGTGGTGGACGATGTCGGCACCGTGATCAATCCGTTGACCCTGGCAGGACAGATCCACGGCGGCATCGCCCAGGGCGTCGGTCAGATCCTGATGGAACAGGTGGTTTACGAACCGGGATCGGGACAGGTGCTGACCGCGAGTTTCATGGATTACTGCATGCCTCGCGCAGACAATCTATGTAGCGTACGGATCGTCAGCAATCCTGTGCCGACGGCGAGCAATCCCCTGGGTGCCAAAGGTGCCGGTGAAGCTGGCACAGTCGGAGCGATGCCCGCGGTGATGATTGCGGTGATGAATGCGCTCGAGTCGGTTGGCGTCCACGAACTCGACATGCCGGCCACCAGTGACCGCATCTGGCATGCCATCCAGCAGGCGCGCGCTTAACGGGGGGAAGGGAGACAACCATGGCGGAATTGTCGGAGAAGACACGTCAGGCGCTGATGCGAGTTGCCACGTCGACATTGACCGGGGCGCTGAACAGGCGCGGACTGCGTAGTATGTTCATGCAAGATGTCTGGCCGATCAAGGACGGGATTCCGCGCATGGTGGGGCCTGCATTCACCATGCGGTTTATTCCGTCTCGCGAGGACAAGGACGGGCCGAACGCAAAAGGGCCGCGCTCGAACATTCAGCCGCAGGCGATGGAGACATGCCCACCGGGCTCTGTGCTCGTTGTGGATTCACGCGGCGATGCGCGTGCCGCGTCGGCTGGTGATTTATACGTTGGTCGGCTTAAGGCTCGCGGCTGCGCAGGGATCGTGACGGATGGCGGGCTGCGTGATTCGGAGGGAATATTCAAGACAGGGTTGCCCGCCTATTGCCGTCGGCCATCATCACCGCCAAGTCCGATTGTGCACCATCCGGTCGATCTGAATCTGCCGATCGGTTGCGGTGGCGTCGCGGTGTATCCGGGGGACGTGCTTGTCGGTGATGCAGACGGTGTGGTGGTGATACCACCCGACATCGTTGACGAGGTGGCGGAAGAAGCGCTGGCAACGACGCTGTACGAGGAGTTCGCCGAGGAGGAAGTCGCCAACGGTCGCAGCCTTACCGGCCTGTTCCCGGTCGTGGGAGAAGAGGCAAAGCGCGACTTCGAGGCGTGGAGGAAGCGCCGGGGGTAGGGTCGGTCATCTCGAGGCCCCGAAGTACTGACGCGATCCCCATCGGAATTGCGCACCCACGCGGGAAATAGCTCGGGCGCTGCGCGCCAAACATGAAAGAGAGCCATACCTCCGGCTGAAACCCCAAACCGGCTGCTTGGGTCCAAGGGTCGCCCGGATGAGGATGGTCTGTCTGCTTCGTTCGGTCGCTTCTCGGCCGTTACGGGCGATGCGGCCTAGTAGCTCTGAAACATCCGCGCGATCTCGTCCGGGTTGCGTGTCACCGTCAGGGCCAGCATCAGCAGAACCCGTGCCTTCTGCGGATTGAGGTTGTCGGCGATCAGGAACCCTCCGTCACGCAGCCGTGTGCCACGGAATGTGCGGCCGGAGCCCGCGCGTGTGCTCTGGACTACCACCACGCCATGGGCGGCAGCTTCCTTCAACGCGTCGAACTCTCCGGGTGGCGTGCCGCCCGGCGCGAACCCGGCCGACACGATCCCTCGCGCACCCGCTGCAACAAACGCGCGCACCGCTGTGCCGTCTCCGCCGACGTATGCATACGCAATATCCACCCGTGGCAGCGCATCCAGCGTCCGCACATCGAACTCAGTATCGGGCGCGTGCCGGCGCACCGGCTGGCGGTAAAACGCCACTGCGTCGCCGTCCGCGTGCCCCAGCAAGCCAAAATCTGGCGTCCGGAACGTTTGCAGCCGCAGCGTTGCCGTCTTTGTCACTTCACGCGCGGCGTGGATTTCGTCGTTCAGCACCGCGAGCACGCCTAGACCCCGCGCCTGCGGACTCGCGGCAACGCGGATCGCATTGACCAGGTTCATCCCCGCGTCGCTCGACAAGGCGCTCGACGGCCGCTGCGCGCCGACCAGCACAACAGGCACCTTCACCTTCAGCGTCAGGTTCAGGAAGTACGCCGTTTCCTCCAGCGTCGCCGTCCCGTGCCCGATGACGATGCCGGCGAGGCCGGCATGCTCCGAAACGAGCCGATCGCACAGCAGAACCAGCTCCTTCCAGTCCGCATGACCGATTCCGGTGCTGGGGATGTTGCGGAACCGGATTGGCAGCACGTCCGCCGCCTGCGCGGCTTCCGGCCAGCGCGCGAGGATCTCCTCGGCATGCATCACATTGCCAGTCGCACCATAGTCCTGCAGGTCCAACGGCCCGCTGCCGAGCGAGGCGATCGTCCCGCCGGTGCCGATGAACGCAACCTTCGCCTTGCTCATGCCACGGTCACGGGCGAGGCGCCGGCCGCGTCCAGCACTGGCGGACGCAGCGTGTGGAAATCCGTATCACGCTGAAATGCATCCGCGACCTTCAGCACGCGTGCCTCGGCAAACGGACGGCCGGCAATCTGCAACCCGATCGGACAACCGTTCGGATCGAAGCCACAGTTCACGCTGACCGCGGGCAGACCGAGATAGTTGAACGGCCGCGTGTTCGCCGACACCGCCAGGAATTTATGTTCTGTGCCCGGCGGCCCCCGCTCCACATCCGTCTCTGACAGCAGGGGCAGATTTGTGCGGATGGTTGGCGTCACGAGAACATCGACTTTACCAAACACCTCGGCAGCGAACGCACGCAAGATAGGCCCCCGCCGGCTCAAGGACTCGATGTAATATGTAGCGGGAATCGCGTACGCGGGATACATGCGACCACTGATCGCACCGCCATATTCCTGCGCCGACGCGCGCATCCACTGAGCATGGATCGTGGCCGCTTCGACGCGCGAGACGATCCCGACATAGGTCGACACCGCGTCCATCAGCGGCAGCGGCACGCGCTGCACCACGGCACCGCGTCCGGCCAACACTTTGAGCGCGGCCTCCATCGCATCCACCACTGGGGCGTCCGCCGCATCGAGGAAATACGTCATCGGCACGCCGACCCGCACGCCGCGCAGATCGCCATCCAACGCGGCCTCGTAGTCCGGCACCGGCAGATTCGAGCTCGTCGGATCACGCGGATCGTGTCCCGCGATCACGTTCATGATCCGCGCGCAATCTTGTGCTGTGCGGCATAGCGGCCCAACGTTGTCTGCGGAGAACGAAAGCGGCATCACGCCATGGCGTGAGACGCGTGTCTGCGTCGGCTTGATTCCAGTCACCCCGCACGCGGCCGCGGGAAGCCGGATGGAACCCCCGGTATCGGATCCGAGGGCGGCGTAATTGCACCGCGCCGCCACAGTTGCGCCGGAACCCGAAGACGACCCGCCGGTGATATGCGGCAGATTCCACGGATTGTGGCAGTCGCCGAATGCCCTGTTATGGCCCGTCGGGTTCTGTGCGAACTCCGCCATGTTCAGGCCGCCAAACGTATAGGCGCCGGCCTCGCTTAACTTCGCCACCACCGTCGCGGTCACCTTCGGGCGGAAGTCCCGCCGCAAGGCCGAGCCGCAGGTCGAGAGTTCGCCCGCCTGATAGTACATGTCCTTGTGCGCCATCGGCACACCGTGCAGAGGCCCCAGCGGGGCTTTCTCGCGCACCGCCTTGTCCGCGGCGCGCGCAGCGTCCTCGGCACCTTCGCGATCCAGCCAAATCGTCGCATTGATCTTCGGATTCACCGCATTGAGATTGGCCAGCAGTGCGTGCAGCAGTTCAGCCGATGTGGCTTCGCCGTTGCGTACCGCATCAGCGGCCTGTACGAGCGTGAGATTGGCAAGATCGGTCATGGCCTAGACGTCCCGCGCTTCGTGCAAAGCGGCTTCGAAGCTCGACGGCTCGTCCTCGAACACCAGGGTGCCGCGCAAGGCTTCGAATGCGCGGATCGTTTCGATCAGGTCGGCGGCCATGCGCCGCGCCGGCTCATTCGGCGGCGAGACGTCATGCCATCGCGTGATCGTTTGCTCAATTTCGGCCAGAAACGGGTCCATGCTGCGCCTCCCCGCGTTGAAGGCGGTAGTATGGCAACAGAAGAGGAGGTGGGTGCAATGGCTGCATTCCTCGTCACGGCCGGGCTTGTCTCGGCCATCCATGCCTGCTCTGCTCGCACGAAACCACGGCATGGATCGCCGGGACAGAGCCGGCCATGACGATGGGGTCGGACGTTACAGCCCCGCCGTCGTTCCAGACCAACATCCCCGCCCGCCTCGATCGTCTGCCCTGGACCGGCTTTCACTGGTTGGTGATCACGTCACTTGGCATTGCGTGGGTGCTCGACGGATTGGAGGTCACAATCGTCGGCTCCCTGTCCGGCGCCTTGTCCGAGAGCCACACGCTGCACCTCTCACCGCAAGAGATCGGTGGCGCCGCCAGCGCCTACCTGATCGGTGCTGTCTTCGGTGCCTTGTTCTTTGGCTGGCTGACCGATCGGCTTGGTCGCAAGAAACTTTTTAGCGTGACCGTGCTGGTCTATCTGCTGGCAACGATCGCTTGCGGCCTGTCCTGGAATTTCGCGTCCTTTGCCGTGTTCCGCCTGCTAACCGGCGCAGGCATCGGCGGCGAATACGCCGCGGTGAACGCAACAATTCAGGAGCTCATCCCCGCCCGTCGACGCGGCTTCACCGACCTCGTGGTGAACGGCAGCTTCTGGATCGGCGCCGCGATCGGCGCCGCCGGCGCGCTCGTCGTGCTCGATCCGCGCCTGGTTCCGACGGAAATCGGCTGGCGAGCGGCGTTCATTATCGGCGGCGCACTCGGCTTCATCGTGCTGGTGCTGCGCCGCTTTCTGCCGGAAAGCCCGCGGTGGCTGATGACGCACGGCGATCCGGCCGGCGCCGAGGCCGTCGTGCGTGGCATCGAAGAACGCGTCGAGCGCGAATCCGGTACCAGGCTTCCGCCCCCGCCCGAGCAATCACTGCGCCTGCGCACCGACGTACAGTCGTGGTTCGCTGCCGGTGTACGCGCACTGCTGACCGCGTATCGCAGCCGTACCGTGCTCGGCACAGTGCTCATGGCTGCCCAGGCATTCTGCTACAATGCGGTGTTCTTCACCTATGCTTTGATCCTGACGCGTTTCTACCACGTTCCATCCGGCCAGGTCGGTCTCTTCATGCTGCCCTTCGCCGCCGGCAATTTCCTGGGCCCGCTGTTGTTGGGAAAACTCTTCGATACGCTCGGACGGCGCACGATGATCACGGCCACCTATGCGCTCTCTGGCATCCTGATGGTCATCACCGGTTGGTTGTTTGCAATTGGCGTACTCGACGCAGTGCAGCAGACCGCGGCCTGGACGATCATCTTCTTTGTCGCATCAGCCGCAGCAAGCTCCGCCTATCTAACCGTCGGCGAAAGCTTTCCGCTGGAAGTGCGCGCAGTGGCGATCGCAGTCTTCTACGCGTTCGGCACAGCTGTCGGCGGTGTCGCTGCCCCTGCCCTATTCGGTGCGCTGATCGACACCGGATCGCGGGTATCAATCTTTTACGGATATCTGCTCGGCGGTCTGCTCATGATCATCGCCGGCGCCACCGAGGCCGCGCTCGGTGTAAGCGCCGAGGGCCGTGCACTGGAGGATGTGGCGCCGCCTCTATCGGCGATCTGACCCTGTGGGGACTGGTCTCAGGCGCCCGGTGTTGCTGTCTGTCCACGCCCTCCCCTGCCGCGATGAGCGTCGCAGCGGCAACCAGTTTTGCCCTCCTCGCACCGCAGCGTCCGCCACCACGGGCGGTTAGACCGGGTTCCTGGTCGGAGCGTCACGTGCCCTCCCTTGCCTTCCCTCGCGGCATCCGCCATATCCCCCGCGCCGGCTCACGCCGGTAATTCACACGTGGGGCACCTTTCCCGGTCCGTCCGGGTTCCGGTGTCGTAAGACAGAGCCCCACGGAGGCCCAACCGGACGCGAGAAAGGACCCACTCGATGGCAATGCCCGAGTTCACCCTGCGCCAGCTCCTCGAAGCCGGCGTGCATTTCGGCC
>Ga0123356_10001778_pt1 | contig 23514 bp, 10 predicted proteins | sample TergutEmb28metaG_2_FD_92546 | JGI IMG/M metagenome (GOLD analysis project Ga0123356, IMG submission 92546) | Embiratermes neotenicus P3 segment gut microbial communities from Petit-Saut dam, French Guiana - Emb289 P3 | ecosystem: Host-associated > Arthropoda: Insects > Digestive system > Gut ...
ACAATACCGAACCCAAGCGGAACCACGATAACTATCAGCAGTGATTATCGACTGACTCATGAAAGTAATACAGATATTTCGGAAGGTCGTCCCCCCTTAACAATAACTGTTACTCTTGATGGATTGACAAAAACATTTGAAATAATCATAAGTCTGCCTATCATGGAGATCGAGTATCGTGATCCTGAAGATAGTGATATTGAAGTAACTATAACTAACGGTAAACCTACAGGTTGGTTTGTTTTACATACAGACGCAGACGATGAGCCTGCTTTTGATATCAACTTGCCGGTTGCTTTAGCCGGAAAGATCAGTTTTACCCCTCCCGCATCGCTGTTCGGAGAAACAAACCGATATAGAATAGATATCAGCAGTGATCGTTTAAACCTGACAGAGCCATTGATATTCGACGATTATGTTTTGGTAACACAAGGCGGGATGAGTACGCGACTAAAGTTGAATATCCGCCTAACACCCCCACCCCGAATCGATTCGATCACACCTACACCGGCTACGGTGACGGCTTTCAATAACTTGAGAGTACACGGTACACCTCCGGGAGAACGTGGTGTACTACCGGGACCGATCAACGCCATATTCAACATCAGTGGTGCAAGTTTAAACCAGGAAGCTCCGCAAGATGTAGCAAGATGGATCCTTCTAAACTCTTTTCCCGCTTGGATCACCGTAGATATGGCTAATGGAGTTGTAAGTAATATAACTGCGACATCAGCTACCTTTACTGTTCCAATAACTGTTTCTCCAAACTGGTCAGGCTCAGAGGGTTATGATCCCGAAGAAGCAAAAGACCGAAGCGGAAATGTCGTATTTGGTATAAACCTTACTGTCCTGCCGACACCCCCGACTCCCCCGGGTCACGATCATAATACAATAAAAGGCACACTCGTTGTATCTCAATACGGTCCTATAACGCTCAGCTCATATGATGAACTTATTTGGAACTACAGACAAGAGGCAGAGGTTAGAGTTACAGGTGGCTCCGGTGATGTTGACTTCGATATTGTTGACATTGATCTTGATGATTATGATGGCGATGTCTTGCCCGAAGAACTCGATGTGCGAATAATAAATACCGGTGGTATTTACACCATAGAGATTGAAGGCGCTCGCCCGAAAACTCTGGATATCATCAGTGGCAAATTTACTATACGTGTAACACGTGACGGTATATCTGCAGATATCGTTGTAACTGTAATCCTTACGGCGTTGGATATACCGGTAGTAACCTGGCCTTCAGGCTTTAATGCGACATATGGCGATTATCTTAGCAGTGTCGATATTAATGCTGAAAATGTGACCCCGGGCTACGCCAGAGTTCAGAAAATGGAAAATTACGTGACTACGTGGGTAGATGTGCCGGGTACATTCACATGGACGGTTCTTGTAGATGATCCGACAAACACAACCCTTGTAGGAAATGCCGGAAAAGTTCATCACAGCATGACTTTTACACCGGATGATAGCGAAAATATTGCTACAGTAGTTACACCGTTTGAGGAAAACCCAAATCCGGAAATCAACGTTGCAAAAGCAACACCGACTATAGCATCATTACCGACAGTTACATTGACTTATGGACAGACATTTTCCCAGGCGACCATAACAGGCGGCTCTGCTGTGTATAGCAGAGGTCCTGTATTTGGTGCATTCACGCTTGACAATACGTCGTACTCGCCGACGGTACCGGAAGCGGGAGGCGATGCAACTTTCTTAATGACCTTCACACCCACAGACGGTGCTAATTTCAATGTAGTTGAAGGCATTGAAGTGAAAATTGTCGTAAATAAAGCCGATCAACTACCACCTCCGGCACCGCAGCCGTTGCAGCCGGATAATGTAGGTATTGAGCCGATTCGGATCACATTAGAAAACATTACAAACCACAACCCAACACCAAATCCTCCACCAACCCAGTTTTTGAAATGGGATTCTACCGATCCGCCGTCTGCAATTGACTGGGATGAAGCTATTGCCGAAGGTAAAGTCCTTACTTTCCCTGCCCCCCTTACTTTTGGCGGATTGATTCCCTTTACTGACTACCATTTCTTCGCCCGATACCCCGGTGATGACAACCACAATCCGTCTATTTCAAGCCCTGTGGGGACGATTAAAACATTGACGGCTCCTATGGGAGGGATTCCCATAATCACGGGCAGTCCGATATATCGCGAAATAATAAGCGTTGATACCAGCGATGTATTTTCCGATCCACCCGGGGATAATGTCGACGGGCGTGATGTTGCAAGACAGTTTACTTTCAGTTTCCAATGGTTTAGACACAACACTGACGGCACGACCATGATCCAGAACATACCCGGTGAAGCCGGAAGAACTTATCAGCTCGGACCGGATGACATAGATGCGACGATAACTGTCATTGTATCTGCTATAAATGCAAACAATACTCTGGATACAGAAGTTGTATGGCGACATTTCGGACCCATACTAAGAAGGCAACCTGTGCTCGAAGATTTGGAGTACAGTTTTACCCCGTCGATTTTAACATCATTTATCGGCGCAGAAACACCTATCAACTACACAGGTGAGTTTAACAGAAATCCGCATCTCGTTACTGTAAAACCGGCTGCTGAGAGATATCAGATGGGCTCTATCACAGTGCAGTATAGGCTCAGCGACTCAACAAACGAGGCAGATTGGCTCACTACAGTACCAACAAATATAGGTGAATATAAAGCAAGGGTTGTAATGGCAGATGACGGAGTTCGTTATCTCCCGGCAACGCTACCCCTAACAGGTTCATTTGAAATAACAGCCGCAGCACCGACAGCATTAGATTTAAGTGCAACTTTGCATCCGCCTAACGACCCGAGTATAGAATTGTCCACCGATACGCTAGTTACCATAGAGTGGGAAAATGATTTCTTGACAACTCCGCCTTACGCACAGGTAGTCCCCGCTGCAACTGTACAGGGATTACTGCAAAGTCAAATCTCTGTTTACTACATAATCGACGGTGGCGAACCCTCTACAGAGCTGCTGAGACTACCCGGAACTGTTGATGTATTCGTTAATATCACAGCAGGTGGTAACTTTAGCGAGAGACTTGGCCTTTATGTAGGCTCCTATGAAATAGAAGAAATTGAGATCGACTGGGAAGATGATTTATATATTAGTAATACTAACGTTACATATGACGGCCTCGCGAAACGTGTTGCGGTTACTGACATTGCTATGGGTGGTAATGTATACCTTAGCGAATCCGCAACCGGTCCCTGGACCCTTGCAAATGATTTTGGGCTCATTGATGCGACCATGACCCCTGTGACTATATTCTTCAAAGTTGAACGTTCGGGAACAGGATATGAAACATATTATAGCAATGCATCAAACTCACCAACATTAACCATTAATCCCCGGCAACTCGTATGGGACAGAGGAGACGCATCAAAGCTGGCACAAGTTCAAGACAGACAATATAACGGCGGCACAATTGCAACTGGTGATGCGGATTTAGCACCGACCCTCTTAGAAGGTGGCCCAAACGGTATTGCAACAAGAGCCGACGGAATTAAGGACACAGTTACTCCAACTCCTCAGACTATAAACTTCTCACAAAGTAACGCAAGTGACGTTCCCCTTGGAGTTTCAACAACAAGATGGGGCATAACCGGAACACATTCGGTAAATTACATTGCACCTCTACTACCGCCGGAGTTTGCAAACGCAAGAATCAGTAAACGTCAACTCACATGGAATATAGGCAGTGATACGAACCGGGCACAAGTCCAAAACAAACCGTATGATGGTACAACAACAGCGACTGATATGTTGCGCGAACCGGAACTTAGCAGAGGCGGCACTGATGGCGTTGTATCCGGAGATACTGTCACTGTTATGCCGGGTCAGCTTAACTTCTCGCAGGCTGGCATGGGGACAGATCTCGTAGTTACTGCAACAGGTTGGGATATTGACGTAGCAAGCAAGCTGAATTACGAACTGCTCGACCAGCCACTCTTTGAAAGAGCAAGTATAACAGGTGCCGAGCTCGAATGGGATATTGGTAGCTCGGATACCCCTGCACAAGCTCAAAGCAGACCATATGACGGCACCACAACAGCTACACCTACTACAGCTGGAATGCCCACCCTTAAAGACATCGATCCTGAGAGGGATGGTGTGTATGTGGTTCCTGGTAATTTAGACTTCGAGCAGGCAAATGTTGGAGAGGATCTCGAAGTCACAGCGACAGGCTGGACTATAGGCGGAGATAACGCAGGAAACTATACCGCCCCATCTTCACAACCGGAATTTGCAACCGCTGACATCACCAGACGGCAACTCGAGTGGAACATCGGTCATGAAGATAACAAAGCAACTGTAGAAGACAGAGAGTATAACCGTGAGTATGGTGCAACGATAGATTCTACCCCAATACTAAAAGAAGGCGGCACAAACGGCATCGTTGCAGGGGATGATATAACCCTCAGACCTCCCGGTGGGGTTGCGAACTTTGCACAAAGAGATGCAGGTGAAAACATCGGGGTAATCGCATCAGGTTGGATCATAGAAGGTGATCTTGAACACCTTGCTAATTATACCTTACCCGGACAGCCCTTATTTGAAAACGCGACAATACTTAAGCGACAACTCCATTGGACCATCGGAAGCAGTACTACCCCTGCAAGAGTTCGAGAGAAGGAATATGACGGAAACAATACCGCAGATATAGATCCGGAATATTACCCCACCCTAAGCACGACCGGTATTAACGGTATTATTTCTCCCGATGTTGTTACTATCAAACCGGGCGGTTTGGTGTCTTTCACACAGATAGATGCAGGAGGATCCGTAGGTGTTACAGCATCAGGCTGGGATATAGAAGGTGCTGATGTAAGAAACTATACATTATCAGCACAGCCGCTCTTTGCAAACCAGGCAATAACAGCGTTTCGACTCACTTGGGCAATAGGCAGCTTGGAGACCCCCGCAACTGCCGGTCATAAAGTATACGACGGCACTGAAACGGCAACATTTACCGGCGCTGGAGTTCAAAAACCGACTCTAAATCTAAGTGGTGTCCTTCCTGCCGACATCGGGCTCATATCTGTATCTGAAGGCGACACAAACTTCTCTGACAGACATGCAGATACCGGAAAAGCAGTCACTGCGACAGGTTGGGGCATCACTGTGACCGGTCCGGCAAACTACTTACCCCCGGCTAATCAACCGATATTTAATCTAGCTAACATCACACCGAGACCACTGACTTGGGATATAGGCAGCGTTGCAAACCTTGCGAGAGTTCAAAATAAACCATATGACGGTACAACAACTGCGACTGTAATAACACGAGCACCCACCTTGAGTGTAGCTCCAAGTTTGACCGGTCTACTTTCTATTGACACCGTTACTATAAATCCGGGCAGCGTTAACTTCAGTCAAAGTAATAAAGGTGAAAACCTCACTGTGACTGCTACAGGATACGGTATAGCCGGCGCTAACGCAGGCAACTATTCGTTGCCAACAGGACCTGCAGGTCAGCCACTCTTTGCTCCGGCTGACATCACACCTATCCAACTCACCTGGGCAACAGGCAGCACGGCAACCCGTGCGACCGCCGCTCACAAAGTATTTGATGGCAACTCAACTGTGCTTGAAATAACAAATCCACCGACTTTAAGCGGCGTACGTACCGCTGACCTCTTACTGGTATCTCCGAAAGAAGGCGACACAAACTTCTCAGACAGAAACGCAGCAACCGGAAAAACAGTTACTGCAACCAATTGGGGCATAGAAGGTACCGGAGCGGTGAATTATCTACCACCGTCAAATCAACCCCTATTTAATCCCGCAAACATCACACCAAGACCTCTGATGTGGAGTGTAGGTAGTGATTCAAATAAAGCAGAAGTTGAACATAAATACTATGATAAAACTCCGGCAGCGACAGTAAAAGAAGCTCCAAATGCACCAGCCTTTATGACCGGTGGCACTAACGGAGTTGTCTCTCCCGATGTCGCGACTGTAGCACCCGGAAGTGTAAACTTTGCACAGAGTAATGCCGAAGATGATCTCATAGTCACTGCAACAGGTTGGGGCATAGCAGGAGCAAATGCAAGTAATTATTCCTTACCTGACCAGCCTCTCTTTAAAAATGCAAATATCATGCGAAGACCAATTAACACAGCCTTAGTCAGCGTCTCCGAACCATATACATATCTAAACTGGGAAATCGTTCCTTACTCATATAACGTAAGAGTGGATTTAGTTCCATTTGAAAGTCCTCTGGCTCCTACTACAGATTTCGTAGTCATCGCAGCTAGCAATAATATAGACTCAACAGTCGTTGGCGGTCTTTCCATAGTAACGGTGGAAGGTCGTGGCAACTTCACAGGCACAGCAACAGGGACTTTCTCGATACAACAAAGACCAATCACCGGTAGTGTTAGCATAGATGCCGGTATTTCCAGCATAGCTACAGGCACGGTTCTGACTGCAGATGTTTCAAGTATTACCGGTGTCCCGTATGGAGACGGTGCCACTTCGGGTACAGATGTCAGCCTTCTTTACCAATGGTTTAGAGGCACAGAACAGATTGCGACAGGTAGCACCTACATCGTGAGCATAGCCGATGCACCGGGCACAAGTATAACTGTACGAGTTACCGGAACCGGTAACTATACCGATTATCGTAACAGTACTCCTATAATAGTCGGGCTTACACCAATCGGCGGTGGAATAACAATCGATTACGACACATTGACCATTGGCAGCATTCTAACGCTTAATGACAATGCATTAACCCCTTCGGGCGCTACTTACACCATTACTTGGCTCCGCGACGATGAGATCATACCTGGCGAGACGGGCGGGACATACACGCTCCGACAAGAAGACTACGGCAAGATCATACGTGTAGAGATTGACGGCACACATCCTTTTACAGGCTCACGGAGCGCATATGTTCGTATTCCTGCAATCGGACCAAACCCGCCACAACTCCCATTTACGGCAACACCCGGGGACACGATCGTCACTCTGACATGGTTAGAGCCCGATTTTGATGGTGGCAGTCCCATAACAATGTACCAAGTATCAGTTGATGGTGGCCCTTGGATAGATACAGGAAGCACAAACACAACTTTTACTGTAGAAGGACTAGCAAACGACGTTGAGTATACTTTTGAAGTACGAGCTGTAAACAACGCTGAAGGAGTTGAACACTTCAGTGAGCCGATAGAAACCAGTGCAATGCCTCTTGCTACACCAATTATTTTATCTATCGAACCAACACCGGAGACGATAGAAGAGTTCCGACTTGTACCGTCAGACGGTTTTACCAGACAGGCTGTGTTTGAAGTAACAGGATCAAACTTTTCCGAAAGAGCATTTACTGTTTACCCGTTTTTAATTACTCAGCTACCCGCCTGGATACAATCAAAAGACCTTACTGTGGAGGTCATAGACAGCGAAAATGCAATTGTTACAGTGACATTGACCGTACGGCGTAACAGCGATTCTGCAAGATCAGGCCGAGTAATTTTAGGCGTCCCAAGTATAAACTCAACGACCGGTACACTTTCAGTAAGGCAAGAAAGGTCTTCAGGATCTTCAGGATTCAGGGTCACGATCATTAACTCACCGGATAACGGCACTATACCTGTAGGACAATCTGCATCTGTTAGGGTGTTTGTACCGGGTTCTAATGTTCCGCTTGAAGCAGGAAATAGTAATGGATATTCATTTATTGGTTGGAGCTCCGGTTCACAAGGAGTAGAGCTTGGCAGCGCAAGCAATGGCTCTACAAGCTTCTTTATGCCACGAAATGACGTAGTAATTGTGGCAAACTGGGGACAAATTGAAGAACCTCCTCCCGAAACACCCCCGGATCCGGACCCGGACTCCGAAATAGATATCGAGGATGACCCTGACACTGATGATAATGACGATACTGACGACGAGGCTCAAGATGACGACAGAACTGACCCGGGAACAGAACTCGGCAACGGCTCAGGCACCGGCTCAGGTACAGGCACCACGTCACGTAGTGGAGATGGCGAAGGTTTATATACGGGCTCTACAGATACCTCAAGGTCTCGAATGGGATTCTGGGAATGGCTTAGAGAGAATACATGGTGGATTTGGGCATATTTGACCGCACTCATGGGATTTGCATTCTGGTGGTTCATACTGCTCTGGCGCAAGCGTAAGAAAAAAGAAGAGGAAGAAGACTTGATCGAACCGCCCGGCGGCGCAGGACAGCATGTACCGGCACCCGGTAGTACTTGATATCACAACAAAGCATTACCTCTGTAAGCACTTAAAACACAAGTAGTAGCAATATTTTCAGAAAATCGATACCTGCAAGCACAAAACAATAGCAACCAGCAGGTAAGGAATGTAAGGTTTATTGCTAAAAGCCACCAACCACTTGACTAAATAGTGTATACTGTTTAATAGAGGGGTGGTAATGTGCAGAATTATGCCATAACAGAACGCGGCAAGTTGATACTTGTCATGTTTGTTGTACTCTTTATAGTTCTGCCATCAGTTGTTATTGTTGCCTGGATAGCAACACGTGATTTAGCGCCAAAAGAGCCGGATGATGGTTCAAATGGAGCCATTCAAGACGATATCGACCCTGCAGCTTCAAAGCAGGATTCTGACGATACTCCCGATCCTGCAGTAACTCAGCCAAGAAGCGATGAAAGCGGAGCAATACCACCGGGTACGTCTAATGATGATTTACCGGTTTTTAACTTAGAAGCAGGAATCATGACTTTCTTGTTTATACCGGAATCGCAAACAACTCTTGACGAGAATATTGTTTCTAAAATTGGTGAATTTCTATCCTCACCACAAAACACCGGAGATTCAATAATAGCCGTAAATATACCGCATTTACCTGATAATGACACAGAGATACTCACAAATACCCTAATCGACGCTCTGGAATCACACGAAGTACCACTCAGCTACATTGTTTTCAATATTTATCAGCCAAACCCGAATGCTCATGAGTTCGAGATCACAATATTTTTTCAGTAATAGAAGCATTACAGAAAACATCCATTGCTGATAATATGTTCTATTATCTCTTTTTTACTGATAGAAGTGATCAATTATTTACATATTATTCGTAGAAATCGCTGACTTTTTTTGATATAATTCATAAGTTCTGTACCGTTCTTAGTCATGTGCCGGGCGGTACACATTTTTATAAGCCAAAAACGGCTTATATATCTGATTGAAGAGCAGAAAAGACAGTATGAAAAATCGCAACAGAAGTATAAAGAACAGAATATTGCTAATCTCCTCATTGACACTAATAGCAATCGTTGCTATCATCCTTGTCTTTGTGAGTTTTGCAATGACGAATCTAACGGATTCTGTAATGCTTGACGTTATGCATGTAACAGCAGGAACAGCAGCACAAAGCATCAGCGAAAACTTAAACCATATCGCAGAACGTCTTTATCTTACCAGAACAGACAGGGTCATAACTTCGGCAACCGCTACAGAAGAAGAAATGAATGAATTTGTCGAAGCCACACTCGTAAACATGGACTTTGTTTGGGTGGGACTATACACGACACAAGGGAATCTGATTACCGGAAGTTCTGACAGTCCTGAGCAAATCAATGACCGTAATATATTCCCGATGATGCTAGCTTCAAATGATCTTTCCGTTGATAACACCTCTATTGGAAATGATGGACTTGAAATCGTGATGGGTTTACCAATCCATAGAGAATGGCTTGCCAGCATATACCTGATCGGTAGCTACAGATATGATACCCTGACCGAAGTTCTGCGTAATATAAGAATCGGCGATAACTGTGTTGCTTTTATTATTGACGACAAAGGAGCAATAATAGCTCACAACAACGACGAGGACTTAGTTGCAACAGGTGGCGACATAACTGCCAGCTTGGGCGGCGGAGAAGAACTCGAACAGACCATCGCAATGATGCAATCACGCCAGGAGAGTTCGCAAGTTGTCCTTGCAGGTTACGCCCCGATATACATCAGCTACGTTCCTATCCACGGAACACCCTGGTCGCTTGGAGTCGTAACACTTCGCGGTGACTTTACAGGCACTTTCGACGCTGCGATAACAAACAGTATCATCTTGGGAATCATCGTTTTCCTCGTATCTGTAATCATCTTCAGTTTTCTGCTCTCACGCGTACTAACAAACCCGTTGGAGAAAATCATCGAGAGCGCCAACATGCTGGCACATGGTCAATTTGATACCGATGCGCTTCGCGAAATTTCAAGCCGTGATGATGAGGTCGGTCAACTTGGAGCAAGCTTTAATATTGTATCCGGCTCCGTCCATCAGGTCATCAGCGACATCTCTTATCTAACACTACAAGCAAGCCGTGGTGAGTTAGGTGTTCGCACCGATATAGATAAGCACAGCGGGGATTTTAACCTTATAATGTCCGGAATAAACGCAGCCCTCGATGCTTTTTGCTCACATCTTGATGCAATGCCCGATGCCTTTGCACTGCTAAACGAGGAACATGAAAGCATTTTTGAAAATGCAAGTCTGAAAAAACTATTCGAACGTCATGATATCTTTAGCGAAAGTAGCGCTTGGCTAGCTAGACTCATAACATCGGGTAAGTCCAAGGAGCTTCCTCCTGATGTAAAGAAACTCTTTACCTACGATAGTGACAGCGAGGAAATATTCACTGTAGACATCAATATAACAGGGGACAATGAAAATAAGGATAGTGTCCAATATTATTACTCTTTGACACTTAAGCGCGTAAAAATCAAACAAGCCATAGATGATACGACCGACGGTTTTGTTTGCGTTATGCTGCTCCTGACAGATACCACACAGCTTACAAATGCAAGGATAGAAGCCGAAGATGCAAGTCTTGCAAAGAGTGATTTCCTCTCTAATATGAGCCATGAGATGCGTACTCCGATGAACGCCATAATAGGTATGACCACAATCGCTCAGTCATCAGGAGAGCTCGAAAGAAAGAACTATTGCCTGGGTAAGATAGAAAGTGCTTCTGTACATCTTTTAGGTGTTATCAATAATATTCTAGATATGTCGAAGATCGAGGCTCGCAAATTTGAGCTCTCCAAAAATGAGTTCAGTTTCGAAAAAATGATAAATACAGTGATAGACATCATCAATTTCCGCCTTGAAGAAAAAGGACATACATTAAATGTTACCATTGACAAAAACATCCCAAAAACACTGATAAGTGATGATCAACGGATTTCGCAAGTACTCTCCAACCTACTTTCAAATGCAGTGAAATTTACGCCGGAAGGCGGAATCATTTACCTGTATGTCGATCTTTTGGATGAAGAAGACGATAATTGCTCGATACGTTTTGAAGTAACCGACACAGGTATCGGAATCAGCAAAGAACATCAGTCACGTCTATTCGAATCCTTCGAACAAGCGGAAAGCAGCATCTCACGTAAGTATGGTGGTACAGGACTGGGTCTTTCTATCTCAAAAAACATCATTGAAATGATGGGTGGAAGTATCTGGGTACACTCCGAGCCGGGTAAAGGAGCGACTTTTTCCTTCATTATCAACGCAAAACGAGGCAAAGGGACTATTCCTGACGACACATCCGATGTCGAAAAAGAAGGCTTTGAGATGGGATTAGAAGGGTGTTTTCGTAATCGTCGTATACTCCTTGCCGAAGATGTCGAAATAAACCGGGAAATCGTTTTAGCGATGCTTGAAAACACCGAACTGATAATCGATTGTGCCGAAAACGGCTTTCTTGCATATCAGCTTTACCGGGAAAATCCCGAGCAATATGAAATGATTTTTATGGATATTCAAATGCCGGAAATGGACGGTATCACAGCTACAAGAATAATTCGGACTCTGGATATACCTTGTGCCCAGCAGATTCCAATCGTAGCAATGACCGCTAATGTATTTCGCGAAGATATCGAAAAATACCATGCTGTTGGGATGAACGAGCATCTCGGAAAACCACTGAACTTCCCCGATGTTCTGCGTGTATTGCATAAGTATCTCGACACTTAGAATTATACAAAATCAGGGATACCTCTGATAACCGGCAACCGGACTGAAGGTACGCTTGAGGAGATATCCTGTGAAATTGAAATAGAGGAGTGTTTCCAATGAGAACAAGTTCCATACCGCTTATCGTACTGCTTTGCCTTACGCTGCTGTTAGCGGCGTGTGCTATCGGCGGTTCCACCGAGGATTCAAAGGAATTAATTAATCTCCCACCGCCCGAACCCGATGGCGGTCCATTTGGAGTCGATGTGAACATCAATATAAACACGATCGATGATTTTTTAGGTCGTCCTGACGTCACCTACATCGATGTACGCATGCTCTATGACCCTGCTGATTTTGAAGCTATTGGCGGGATATCCACTCTTTCTCAAACACTGCCGGGCTATCGTATAGTACCTTTCCCGTTCATCGGCACACTAAGCGCTATGCCTGTAGATAGCGCTTATGACGGAGACAGACTTTTTGAGATCGTTTGGGGTGAAGGTCATGAGATAATCAGCGCTACTCCAAACTTTGCTGAGTCAGAGCTTATTCTTAATGAACTTTATCCAAAAGATAAAAATATCTTCTTTATGTGCGGAGGAGGAGGCTATTCTGCGCTGACAAGAGCTCTGCTCGTACATCAAGGATGGGATGCAAGTAAAATTTACAATACCGGTGGAAACTGGTACTACGAGGGCAACATGGGGCTTGATTTGACGGTTTCCGGCAATAACTCCGATATCGCAACCTGGCGCGCAAACTATGCTTTTATAGACTTTGAGAACCTTACCCGCATAACGTAGTAATTAAGCTGAACACAAAAGGAGACCCAAAAGAGGAAAAGCTATGAAGAAGTTCCTAAAAAAGATCAGACCGTTCTACTTGCAAGTTTTATTTGTTTTTCTTGCTTTTACAGTCATGGTTCTTGTTAGTTACTTCTTCATTAGAGGAGTTGTTCAGGAGCAAATGCTCAGATACAGTGAAAGAACTATTACCTCCGCAGAGTACGAGATCAAATCAATTTTCACACAATATGAGATTGCTCTAAGTAACTTTGCGTTTTCGACCGAATACGTACTAAATAACGATTATGGGCCGGAAGAACTAAGGGCTCACTTCTATAGATGGACAGACTGGCTAACCTCGAATCAGGAGAACTTTCAAGAGTTTAGCGGGGTCTACGGCTATATCCAAGACGAATTTATCGATGGTTCCGATTGGGAACCGCCTCCCGGTTATGAACCGCAATTACGTCTGTGGTTTTCAGGGGCAGTTTTAGCAAACGGCAGGATTAATTATACCGTACCATATGTTGATGCTGATTCCGGCGAGGTCGTTGTTTCTATTTCAATGATCGTTAGAGACGAAGATGGCCGTAGGGCTGGGGTTATTGCGATAGACTTCAATATTGCCGCAATTGTCGATTACGTAAATAATCTAAGTATGGCAGACTATGGATATGGTGTGATGCTTGACGAGAAACTGTCATTTGTTATGCACCCAAGCGAAGACTATAACGAAATCAGCATCGTTGAAGTCGATGAGTTTCATAGTTACTCAGAAATCGGTCATTTACTCGCAGCAGGAGAGCCTGTGTCAGGTGTACTGCTTACCGATTATGACGGTCAGAGAAGCATAGCATACTTTAGAACCTTATTTAACGATTGGCATATCGGTATTATTTCACCTCTAGCGAGTTACAACCGAAATGTTACCCAAATGGCAGTCGTATTAACGATTCTCGGTGCGATACTTTTCTCAATCCTATCTTACTTTCTTATCATGTTATCCATGGAAAAAACTCGATCCGATCAGGCAAGTAAAAGCAAGAGCAGTTTCCTTGCAACGATGTCGCACGAAATAAGAACTCCGCTTAACGCAGTTATCGGTATTGCCCAGATCGAGTTGGAAAAGGATCAAACTCCTGACGAACACACCGAAGCTTTCGAAAAGATTTTCAACTCCGGTACAGGTCTTCTGGGGATAATAAATGATATTCTGGACATGTCAAAAATCGAATCAGGCAAAATGGAGATCCACCCCGTGGAGTATGATGTCCCAAGCCTCATCAACGACTCAGTAATGCTAAACATCAACAGGATTGGTACTAAACCAATAGAGTTTATCCTCAATGTTGACGACAACCTTCCCCTTAAGCTCATCGGTGACGAGCTTCGTCTAAAGCAGATTCTAAGCAACCTGCTGTCAAATGCCTTTAAATATACAAATAACGGAACCGTAAAGATGACGATCTACCATTCCACTGAAGAAAACGGTTTTGCCTTGCACTTTATTATTGAGGATACTGGACAGGGTATGAAGCCTGAAGACGTAGAGCGTCTCTTCTCCGAATACTCACGTTTTAATTCCTCTGCAAACCGTGCCACCGAGGGCACAGGCATTGGTATGTCAATAACCAAAAGACTTGTTGAGATGATGGACGGTCTGATAACGGTGGAAAGCGTCTATGGCAGGGGCAGCGTTTTTTCGGTAATGGTCATTCAGGATACGGTCGACTGCGATAAAATCGGAGCCGAGCTTGCTCGTCAACTACAGAGCTTTACATTCACTGCCGAAAAGCTCTCTGCAAAGACAACCCATGAGCAAATGCCTTATGGGAAAGTCCTTGTTGTTGACGATGTGGACATAAATCTATATGTTGCAGAGGGTATGTTGTCTCAGTATGGGTTAAACATAGAAATGGCTTTCAGCGGCATGGATGCTATAAACCTTGTAAACGCCGGAAAGACATATGATGTGATATTTATGGATCATATGATGCCGCAGATGGATGGTATAGAAACAACTAACAAGCTCAGAGAGTCAGGGTATAAGGGCGCTATCGTAGCTCTGACAGCAAATGCGCTTGTCGGCAATAGCGAGATGTTTATGGAAAACGGATTTGACGGTTTCATTTCTAAACCAATCGATGTATTACAACTCGACAAGATCCTAAACGAGTTTGTCCGCGAAAAGTATCTAAACGAAAAGAGCTCTTTATAAGAACTCTTTTTTTATAAACCGGGCGCGTATACTCGTACACTAAACCTTCTCCCTCAAGAAAACCACCGTATTCCTACCGGCTTCTTTAGCTTCATAAAGAGCCTTATCCGCATTGGCGATGATATCTGCCAATGCTGTAACTTGATCCGTTTTAGACGCAACACCTACGGAAATAGTGACCTCCAACTCTAGGTCGCCTATATGGAATACAGAAGCTTCAACGCTTTTTCTGATCCTTTCAGCAGTGCCGTACACATCGTCATGAACCACATTTGGCAGTGTGACCACAAACTCCTCACCACCGTACCTTGCAACCATTGTGTCTTTTTTTATGTTGTGAAGTATACGTGCAACCAGAATCTTCAGAACCTCGTCGCCTACAGGATGACCGTAGTTATCGTTGACATGCTTAAAATGATCGGCATCGATCATGATAAGTGAATACGGAAGCTCCCGCTCAATGCAGTCTTTTAATTCCTTCTCAGCTTTATCTTTAAAATAGCGCCTGTTGCGAGCACCTGTCAGCGCATCGGTATATGCTGCTTTTTCCAGATAGTCAACCATTGCGACCGCTTTTGTTATGTCACTCAAATCGCGAATATACACAATTGCAAGCTCTATGCTGTCAAGAACTATATACTCTGAAATAACCTCACATGGAATCTGTACCTCCCCGTCTACCGTCTGATGCATCCACTCAAAGTGGGCTTTTTTCTTTTTGAAGCACTGATCCATTTTCTCTATCATTTTTTCGCTTGAAAGCTTGCCGTCCGGCTGATATTTTGGCGAAAGCAATCTGAACTTGTCGATATACTCTTGCCCGTCAGTTAACCTGAAAAGTCTGACAGCTTCTTGGTTCACTTCCCTTATATTGAAGTTTCTGTCCATGATGCAGCAAGCAAGCGGCGAGGAATCAAGCATAGCTTGTAATCTTTGCCTTGCAGTCTTCTCGGTTTCTTTGTATTTATAAAAATCGCGCAAATCACGTACGAAAGCAATCAAGCTCATCTCGTCATGCCATTCTACGCGCGTAAGCGTGACCTCCGCCGGAATCGGCTCACCGTTTAGCTTTTGATGCATCCATTCAAAGCATATGTGTCCTGTTTCAAAAGCCTCCTTCATCATAGCCTCGGCTTTTTCCGGCGAAGATTTACCGTCAGGCTGAAACTCAGGAGATAGCTCAAAAAACCGCTCCAGATACTCTTCCTTACTGCTTAAATCAAATAACTTCGCAGCCGCTTCATTACACTCGATTATGTTAAAGTCTTTGTCCCTGAAGTTAGTAACGAGCGGCATATTATCAATGATGATCCGCAGCTTTTCCTCCGTGACCTTGCTTTCCTCCATGTTTCTCGTAAGGATCGATACAAAAACCATGGTCAATGCAAATAAAACGACCAGGATCGCTGCAAACGCAAGCATGATAACTAAAAGATACTGCGAAACCGGCTCATAAATGGCTACTGCCGGAACAACTGCCGCCAAAGTCCAACCTGTTGATTCCAGAGGGAATGTCATGATATATGCGGTGCCAAATCTAAAGTCTTCAAATCTTTCTATGTGCGCCTCTAATGATATATGATCCATCAAGACATCTCCGTTGGGAATATCCGCCAGATTCATGATCCCACCCGCCCCGAGGATGTACTCAATATTAGGATGCGAAACTATTTGACCGTATCGGTCAACCAGAATCAGATACCCTCCGCCAACAAGCCTGTATTGGTTGACCATGTCAATGATATAGTCCATTTCAATACTTACGACTACAACAGCCTCCATACCGTTATATGCCGGTATCCACTTGGTAACCGAAGTTATTATGCCCAGATTCTCCAGAGCTGACAGGTACGGAGAAGTTGTGACTAACTCACCGCGGGCCGCAAGAGCGTCTATGTACCAGATTTTGGTTGTAGAGTCCCAGTCGTCCCCGGGCGTCTCAGCCCCACTGCCAAGTATGCTGCCATCAGCAAATCCCACATAAATGTCCGCAATAAAATCATACTCTTCCAAAAGACCGTCGCTGATAGGCTTGATGTTTTCCATGCCTATTTCCGGCAAGAGTCTTGATAAGTTGCTGACGATATGATTGCTTGTGTTAAACCAATTGTCTATCTCCAAAGAAACAGTGCGCACATCCCTGTGCGCAACTCCGATAACATTTTCATATATAGTGGTGCGTACTATAGTATTGACGATAATGAACATGGCAACCAGACCCACTATCGAAAGGGCAATTATGCTCAGCGCCAATTTGATCATAAATGATTTTCTTGATTTATAACGCATGATTATTATCAGCTCTCTTTTTCTGCACCTGCACTCCGCATCATTGATATGGCGATATTCTATCACTATTTCGCTAGTATTTCTACTAAAAACAATGAACATTTTTGCAAAACGTCAAAATGACGTTTTGCAAAATCTCATGACTTTTTAAACACTTTCTCACCGCATTTAGGGCAAGTTACTTGTAGCTTGCCTTTTCCTCTTGGGACCCGCAGTTTGTTTTTGCACTTCTTACACTTAAAGACCTTATGAGTCCTAAACTGCTTGATTCTGTCTATTATTCGTTTGATTTTAGTCCTAACAGGCCACCAGTACTTAATGAACTTATCGTTTTCTGCTCGACGACGATAGATATTCCGTGAGAGCACTCTAAATATGGCAAGTCCGAAAACAAAATACGACAGGAACATTAAAGGTATATATCCAATTATGGCGTATAAAAGTGATAGCAAAAACGAAAGGATTATCAGCGCAAAGCTCAGATGATCCGGTCCGTACCTGCCAATCATAAACCTGTTCATAAAGTTTCGCATTAAAACTCCCCTACATCGACTCGATTACAAAACAGCTAGAACCCGTCACGGCTTTCGTTTTGAGTACCCACATTACCATCAGCGGCATCTCTGAGTGTTAAAGTGTAATTATAGTTGCTTCTAAATCTGTACGTTGTTTGACCCTCCAAAAGTAACGTCTGGTAATATGCGTTTTCATCGCCAAACATCTCTTCAGGTCCGAACCAGTTCTCTCCATAAGCTGACCGTATCAAATATGTGTTTGCCGGAAGCCTGACAGTTGGTGATTCACCACCGCGGATGAAAATGGATGAGACATGTATTCCGGCTTCTGTGTATATCTTTATGAATGTAGAGCGTGTGTCTTCTTTTGGTGTTCTGATCCTAAGTGATACACCCGACCCTTTAAAGTCCTCATTTCTATAAGTCTGTCCCGAAGCCGGCTGCTCCTGGATACATTGCTCTGCTCTACTACCTGAGTCATTAAAGAAGCTGATCGACATAAAAAGTTTATAAGCGGCATAGAACAGCTCATCCTCATAAGCCTTTTCAGCCTCTGCATAAGTAAGAGTACAACTGCTTTCCAATGCATGGGCGTCGCTGTCCTCGAAACCAAGCATAGCCAAAGACTCAAATAAAACCAGTGCATCAGCATGATTACCTGCGTTTTTTAATGCAAGAGCTTCACCGTAAACAACCCAGTTACCGCAAACTTCGGCGAGCTCAGCAGAGTCTTTGAATGAGCCAAGCAGGGCAAAAATCTCGCCGGCTTCCTCATAATCCTCTGATTCCATAAGACCTAATGCCATACCATAGTCTATCTCAGACTGACATTGTGCCGCCAATGCTGTTGAGTCTTTAAAACTTCCAAGAGCCAGAAATGCTTCTCTGGCATCAGTGAAGTTACCGTTTTTCATAAGCAAAGATGCAGCATCGTAATCCATTATCCTCTGACACTCGAGAGCATGCTCAATCGAGTCTCTGAAGGGACCAAGTGCTTCAAAGGCAGACTTTGCTTCCTGAAAACTGCCCCTGTCCATAAGCAATGTTGCAACATTGTAATCCATTATCCTTTGACACTCGGCTACAAGCTCTTCCGCGTCTTCATAGCTGCCAAGATCAAGAAACATCTCTTGTGCTTCCGCATATTTTCCTGCATCCATCAGTGCAACAGCTTCTTGATAAGTATTTAATATGTTGGACTGAGTAGTAAAATACACAATAGCTGCAGCTGCCAGAACGAGCACAGCCGCAAAAGATGAGATGGTGATGATTATTGCTTTCTTACTGATTTTTTTCCGTGGTGGTTTTAGCATCGACGGAGCCACCGTAACAGGCGGAGCTACAACTGCAGGCTGAGCCACCGTAACAGGTGCTGCCTCCTCCATTACTTCACTGCCACAGTTGGGACAAAACTTGTCGCCACTTTCAAGGCGGTTTCCACAATTGATACAATATTGCATTTTCAAGCCTCCCCAAAGACATGCAAAAAACGATTGCAATCTTACAATAGCAGAAATGTTCTCGCATGTCCATATTCCCGCCTAGTAACACACAACCGTCCCTGTCTTAACTCCGGGGCATGATTAGTTCTTACCCGAAGCAGTATCTTACCCTAAAATGCATTCATCAGATAAAGAGTATGCCTGAACGACCAATCTTGCAAGGTCATTATCTCTGCTGACGCAAGTCGAAAGCGTCAGAATGTTCCTAGCATGTAAAGGTGCTTCGTTTGCGACAACAAATACACTAAAATCACTTTGAGTTTCAAAATCGAGAGTATATGCAGGATCATAAATATCAGTTACTCTTGTTGAATATATTTCGTAGTCGAAGGTTTTACCATAAGCTTTTAATGTGATTATATTATTTTCATTTAAAAAACGTTCATCAAGCAACAAATGTAAGTCTCCGAACATTTCACCCTGCATAGAGTTGTGCCCGTATATAATGATATTTGATGAACGCTCGTCCTTGTTTCGGTAATCCATAAATAATGCGCCTAAAGCGTTATTTTCTCCGTAAAATGATGTGAATATATACTTATCATTATCATATCCGCGAACTACAGGGTGGTCTATGCTTGTTCCGTCAATTGTTATCCAGCAAACATAATCATGGTTTATTTGTAGCATTTCCATATCGAACTCGCTTAGTTCCATGACTTCATATTCTTCAGTTTCTCCTTCTCCTGATGAGTCTGATGGATCTGAAGACAGACCCCTTGCTCTAACCCTTAACGAGTCGTTTTCAGCACGAATATCCCTGTAATCACTCCGGTTTGAGAAAAAGTGTAGAGTGATCATAAGGGATATTGCTCCAACTGCCAAAGTAGCAATCACCAGCACCATCGCTACGAATACACGAATTGCCCGGTTTGCTACCCTGCTATAAACTTTTACAGGTTCTGCTCCTGCTTCCGATGCCATATCGGTTTTTTTCTTATCTTTAGCCATTAGTATACTTTAACCTCTGTTTTTGCGTATTCCTCTGATATAGATAAACACGCATACAGATAAAGTTAATGTCGCTGCGATCGATATGCACATTGCTATGAATGAATCGTTTGTATCATGTATACTCGTTTGCGGTACTTTGCGTGCATTAGTGTGTGTATAAGCGGATAGATGAATCTTATGATGATCCGGTGAACCATAAACTTCATCCCCCGGTGATTTTGGTATAAACCGCTCTGAGTTGCTCGAATATGAGTTTAGGAAAAGGTCGTCATCTGTATTGACCGCAATAAGATTGATGTAATGGCCGGAAGGCCCTTCAGCCAGGTTAAGCTCTTCCAAATCAAATGATGTAACTGCGCCGATTTTGTGTGCGTAGACGCCATTTACATATATAAGATATCCATTTGCTCTCGGAACAGCTTCCCAATCTATTACTGAGTTTATTGCCGTTCTTAAATCAATCACAGGCGTCTCAAGACGCTCTCTGATGGTTATTGCGTGATACGGAACATGGACTTGCACACCGTCAGGGAGGAAAGCTGATGCGTAGAACGTATACTCACCACGTGTCGTAGGAGTACCGAAAATGAGACCTCCAAACTGGTCAAGATACAAACCCGGTGGTAATGTACCGTACCAAACATCCTCTATCATTGGAAGATCCCACGGATTTGAATGTGAATAGTCGGGAGAAAACCATTGATCCAACCCTCTTTCATACAGAGCGATGCTCCATATCGGCGGCGGTGGCTGACCTTCCCAAATGTCCCACGTTGTGTCAGCGGGGAGATACTTTGGTCGAATATGACCGTAAGAGTATGGTTCTCCTACAATGCCGTCAGGTAGGTATTTCGTTGGAACTATGCCTCTCGGCGGATGGGCAAGCGCTGGGGTAATGAACGACGCCATAAGTACAACTAAAAGTAATAATACAGCTATCCGTTTTACCGTCTTCATCATAATCCTCTGCCTCCGTTCAGATATACCGGTATACTCCGGGTCACATCCTTTTAAAAAACTGCACAGAATCGGAAGTGTAGTATACCACATCTCTATTGTTAATTACAAGAAATTTACATAAAGTTAATAATAATAACACAAGCGGACAACGCAGCCGGGCGGCTCGCTTGTGTTGATTTTCGCAAAAGCGACATTTTTCTCGCATCAAACCACAATCGAGCGATTCGGATAATCACCCTTCTTGTGTCCCGCCTGCTAGCCGTCATTGCGAGCGCACGAAGCAATCCAGTCCCCTTTACTTCATACTCTTCTTTTCCGATCCACCATCCCTAATCCTTAGTATCTTCCAAACGTCTTCCTTGTGTCTCCTGCGACTCATATATCCCACCGCCTATAAACTCTCTCAGGATCGACTCGGGAGGTACCATCTTTGCATCTATCACCTCAAACTCCTCAAGCGCGGGAAGCACTGCGCGAAGTTCATTCAACCTTTTTGTTCCATCCGGCACATCCATCAATGCTTTAGCCGCAAACTGCTTCATGATTGGGACCTCATATGCCATCGAGGAGTCAAACAGCAAATCGGCTTTATACTTAAACGGGGAGATGTATTTCTTTTCTCCATCACGCACGGTATCCCACATCGTCAATGTTCGCAGAGCACCCATCCCGCGGAAAAGCTCGTCACGCACAACACGGCGAAGTAATCTGGTCCAGGTCCTCTTAAAGCAAATTTCGCGGTCTCTCTCAATATCCGAGCGTGCGCTTATATAAAGCTTAAATGCGTTTGGATGCTCGTCGGCAAGCATATCGTTGAGTGCATGGATCCCCTCAAAAATCACGATTTCATCTTTACCAAGCTTGAGCGGTTTTTCCCTCGAGCGATCTCTATCTTGTGTTTTGAAGCAAAAATGCGGAATGATGACTCCTTCTCCACGATCGAGAGTATAATAATGTTCATTTAATAAGTCCAAATCCAGGCAATGAGGTGATTCCAAATCGAGCTCACCATCATCAGTGCGCGGCGCCTCATCGCGCTCACTTGACAAGTAGTACATGTCCATCGAAATCGTATGCGCATGGATTCCAAGGTTCTTTATAGCATCGCATATCTTAAGTGCAGTTGTCGTCTTCCCCGAACCTGACGGACCCGACAGAAACACAACACGACTATGCTCCGCCCTTTCATATATACCTGCTGCAGCTTCCATAACTTTTCTGTTGTAAATAGCTTCGCATTCAAGCGCAAATCCTTTAGGATCATCAACGGCTCGCTTATTTATTTCATAGATATCATATGGATAAGGCATTTTCTCTTATTCTCCTCATTTTATCATTCATTTTTTCTGTCATAATAACATACTCACGAGGGTATTTTGCGTTAAAAATCCGCTCGATCCTGCCGTCCGTAGTAACCAGCTTTGTAACTCCTCCGCCACCAACAGCGAGCACTGTGCAAAGTTCATCCATCATGCACTTATTGTATATACCTTCATAGCCGGGAAGGCTCCACCCTATGTTCTCAAACCCTCCGGAAATATATTTCTGCCTGTACAAATAATAAGGAACGAATCCGCACTCACGCAGTCTGGACGACGCATAGTCCAGCATTTCTCCGACTTCTGCCCCGCCCGGTATCATCGTCTCTTCAAGCATAATGCGGGAACCTTTTTTAAGAGAAAGTGTGTGCACGGTAATATTCTCAGGCTCAAACGCAAGAACCTTTTCAAGCGTTTGAGTAAAGCCGTCTACGGTGTCACGTGGCAGTCCCGCTATTATGTCCATGTTGAGTGCCGATCCGGTATGCCGAACCAACTCCACCGCATCAAACACATCCTTTGGACTATGGGCACGCCCGATTGCCGAAAGAACCTCTGTTGACATAGATTGCGGGTTAATACAAATACGTTTTGCGCCAAAGCGGGTCATTATTTCAAGCTTTGGCTCAGTGATCGTGTCCGGTCGACCGGCTTCGACAGTATATTCACGTATATCTGATAAATCGAAAGCTTTACTCAGAGCTGACAAGATTGCTTCAAGTGCATGCTCCGGCAGAGCAGTTGGAGTACCTCCGCCAATATATACGGAAATAACTCGTAGACCAAGCTCGATAGCAAGCTTTGCCACTTCGTCGATTTCCTGCAAAAGTGTTTCCACAAACTCATCGGTTTGCTTAAATGAACGCTCGACAGAATTGCTTACAAAGCTGCAATACGCGCATCTGGTCGGGCAAAATGGTATCCCCACATATAAAGCGACATCGCGCGGTCCAAGAGTTTTCTTAAAA